>Ga0075121_1002145_pt1 | contig 11607 bp, 11 predicted proteins | sample AntAceMetag02UKG_FD_69793 | JGI IMG/M metagenome (GOLD analysis project Ga0075121, IMG submission 69793) | Saline lake microbial communities from Ace Lake, Antarctica - Antarctic Ace Lake Metagenome 02UKG | ecosystem: Environmental > Aquatic > Non-marine Saline and Alkaline > Saline | place... | reverse complement strand
GACTGGTAACAGCCGTCCTGATGGAAGTAGCAGAGGAGTGGGAGACGGATAAAACCTATTTGAAGCTAAAGAAAGAGTGATGTGGCAATGGGAATTTACAGAAACAGTGTTGCACTATCTAAAAATAGCTATTATTGATGAAATTTCGGCCAATTTTCATGATTTTGGACCGATTTTGGGTCCCCAAACCTGTTTGGGAGGCCCAAGTCGCAAGCAAACGTCTCCGCCACTCGGAAAGCCGGGACGGGCGCGGAGCGCCTCGGATCAGCGGTTTTCTTCGTACCAGGCGATGGTTTCGCGGAGGCCTTCTTCGAAGCCGACCTTAGCCTTGAATCCGAAGTATTCTTCGGCGCGGCTGGTGTCGAGCATGCGGCGGGGCTGGCCATCGGGTTTGGTGGCATCCCAGACGATGTCGCCTTCGAATTTGGTGAGTTTGGCAATCAGCGGAACGAGTTCCTTGATCTTGATTTCGAAGCCGGCGCCGATATTGACAGGTTCTTCGCCGTCATACTGTTCAGCGGCGCTGACAATGGCTTCGGCGGCATCACCGGCGAAGAGGAATTCGCGGGAGGCCTGACCGGTGCCCCAGACGGAGATGCTTGCATCGCCGGCTTCGCGGGCATCGATGCACTTCTTGATGAGGGCGGGGATGACATGTGAGGAGGCGGGGTTGAAGTTGTCGCGCGGCCCGTAGAGGTTCACGGGCAGCAGGAAGATGGAGTTGAAACCGTATTCCTGGCGGTAGGCCTGGGACTGGACGAGCATCATCTTCTTGGCGAGACCGTAGGGGGCGTTGGTTTCTTCGGGATAGCCGTTCCACAGGTCTTTTTCCTGGAAAGGGACAGGCGTGAACTTGGGATAGGCGCAGATGGTGCCCAGCGCGACAAATTTATCGATCTTGCGCAGGCGGGCTTCCTCGAGCATGAACAGGCCCATCGCCATGTTCTTGTAGTAGAACTCGCCGGGATGCTCCCGGTTGGCGCCGATGCCGCCGACCACGGCGGCCAGATGGATGACGAGGTCCGGTTTGAAGTCGTCATACATGCGTTTGACGTTGGAAGGCTCCGTCAGATCATAGTCTTCCACCAGCGGGATAAAGAGGTGTTCGCAGCCGCGTGCCTTGAGGGTGGCGAGCACGAAGCTGCCGAGGAAGCCGGCTCCACCGGTGATGACGATGCGTTTGTCTTTCATATTTGCCATAGGGGGACTCTCCATCCTGTTTTCATTGGTGAAGAACCTAGACCAAAGCCGGCGCGGTGGCAATTCAGAATTGAGAATTAAGAATTAAGAATCGGGAAGGAAGAATGAGAAAGGGCGGGCGGACTGAGATCCCTCCCCTGAATCCTCCTTCGCCAAGGCTTCCGCCTTCGCCACGGCTTCGGTGGACACATCGGTGGACACGTTGGAGGACAGCCGTGAACCGTTTGTCCGGCATCCGCTTCTCCCGCTTGAACCGTTTGCCCGGATGGGGCATAGTCATTGGCATGACAAAAACATATTTCAGCGGATTCAGGTGCTTCAGTTGCGGAACGGAGCAGGGAGCAGAGTTTGAGGGGTATATCTGTCCGGCCTGCGGCGGCAATCTGGAGATTCGATACCAGTGGCCCAAGGAAGAGGGGAACTGGTGGATCGATGACTCCCGGAAGGACATCTTTCGCTATCAGGCGATGCTGCCGGTGTCGGATCTGAGCCTGGCCTCGCCGCTTCGAGTGGGCATGACCCCGCTCTATAAAGTGCCCCGCCTGGGCAAAAAGGTCGGGTTGAACCAGCTCTTCCTCAAGGATGACGGGCAGAACCCCAGCGCCTCGTTCAAGGACCGGGCGGGAGCCGTGGCTCTGGTCCGTGCCCGCGAAACGGGGGCTTCGGTGCTCTGCGGCGCCAGTACGGGCAATGCGGGCAGCTCGATGGCCTGTCTGGCGGCCAGCGTGGGGATGCCCTGTGTGATTTTTGTCCCCGAAAAGGCCCCGGCGGCCAAAATCGCGCAGCTGCTGATCTTCGGGGCCAAGGTGCTGGCCGTCAAAGGCACCTATGACGACGCCTTTGATCTCTGCATGGAGGTCTGCGAGAAGCGCGGCTGGTTCAATCGCAACACGGGACACAACCCCTTCACGCGCGAAGGCAAGAAAACCGCCGCCTTTGAAATTTATGAGCAATTGGGCACCGTTCCCGACTGGGTCGTCGTGCCGACCGGTGACGGCAACATCATTGCAGGCATCTGGAAGGGCTTCTGCGACCTGAAAGAGGCTGGAATCGTCGATAAAACGCCCAAAATGCTCTGTGCGCAGTCGGAATTGAGCGCGGCGATCAGTCAGACCGTCTGGAAACTGCAGGAAGCCGGGAATCTCACGCCGGACTGGAAGACCGTTGAAGTAGCTCCGGTGGCCGCGACGACCGTGGCCGATTCCATATCCGTGGATATTCCCCGGGATGGCCTGGCAGCTGTCCGCGCCGTCATTGATTCGGGTGGAGCCGCCGTGACGGTTCCGGATGAGGCCATTCTGGCCGCGATTCCGGAAATCGCCCGCGGCGCAGGCGTCTTTTCGGAGCCGGCCGCCTCCTGCGCCTGGGCCGGGTTGAAAAAAGCCGCGAAAGAGGGTCTGGTGAAGGCCGATGAGACGGTGGTCTGCATGTGTACCGGAAACGGATTGAAGGATGTCGCCAGCGCCCGAAAGGTCGCCGGCGATCCCACGCCGGTCGAGGCGAATGCCGAGGCAGCGATGGCGGCGACCGACGGAGTGGCCTAGGCCGGGTTTTCCCTTGATTATGTTCGACTTTTCGAAGCGCTGAGCGTATCGAAACAGAGAGGGTGCGGAGATTCGGATCCCAAACAAGGATGGGTGAAATGAAACGACAGAACCGGTGGGCAAGGGGCTTCTCCTTGATTGAAGTATTGGTGGTGCTGGTCATCGTCGGGATTCTCTTTGTGGTGGGATTGGTCGTTTTTGGAAACGCGGGGCGGAAAGATACGGATGGGGCGGCCGGTCAGCTCATCGGTGTCATGCGCCTGGCCCGTCAGCATGCGGTCAGTGCACGCCAGTGGACCCTGGTGGTGTTTCCCAATCAGGATGGCGGGGCGTATACGGGAGTGGGCGGCGATGATGTCAACAAGTGCCTGCGGAGTGTGGCCGTGCTGGCTGTGGTGAACTCCATGGAGGAGCTGCTCCGGGCAGATCAGATTCCATCGAACATGCAATTCAAGTTTGTGACCGATTGGAAAAGGCTGCGGAAAGGCATCTATTTTGATGATGATGCTACTCTGAACGGGAACTATTTGTTTGAGTCGGCTTCGACTGTTTTTAAGTACCCGATGGATCCGGCCGCCCCGAATCTCCGGGTGCGTCCGATGGGCGTCGTCCTGTTTCGTCCCAACGGCCGCGCTTACACGATGGTCGGAGACAACAACAATGGCAAGGTCTGGCAGGATAAGAGCCATTCGAAGATTTATCTGACCGCTGACAAGTATTATGACGTGTCGGGCGGGAGCCTGTTGCCTCCGGCCCCCATTCCGGGCCCCCGCACCGTCGTGGAAATTCACAACAAAACGGGTCAGGTGGGCATTCTGGCCCCGTGAGGGGCGGACAGCTCAGAACCTGTGCACCTCAAAGAACCGGAAGGCATAAAATGACAGAACCCATTGTGCTGCAAGTTCGTAAAGTTGAACAGAAGGATAAAAAACTCATCTGGGAGTGGGTGAATGACCCCGCCATGCTGCAGTTTGCCTTCCAGACGCACGAGCCGGTGCCCTGGGAAAACCATTGTCAGTGGTTTGCCGGCACGTTGGAGGGGAATAAACGGACGCAGTATGTAGCCGAAACGGCCGAAGGGATGCCCGCCGGCCAGATCCGGTTCGAACCGAACGATGGGGAACCCGTGGTCTCGGTCTATCTGGCGGAAGCCTTCCGCGGCAAGGGATTGGCTCCCGGCCTGATCCGGGCCGGCACAGAGAAATTCTGCGCCGAGAAGGGGGCTTCGGAGGTCTTGGCCTGGATCAAGCCGGAAAATGTGGCTTCGGTCCGGTCCTTTCTCAAGGCCGGGTATGCAGAGGCCGACATGCGGGACTTTTTGGGGCAGCCGGCCTGGCGGCTGGTCTGGCGGGCGGCGCCAGCCGAGTAAGAGGCTCTTCTTCTCTTCCAATCCGACCCGAAGGGGCCGAATTCAGGGGGGTTCCTCTCTGAAACCAGTCCCTGTGAACCCGTGCCCCTCTACACCTTGGATATTCAGATTTCGTTCGACTTCATAAGGGGTACAGCGTATCTTCATAGTGGTTGGGCGTGTGCCCTGCAATGACCGTATTGAGGGATGGAGTGCCATGAGAAAAAAGACCGACAAACGGACGGGATTCACTCTGATCGAGCTGCTGGCTTGCCAGCCGAAGGCCTTGCGAAGGCAGGCTCGTGCGGCGTTTACGCTGATCGAGCTGCTGGTGGTCATCACCATCATCGGCCTGTTAACCGCGATTCTGGTACCAGCCATCACGGGGGCGCTGAAGGGGGGTACAAAGGCGCGGGCCATGTCTCAGATTGAGGCGTTGGATGGGGGAATTAAGCGGTACTTCGCGGAATATGGCAAGATGCCGGTACCCTTCGGGGATAATGGTTTGGACGATCAATTGGTTACGGGGACAGCGCAGGGCGAAGTGGTCGGCATTCTCATCGATTCGCCCGAGCGAACCAGTTTGGATCAGAATCCGAAGAAAATCGTCTTTCTAGATCTGGATCCGGCTTCGTTTGGCGTGAAGACCATCGATGACATGGAAGTTCAACTGGCATTGACCGGATACCCGGACCCGTGGGGGGAGAGCTACGGTATTCTGATGGATCTGAATTTTGACGGAATTATCGAGGGACCCGCAGCGGTAGGCAACATCCCAGCTAAGGTGGGGGTGTATTCGCTCGGCGACCCCGACAAAGAATACGAGATAACGACTACGCCATTCAAGACTTGGTGATAAAGGTGAGCGACATGAAAAAATCTGGATTCACACTGATTGAAGTCCTGGTGGTGATTGCCATCATCGCGATTCTGGCATCGATCCTGATTCCGTTGGCAGGAGGTGCCAAGGAGACGGCGTTGAAGCGCCGCGCCGCGACAGAGATGCAAAGCATCAAAGTGGCGACGATGCAGTTCTATGCGGACCACAAGTATATGCCTTGGCCGACAAATGGTCTTCCCGCGGCTGTTGGGGAAGATAAATGGACAACAGATGCTGCGGACCAGTCTCCCGTTATGGCCTTGTTGACCACGAATAATGTCATGGGGAAATTGTATTTGCAGATTCCTGAAAAATCCCGCCCAGCTGACAAGTCAATGGTGTTCAATGATCCGTGGGGGCAGCCTTATCAGATTGGGATGGACCGGAACATGGACGGAAAAGTTGAAGTGCTGGTGGTGCCGGAAAATCCTGAAGATACAGAATCGGCTACTTGGAATGGCAAGCGGATAATGGAAAAGGTTCTGGTGTATAGTCCGGGCCCCCCCCTGAGCAAGCCGTACCCGTTGAAGACATTTGATATTATTTTATAGTAGTTGGGAAGGAGATCAGAATGAAGAAGGGATTTACATTAGTTGAACTGCTTGTGGTAATCGCTATTCTGGGCATCCTGATGGCGATGATGATGCCGGCGGCCAACATGATATTGAAGCGGACCAGAATTTCTAATGCCAAGGGAGATGCTGGCGTGGTGGCCTCGGTATTGCTGAAATATCAGGCGGAATACAACCGCTGGCCTCCCGTGTATGTGTTGGGCACGTCTGATAAAACAGATGCGACTTGGGTTCAAATCATGTCGGTGCCTGAGAACGCGCTCGCGCAGCTTCTGGACGATAATAATTTCAAGCGAATCTTGTTTTTTGAGGCGGGGGGGGGTGCATTGGTTACTGATGGGATCTATGCGGGGGCGTGGTTGGATCCGTTTCCTTCTCCGGGGGGGAAACCCTTTCAATACCTTCTGGATCAGGAAGGGGATAGCCAAATGGCCAATCCGGATGTGAATGAAGGCGGAGAGATTCGCGCACGGGCCCTGGCCTGGTCAGCAGGTCCGGATGGTGACTACACGACTTGGGAGGACAATGTGAAGAGTTGGGAGTGAGGGGGAAGCGAGTGTATTTGCCCATAGAAGGCGCGGTGGGCGCAGAAAAATGTTGTACGGTTAGGGTAGAGTGCGTGGCAGATGATGAAATGCGGGCAATCGAGGACGGATAGACCGAAGAGAACGACAGATAGGGCAAAAAAGATGAATCGAAAGATGGACATAACAAAGCAAGGTTTCACACTGATTGAACTGCTGGCTTGCCAGCCGAAGGCCTTGCGAAGGCAGGATCGTGCAGCGTTTACGCTGATCGAGCTGTTGGTGGTGATTGTTATCATCGGGGTTCTGTTTGCCGTCGCCCTTCCCGTGTTTGAAAATGCGGGACGGAAGGATACGGGGCGTGTGGCGAATCAACTCATCGGAACGATGCGCTTGGCGAGGCAGCATGCCATCAACAAGCGCCAATGGACGATTGTCGTGTTTCCGAACCGAGACGGCGGAGCCTATTCCGGTGCGGATGGCGACGAGTTGAAAAAGTGCCTGCGCAGCTATGCGGTGCTGGCCGTGACCAACATCCAGAATGTACCGGGCGCCTATAGCATTGACGAACTTTCGCGTCCGGAACAGATTCCAGACAATATGCAGTTTGAATTCATCTCCAACTGGAAGTATCTGCCGGATGGAATCTATTTCGATGATGATTGGGACACCGGCGGAACGGCCACCAATGGCAATTACTTGTTTCAATATGCCTCGACCGATTTTCTATATCCGCTGAATCCAGCCCAACCTAATGCCCTTGTTCGCACACCCGCATTACCAGCTCGCCCGATGGGTGCGGTGCTCTTCCGTCCCAACGGCCGTGCCTATGCCATGAAGAGCAACACCACCACGGGTAAATATTGGCAGGACACGGACTATTCGAAAATCTATTTGACGGCAGCCAAATACTACGAGGAGTCCGGTGGAATATTGCAGGATCCAACGGATATTCCCGGCCCGAATACGGTTCTGGAAATCCGGAACAAGACCGGTCAGGTGGGAATCTGGGACGGGAAACAGTAGGAGTCGCTATGAAAGATCTCAATCAGATCAGGCAGGAGTTGAGGGCGGGCTACTCGCTAGTGGAGGTGACTCTGGCTCTACTGGTAGTGGCGATTGGCCTTGTGGCGACCTTCGCCCTGTTCCCTGTGGGGCTGAAAGCCACGCGGGATGCCGTGGATGATACCGAGATTGCTCTGTTTGCGGAGTATGTGTTCACCACGCTGGATCTGGCGGCCAGCTTGAATGGGGCGACCTGGACGGTCGCGGACGGAATAGATTTCAAGGCGTTGTCCTTTTCGGATAAAGATCCCACCCAACTGAAGACAGGCACCGGAAATGTCTGGTATTGGATTCCGGAAGACTATGATCTGGGAAATGGAAACTACAATGCCGCCAAGGATGCAGGATTCTGGACATCGGCCTTTACCTATGATCTGGACGTCATCAATGGGACCTGGAAGGGCCTGGGATCGCCGGGGATGGTGAAATCGGTGACACTGAAGGTGTGGCCGGGCGAATATCCCAGCGGTGTGACGCCTAGTGGCGACCCGCGGATTTTCTATCGGGAAATTCTGCCGTTACGGTGAGGAACAAGATGAATCAACAAAACACACATTTTCGAACGCGCAGCGGATTCACCCTGATCGAGGTGCTGGTTTCGATGGCCGTGCTGCTGGTGCTGATGCTGGCGCTGACGCGGATGTTTGTGGCGGCCGCCAACATCACGAAGCGCGGGACCACGGCGCTGGAACGCAACAGCACTGGGGAGACCGCCATAGAGACCCTTCTGCAGGACACGGAGGGAATGGCGGTGAACGAACGCCTGGGTTGTTATGTGGAGGCGGATGCCGTTGATCCCGGCGGCTTCGGGTTCGATGAAGTCTGGCTTGTCACCACGTCGGGCGATCAGGATGACGGCCGGACCTACCAGTTGATGCGGTACTACGTGACCAATGTGGTATCGACCAGTTCGACGGGCGCTGAATACATGCGCTATATGCTCTATCGCGATCTCTGGATTATGGCTGTGGCCCAGGATTACGGGGTGGATGTTTTCAATCCAGCCCAGACCGATTGGTGGAATTTCGGTCTCGAAACCGCCAAAACTGCTTCTGGTTTTCCGATTGCCGATCGGAATATGCTGGCCGACAATGTGGTTCGTTTCGATGTGTATTGTCTGGGCTGGGACGGGAAAGATTGGATGCAGGAGAGCGGGGGAAAACGAGTTTTTGACAGTACACTGGGACCGGTTGGGTACCCTCAGCACGCCAACAAGCCGCCGGCTGCCTTTGATATCTATCTGCAGATCACCAGTCCTGATGTGGCGGTGGAAAGCGGCATGGCCCTGCTTCCCGGAGTGGATGCCCAAACACAAGACAATGCGCGGGCGATGATGATCAGGGAGTCCTCTTCGCTGTTTGGGCGGGCCTCGCCGGTCATCGGAGCGGCGCAATATCACCACCCGGTTGAACACTACAACTAGCCGGAAATGGGAGTGAACGAAATGAAACTGACAGTTTTTCATCCAGAAGATAGTTCGAAATGCGGGGTGGCGCTGATTATTGTTCTGGGCTTCCTCAGCATTATGATCATCATGGCGCTGGCCTTCCTTACCCAGGCCCGGACGGAGCGGCTGGTATCCAATGCGACGCTGGAGGCACAGCGCGGCCGGCAACTGGTCCGGACCGCACTCAGTGCGGCCATGAATGACTATAGTGTCGAATTATGGGGGGAGGGATATCTGCTTCCACCCACCAACACGCCTGCGGGCGATGACCTGACCGTCTTTACCTCCTTTCCTCCGACCGCTGAAACAGATGCGGGCCAGACTCTGGAGCAAAGCCGTGTCCGGTTAATGGCCGGGGAGGCCCGCCAGTGGATTCCCCGAGGGTATATGAAACCTGCCGTATCCAATCTGGTGGGGAAAGCTGAATGGATACTGGTTCGGGAGGACCCTACCAGTCAGAGTCCGATTCTCGGCCGCTATGCCTATGTATGCTTTGATATGAGTGGGGGCATCGATGCCAATCTGATTGCTCAGCCCAGCGCTGTGACAACCGTCGGCAATCCCACCAATCGGCCCAGTGTGCGTGCTGTGGGCATGGGGGAACTCCCGGAAACGGCGTCTGCCAGCGCATTCAAAACGCTTCGCAATGGCTGGAGGGGTTTTGACAATCTTTCAGAGCTGATTCTGCTGACGAACGGAAAATATAACGGAGGGGAAGGGTCGGTTGCCCGTACCATCAACGGCGTAAAATATACATATAGCGACGAAGCGGATCCGGACATTGAAGATGAGACCTGGCCCCCGATTTCCGACCCGCGCTGGAAAGGGGACAAGATCGAGTGGTCGGCCGCATTGATTTCGAGCAAGGTGTCCGATCTGGTTCCCTATAGTCTTGCAGCCTATCGGGGAACATATGATATTGCCAAAGACAAATGGATTCCGCCCGTGCTTTGTGACAATACCGCCAATTGGACTGACGTTCTGGGTCCGGTCCAGGCGCAACTGGCCAGTGTGCCGGATACGGTCAAGGCCATCGATGATTATCTGGATGCGGATTCGGATCCGCAGGGGGGGATTCCGAACTACCCCTCCTCTGAAGCCGTCCCGATGTTCAATGAGCTGGGGATGACTCTTCAGATTGATTACAACACTACCAATATAATGTTAAGTGTTGATCTGGAATTTGAGACTTGGTTCCCATTCCCTTCAACCAATAACCCCGCAGGGGACCCGTTTTCGATTCAGGCCCCCACTATTGCATGTGACTTTAACCAACCTGTAGGCGCCGATATATGGCTCCGGTGTGCGCTGTTAAACAACGGTCAAGATTATGTTGTCCCAATTCAGGCCTCAGCCACCGTTGCTGAATTAAACATGACTTCAGATTTTGCCGGTGGACTGCCCCAGTCACAAGGGAGTTTCCATTATGATATTCCGCTTGTCCAGCAAAGTACAAATTCACTTACCACCACCACCCGTCTGCTGGTTCAGTTTATGAAATCAGATCAACCGCTGCTGCTCCGGGCAGGACCTGGCCCAGCGGGGGCCATAGTGGATCAGATGGAGTTTGACTCCGGGACATTGGGACTCAATATGCAGGATGGAGTCCCATATCAAGCGTTTATTGAGGTGGATGATCCCCGGTTGAATCATGATTTGAGCCGATGGAATCAGGCCTTGGCCCTCGGTGGCAGCATGAATCAAGTAAACGGGAATGCGCAGACGGTGAACCCGCCGGGGTATGGGGTGGCCGGCGGAGCGGGCTTGTATATGTATTGCCGGAACGGACCCATGGAATCCCCAGCAGAACTGGGATATATCAGTTCGGGGAATCCATGGGAAACCATCGACCTCTGTACGGATGCGGGGGCGGAGATGATGGCCGGTTTGGTGTCGGATCCGGCGATTCTGGCCGCGGTTCAGTCTGCTTCCAACAACTTTACCTATTACACCAATGGCACAATCAATCCGAGCACCAGCAGTACAAATGTACTGCGGGCGGCATTTACAGGTTTGTTGAGAAAAGAGGTTCCGGAAATGCCGGATATGCCGGGTCCGGATGATGGTCCTTTGCACGCAGATGATGCCCAGCTCCTGGCGGCAAATATGGTCTTTGAGTCGGCAAGTAAGGCAATTGAGCCGACGGGTGGAGCGTTTATGTCCGGCTCAGCCTGGGCACGGGTTCCCGCCATGCAGATTGGCGGTGCCTTGGCCGGCGGCGCGGGTGGACTTCCTTTGCCTAGCGGTATGGCTCCTTTAAACAAGAATCAGAGGGAATCACTGATCCGAAATACCTGGGGTTTGTTCAGCCCGAACAACAGCATGTTTACGGTCATTGTCATTGGACAGGCTATCAAAGAAGGTGCTGGAAAGAAGGGGGATTTGAATCTGGCTTCTGGAGAGGATATGATTACGGGAGAGCGCCGCGGGGTGGCTCTGGTATGGCGAGATCCAATTCCGAGTACAGGCGGCTCCCAGCACCACGAGATGTTCGTGAGGATGTTCAAGTTTCTGGACGAATAGGGCTTGCCAGGGAATAGAACTGGCCAGTCTACACCGGGGGCGGGCTGAGCAAGCTCAGCCCCTTCGGGAGGGGGGGGTGAACGGGGGTGCATCCGCTTCATCAAGCCACGGGTGCGGAGGGCATCCGTCGGCATTATGTTTTGAATTTGGCAATCAGCCGGCTAAAGCATATTAAGATATTTTATAGCCGCATTTTCCGGTTGCAAGGACGGTTCGATTGTAGGCCCGCCCTCTGTGGCGGGCGCGAATACCGCCGGACGCAGAGGTCCAGCCTACACCCCATAGCGGCCACAGAAAATATATAATTGCGCTGACCGCGAATGGACGCGAACAGATGCGAATGGGTAGGGGAAAAGAAGGAGCGATCGATTGTAGGCCCGCCCTCTATATTTGTGCCATTTGGCATGAATAAGCATTGTATGGTCATAACAGCTGTGATTTGGCGCAGCAGAGGGGAACGGAGGAAGGGCGTAGCCCGACCGGAGTTCCCCTCTGCTGCGCAGG
>Ga0075121_1002142_pt1 | contig 11618 bp, 10 predicted proteins | sample AntAceMetag02UKG_FD_69793 | JGI IMG/M metagenome (GOLD analysis project Ga0075121, IMG submission 69793) | Saline lake microbial communities from Ace Lake, Antarctica - Antarctic Ace Lake Metagenome 02UKG | ecosystem: Environmental > Aquatic > Non-marine Saline and Alkaline > Saline | place... | reverse complement strand
CTCGATTTGTTGATCAAAATCATCAATCGTAAAAGTCCAATCATTTATCTTAGCAAGAACAGGTCCAGCTGACTCAACCTTAGTGGAAGTTTTTGGTTTTGGACTCTTTTTAAAAGTAGGCAATAAATCACATCCGGTAAGACTTAAAACAAAAGCAGTAGCAAGAATAATAGAACACACTTTTTTCATTGAAACCTCCTGTTTACTTTTAATATTTCTTTATATTAAGTTTAACAATATAGAGACTTAAAATCAAGCTTTTTTTAAATAAAAGGCGACATTTTTAGTTTTTTATTAATCGGGCATCCTGCTTTTTAATAAAAATACTTTTCCCTTTTAAAGCTCTTAGTAATTTCTATTGCCTTAATTGGATTTAAGGTTTAGAATGCTAAACAAATGAAAAAGACATTAGATATTATTTTAGATACCAGTGTTTTCGTTAATCCTGATTCCCGTAAATACTTCGGGAACACCCCTACCAAAGCTTTCTCTAATTTTCTAGATCAATTAAGCGATAAAAAGCATGTTAATTGCTATATTCCTCCCTCAATATATGAGGAATTATCAAAATTTTTAGATAAATTGCCCTCACCAAATAGAGCTATTCTTGTCAATAAAAAACCCCCTTCTTCATATCAAACCCCAGTTCCAGCGATGTTAGTCTATGAATTCATTGAAGAAATGCGTTTAAGGATTAACAAAGGTTTACGAATTGCTGAAAAATATACCCGTAAGGGTTTAAATGCTCCTATACCAGCTGAGGATGAGAGAAATGAAGAATTAGTAAAAACTCTCCGGCAGGAATATCGAGTAGCTTTACGTGAAGGAGTTATTGATAGCAAAGAAGATTTTGACCTAGTTCTCCTAGCTAAAGAACTCAATGCTTACTTAGCTACTTCTGACCTAGGTTTAGTAAAGTGGGCCCAAAAATTAGGCGTAACTTGTATAAATGCCCAAGAATTAAAAGAACTGCTAGTTTAATTTTTAATAATAGATGTGATAATTGCCCGAATAATATCTTGAAGAGTAATTATTCCATAAATCTTCTTTCCCTTTAAAACTAAAGCAATGCTTTCCTTTTTAGATTTTAGTCTTGTAAAAATCTGGTGAAGATTTAAATTAAAATCAACCTTGGCTATCGGTCTTATAAATTGCTGCCAATTTACTCCACCTTGATAAAACAAATCATAAATGTTTACATAGCCAACAATATTTCTATTTTTAAATACTGGATAACGAGTAAAACGAAATTTTTTAACTGTATTAAGAATCGTTTTATAAGAATCGGTATAATCAAAGGCAACTATTTTCTTATCCTTAACACAAACATCTTTAATCCTATCGCTTCTAAATTCAAAAACTTCTTCAATGGCTTCCTTCTCTCCCTTATCAATTCCACCTTGTTTTTCAATTTCCCCAACCAATGATTTTATCTCTTCTTTAGTGACAAAAAATGACCGTTGCCGAGCCTTCTTGGCAAACGTCTTTACCAGTAATTTGCTAATGAATTCAATGCTTTTTACGACTGGAAAAAATAATTTCTCAAAAAAACTAATTAATCCTACAGCTCGACAACTAAAGTCTTCCTTAAAAAAACGACCAATATTTTTAGGAATTAATTCGGCAAAAATAACTACAATTGGTGTAAACATAAAAGTTATCCACAAATGACTATTCTCAAAGCCTAAATTAATTAAAAAGAAGGTAAGAAGACTCGAACTCAAAACTACTGATACATTTGTTCCAATCAATGCTATCACTAAAAATCTTTCAGGATTTAATATAAATTTATAAACTCTCTTAGCTTTCTCATCTCCTTTGTCCTGACGATGACGCAATTTAATCGTAGGCGAAGACATAAAGCTTATCTCACTGGCAGCAAAAAACCCTTGGACAATAACAAAAATTAAACAACCTAATAAATATAAATAAACCATATCTTTATTCTTTGATATTCTTTTTATTCTCTATTTCTAAAATTACACTTACAATTCTTCTAGCGGTAGCTCTCTCAATAGTAAACTCTACACTCTTCTCTTCTTGAGTAGACTGATCTTTAGTAGAAAATTTTAATTTCTCTCCTGTCTTAGGAATATTCTCCATTTGAGAAAGCAGGAATCCAGCAATCGTATCTTCTTCCTCAGGCAAATCTAAGCCTAATTCTAAATTCACTGTCTTAACATTTGTCTTCCCATAAACTCTATGTTTTCTTTGATCAATTTTCTCTAATGGTTCCTGAACACTCTCAAACTCATCATAAATCTCTCCAAATATCTCCTCGATAATATCCTCAACCGTGATTAACCCTTCAGTTCCTCCATATTCATCTAAAACAATAGCTATTCGCTCACCCTTCTCTAGGAATAACTTCAAAACATCATCTATTCCTTTGCTTTCAGGAATAAGTACTGGCTTACGCAAAAAGTCGTGATAATCCCTGTCCGGATCTAGAAAAGCATCCTTAGCATAAAGAATACCAATAATATTGTCTAAAGACCCTTCAAATACAGGGATTTTAGAGTGTTTTTCCTTACGTAGAAAAGCTATAACATCCTTTTGATCCAAATTAGTATTAATCCCTTTGATATCAATACGAGCAGTTAATATCTCAGAAGCTTGGGTATCCTTAAACTCCAAAACATAGCTAATCATTTCCTCTTCCTGGGCTGAGATTTGACCATCTTTTTTGCTAAGAAGGAGAGCAGCTTTAAACTCTTGGTCGCTCAAAGTAGATTTTTTAGGTTTACTAATAATAAATGAGGAAAAAATATTTACTATTTTCTCAATAGCAATAATAAAAGGATAAAAAACTTTAGAAAAAACATTTAATATTGGCGCAAGAGATAAAGATAACTTTTCAGCTGTGTATATAGCTATTGTCTTCGGAAAAATCTCTCCTAAGAAAAGAATAAGCGTGCCGCTAAGCAAAACTGCTATAACAAAACCCTTATTACCCCAAACTCCAATGCAAATAGCTGTGGCTAGGGAAGATAGACCAATGTTAACTAGTAAATTACCAAAAACAATAGCTGAAAGTAAACGAGTCGGATGGTTAAGAAGGTTCTTAACTATTTTCCCCCTAGGATACTTATCAGCTATGCGTCGAACTTTTAAATTACTTAAGGAAAATATAGCAGTTTCAGATCCAGAAAAAAATGCTGAAAGAATAATAAAGAATGAAAATAAAAATACATTAACTATCATTACCTAATAAACTCCATCAATAACTTTACCACAAAAATTACACTTTCCTTCAAGAATATTATTCTCAATCAGGTCAAAATAATTTCTCCTTAATAATATCTTATGACAATTATGGCAATAAGTATTGGAATCTTGATCAATATTGCCAAGATAAACATAACCTAAACCAGCTTTCCTTCCTAGGTCTTCTGCACGTCTTAAACTCTCTATTGACGTAGGTTCTTGATTCAAGAATTTATAATCAGGATGAAAACGACTTAAATGCCAGGGTATATTTTGCCCAACACTGGCAATAAAATTAGCTATATTAGTCAATTCTGATTCAGAATCATTGGCTCCAGGAATAATTAAGGTAGTTATCTCTACCCAAATACCTAACTCTCTAGCCAATTTAATTGAATCTAACACTGGCTGTAAGTGTCCTTGGCAATTTTTAGAATAAAACTCTTCACTAAAACTCTTTAAGTCTATATTAACAGCATCTAAGTAAGGACTTATAGTCTTTAGGGCTTCTCTACTGATATAACCATTAGTTACAAAAATATTTTTTAAGCCAGCTTTCTTAGCTAGCTTAGCAGTATCATAAGCATACTCAAGGAAAACAGTCGGCTCAGTATAAGTATAAGCTATTGCTTTACAATCTTTATCTTTTGCTTCTTGGATTACTTGCTCAGGCATTAACTCCTGAGGCGATCGAAGCTCATTGTCCTTAGAAACTTGAGATATTTGCCAATTTTGACAAAACTGACAACGAAAGTTACAACCGATAGTAGCTATAGAAAATGTTTTACTACCGGGTAGGAAGTGATATAGAGGTTTTTTCTCAATCGGATCTATATTAGCAGCTATTGCTTGACCATAGACTAATGTATCTAATCTACCTTTAGTATTTTTTCTTACTCGACAAAATCCAAGTTGACCTGAGGCAATCCTACATTTATGAGCACAGAGATAACACTCTACTTCTTCTGCTTCTTTTTTTTCATAAAGTATTGCTTCTTTTATCATTCTTATTTTAAATCTTTAGCACCAAGACAATCTTTAGGTAATCTAGCTAATAAAAAAAGTAGGTCAGATAGCCTATTTAGATAAATTAAAATATACTTATTTTTAAGAAGTTTTTTTCTAGCCAAAGTAACAACCCTTCTCTCAACCCTTCTGGTTATAGTTCTAGCTATATCTAAGACACTAGAGGCTGAACTCTTCCCTGAAAGCTTAAAACCCTTTATTTTTAAGCCTTTTTTATCCTCGATTTCTAATATAGCCTTATTAAGATGATCAATGAGACTACTATCTATTCTTTTTTTAAGCTTTCCTAGGCTTTTTATCTCAGTTACCATTTCAGTAGCTAGTATAAACAAATCTTTTTGAATTGATTCAATAAGAGTAACTATATTTTTCCCCTTAATCATACTTTTAGCTAACCCAAGATAAGAAGATAGTTCATCCAGAGAACCACAAGCTTCTATTCTCAGATGATCTTTGCTTACCATTTTTCCTTGATAAAGAGAAGTATTACCTTTGTCACCTTTTTTTGTTACTATGCTCATAAGTTTATCCTTTTTTAAAAATTAATGAGAAAAAATTAAACCCATAGCTTCTTGTCTACTCTTAGCATTGCTTCTAAATATACCTCTTACCACTGAAGTTGTAGTCACGGCCCCAGGATTTCTTACGCCACGCATAGACATACAAAGGTGTTCAGCTTCAACTACTACCATCACACCTTTAGGTTTTAATTTCTTCATTATTACATCAGCAACTTCTGTAGTAAGCCGCTCTTGCACTTGAAGCCGTTTAGACAAGGTATCTACAACTCTAGCTATTTTACTTAAACCAGTTATTCTCTTATCAGGAAGATAAGCTACATGAGCCTTGCCAATAAAAGGGAGTAAGTGGTGTTCACAAATAGAATATAAAGGAATATTCTTTAGCAAAATAATCTCATCATGCTTCTGCTCCAATACTACTTTTAAATCATCGCTAGGATTTTTAAACTGCCCAGCTAAAATCTCGGTATACATCTGGGCAACTCTCTTAGGGGTTGCCGCAATATCCTTTAATTTTAAATCAGCACCCACAGCTTCTAAAACCAAACGAATTCCTTTTTCAATTTTTTTCTTATCCATAATTCCTCCTACTTTCCAATACAAAAATTGCTAAAAATACTTTTTAAAATCTCTTCTGATAAAATCTCGCCGCTAAGTCTGCCTAAATTATCTAAAGATACTTTTAACTCAATGTTTATAAAGTCTATCGGTTGCGATTCTTTCAAAAATGCTTTGATCTGATTAAGGCTTACTGCTACCTCTTGTAAGATCTGCCGCTGATAGTGGCTTAGGAAAATAATGTTCTCACGATCTACCCCTAATTCAAAAACCGTTTTATAAATTCCCTTTTCTAAATTACTTAAGCCCTTACCGTCTAGAGCACTCATCTTAACTATCGCTTTATCCTTTGGCATCTTTCCCTGATCCAGACGTTGAATCAGATCGCTCTTATTTATTATAAATATTATATTTTTATTTTTTGCCTTCTCAAGAAGAAATAAATCATTCTTAGCTAGGTGCCGTGATCCATCAAGAACAAAAATAACTAAATCAGCCTCGGAAAAAATCTCTAAAGTTTTTTTCATTGCCTTTTTAGTAATTAAATCTTTGGGCTCAATAATTCCGGCAGTATCATAAATCCGTAAAGGAACTCCTCTTATATTTATAGTCTCTTCAATAACATCTCGAGTTGTCCCCGGTGTTCTACTAACAATAACCCTTTCTTCTTTAAGCAAACAATTAAAAAGAGTAGATTTACCAACGTTAGCTTTACCGCAAATAACACACTTAAGTCCCTCACGCATAATCTCAGCTTCACGGCTACCACGAAGAAGATTGTCTACCTTTTTAATTAAATCATCTATTTTTTTCTCTAATTTTAAAGAAGGAATATCTAATTCCTCCTCAGGAAAATTTATCGCACTCTCACTCTGAATGAATAATTCTTTTAGTTCATCTTTTAATCGATTTACTTTTAAAGTCGCATCTCCCCTTAATTGTGACGAAGCTAGGCTAAGAGCATCCTCACTTTTGGCATCAACAATTCCTTGAATGCTCTCAGCTTGGAGAAGATCAATTCTTCCACCAACCAAAGCCCGATAAGTAAACTCACCTGGTAAGGCTAATCGAGCTCCTTGTTTTAATACTAACTCTAAAATCTTATTTACTACAGCCACTCCTCCATGAGAAGAGATTTCAATAACATCTTCTTTAGTATAGGTTGAAGGCTTACGCATAACACTTAGTAAAACCTCATCTACTATTTCTTCTCTCTCCCTCTTTATACTTTTTCCTTTATCCTTTTTTCTTCTTCCTTTATCCAAAATCCATCCATAATGAAGAGTATGGGTCAACACTTTCTTAATGTTTTTCTTTTTATGAGGCTTAAAAAGTTTAGATGCAATTTCCAAAGCCTTTGACCCTGAAACTTTAATTACCCCTAAAGCAGATTTGCCAGGAAAGGTAGCAATGGCAGTAATAGTGTCTCCTAACTTATAATCCTTTAATCTAAATTCACGCATAGTAAGGGTATTCTATAGGTAATTACTAAAAAATCCAGTCTCTTTTATTCATCTCTTTTTTCTTAGTTCTAAGAGCTTCTTAGCCTCACTTACTAAAAATAAAGAGCCACTAATAACAATAATCGACTTATCTCTATATTTCTTCTTAGCTTGATCTAGGGCTTCTTTAATATTTTTAGTTAAACAAAGATTATTATCTCTAATTATTTTTTTAATTTCCTCTGGCCTCTTAGAACGAGGGTTACCAAAACCAGTAAGAATAAGATCAGAGTAATCTATTTCGCCAAGCATCTTCTTGGCATCTTTATCTTGAGAGCAGGCAAAAATTAAAATAATTTTTCTCCGTGGAAAATAACTCTTTAAACTTTTTTCCAAAACTGAAAATGAAGGAAGATTATGAGCGATATCAACAACAATCAAAGGTGACTTGCTAATGATTTCAAACCTCCCTAAGAGATCTAATGCAATTAAGCCTGAGCTGTATTCTACTTTTTTATTCACTAATCCTTTTCTCTCTAATAGACAAAGAGCAGCTAAGGCTAGGGATGCATTCTCAACTTGATGTCTTCCTTTAAGATTAATTTTTAAATTTCTTAAAATAAAATCATTAAACTTAAAATTAAAAAGAGTATGCTCTTGTTTAAGCCTTACATTTTTAACTTCAAAATCTCTTTTTAGGAGAAAAAGCGGAGCTTGTTCTGCCCTAGATTTATTTTTAATCACCGCTAAGGCAGACTGACGTTGAGATGAAGATACCACAGGTGTATTCTTCTTTATAATCCCAGCTTTTTCCCCAGCAATCTCAGACAACTTCTTTCCTAATTTATCAAGATGATCATAACCGATATGAGTAATTATACTAAGCAAAGGATTAACTACATTAGTAGCATCTAACCTGCCACCTAGGCCAGTTTCTAGAACAACAAAGTCTACATTTTTTTGAAGAAAGTACTCAAAGGCAACTGCTGTAACGATTTCGAAAAAGGTTACTTGGCCTAATTTTTTAGGAATTTTTAAATCTCTTAATCCAATTCTAAATTCTTCAACAATATTAATTAAATCATTTTTGGAAATTAAATTACTTTGAACTTTAGATTTTACTTTTTTAGCTATTCTGATTCTCTCTCTAAAATCAAAAAGATGTGGCGAAGTGAATAGCCCTGTTTTGCAGCCTGAGGCAGCAAGTAGAGAACCTATGAAATGAGCAGTAGAACCCTTACCCTTTGTTCCAGCAATATGAATAACTTTTAAATCTTGATAAGGAATTTTTAGATGCCTAAGTAATAGGTATACTCTCTTAAGATTAATTGAATCCTGGTAAGGGAAGAAGGAGACTAGCTCGTAATCTAGGAAAGAATCTAAATAATCTTTTGCTTTTCTGTATTGATCAATCATTTAAGGTCTAGAGATATATAGGTTTATGAGTGAATGTGTATATGAGTGTATGAGTTAACCCGTCGACTCTTTTACTCATTTATACTTTAGTGGCGGAAGTGGCGGATGCCTGTAAAAACCATGCTTACACCTAATTTATCGCATGCTTCTATAATACCCTTATCCTTTATCGAACCTCCAGGTTGGATTATAGCCCTAACCCCTCTCTTGTAAGCAACCTTTATTGAATCGTCTTTAGGAAAAAATCCATCGGAAGCCAACACTGCTAAACTTTGAGAAGTTTTAACTTTACTCAAAGCTATCTTTACTGACCCGACTCTTGAAGGCTGACCTCCTCCAATACCTAAAACAGCATTATTCTTAGCTACAACAATAGCATTAGATTTTACCCACTTAACAACTTTCCAAGCAAATATTAAATCTTTAAGCTCACGTTCAGTAGGCTTCTTACGAGTTACCACTTTTAAATTACTTTTATCTAAAGTTAATGAATCCCGATCTTGAACAAGATAACCGAACATGGTGGCCTTAACATCTTTATAGTCAGACTTTTGAGTAAAATCAGCTTCAAGGACTCTAAAATTTTTTTTAGCTGAAAATATCTTTAATGCTTCTTTAGAGTAAGAAGTAGCAATAATACACTCTTTAAATTCACTAGCTAAAATTCCTTTGGCAGTTTCTTTATCTACTTTTTTATTTAAAGCAATAATCCCACCAAAACTAGAAATTTTATCAGCCTGATAAGCCTTTTTGTAAGCTGTGGCTAATTTTTTATCAGCCCCAACCCCACAAATAGAAGCATGTTTAACAATAACAGCTGCTGGTTCACTAAATTCTTTTACTTGCTGCATAGCTGTATCTAAATCAAGAAAATTATTATAAGATAAAGTTTTGCCCTGAAATTGTTTAAATTTTACATTTTTAAAATCAATTGCTTTATATAAAGCAGCTTTTTGATGCGGGTTCTCCCCATAACGCAAAGAATGAGCTTCTTCCAAATTCCAACTAAAAACATCTTTACCTTTAAAATAATTACAAATAGCATTATCATACTCTTTAGTAGCGTAAAAAGCATCCTCAGCTAAACTTTTTAAAGTTTGCTCAGATACAAATCCTTTATTTTTCTGAAGTTCACTTAAAATTAATTTATACTGCTTAGCACTGCTAATACAAGCAACGTTTTTAAAGTTTTTAGCTGCTGACCTAATCATTGACGGTCCACCAATATCTATATACTCTATCATCTGATCCTCGCTCAAACCTTCTTTTATTTTTTCAACGAAAGGATAAAGATTAACTACAACCATATCAATTGGCCGTATATCTAACCCTCTTATCTCCTCCATATGTAAGGGGTGTTTTTTATTAGCTAAGATTCCTCCAAATACCTTAGGATGAAGAGTTTTCACCCTGCCTGAAAGTATCTCAGGAAAAGAAGTCAAGGTGGCAACATCTTTAACTGGCACACCAGCTCTACGCAGGAGAGTAGCAGTCTTACCAGTTGAAATTATTTCGGTCCCAAGTTCTATCAATTTCTTGGCGAACTCAGCTATTCCTTTTTTATCCCAAACACTTATTAATACTCTTCGTATTTTTAACATTTTCTTTGATCCTCCTACGCTTAAAATAGCTTCGGCGGATTTAATTCGGCTAAATCCAGCTTACAGCGGAATAAGCCTCATTAAACATTAAATCTTATATCAACTATATCCCCTTCTTCAACAATATAATCCCTATCGACTATTTTTACAAGCCCCCGTGACCTAGCCTCAGCCATATTAAAGAAACTACCTAGATCCTTACAATTGGTAATCTCAGCTTTTATAAACCCTCTCTTTAAGTCACTATGGATTTTACCAGCAGCCTCTAGAATACTCTCTCCCTTATCAACATTCCAAACATGAACTTCTTTTTTCCCAGCAGTAAAAAATAAAAGTATTCCAGCTTTGCTAATAAGTTTTTCTATTAACTGATTAATGTCCCCAGCTTCATTTACTCCTAAGCAAGGTTTACTAGTAACTAATTGTAATAATTTAAAAGTTTCTATTTCACTAGAAGTAAAATCACCATCACAAAGTAATTTCTCTTCTTCTAGAAAATTTTGAGCCTTAATCAGAACGACTTTCTCGCTTTCGTCTTCAACTTTAAAAAGTCTTTTCTCAATTTTCTCTAAATCAATTACAACCAAATCTAACTTTTTGCTTTGTTCATACACAATCGCATCAACAACTTCAGGTCCGCTATCGACAAATTCAACTGAGTAGAGAGACACTTTTTGAGGCTCAAACTTCTTAATTAATTCCTCAGCCCACTCAAGCTTATACTTATGTTTACCTGGATCAATTTCAAGGCCAAGATTAAATATTTTCATTATACGTGCTTCTCCTCTTTAACCTGCTTTGCTTTCTCGGCAATCCCTTGAGCAATCCGAGAAGGCACAATACCATAGTTAGAAAAACTCATTGAATAGCTACCGCGCCCACCAGTGACTGAACGTAGGTCTGAGGTATATTTAAACATCTCGGCTAAAGGAATCTTAGCCTTAACAACTTCATTCTTGCCCTTAACTTCAATTCCCATCACTCGACCACGACGGCTATTAATATCCCCAGTAATTTGTCCCATAACTTCTTCAGGGGCAACAATTTCTACATTCATAATTGGCTCCAGTAACACACCACCGGCTTGCTCAAAAGCCTTACTTAAAGCATGATTTGCTGCAATTTGAAAAGCCATATCTGATGAATCTACTGGATGGTAAGAACCATCAAAAAGCGTTACCCTAATATCTACTATTGGATAGCCAGCTATGAAACCTTGGCTCATTGCTTTATGCAATCCTTTTTCTACAGAAGGAATAAAGTTACGAGGGATTGCTCCACCAACAATCTTGTTAACAAATTCAAATTTATTTCCTCGTTCCAAAGGTTCTACTTCTATGCTTACATCGCCATATTGCCCCCGGCCTCCGCTTTGCTTTTTATGCTTATAAGAAGCTTGAGCTGATTTAGAAATGGTTTCAAGGTAAGGAACTTTAGGTGTCCCTAACTCCACATTAGCATTATATTTTCTTTTCATCCGATCAATAATTACTTTAATATGTAACTCACCCATACCAGATATAATAAGTTCCTTGGTTTGAGGATCCAAAGAAGTGCTGCAAGTAGGATCCTCACTAGTTAAACGATGGAGAGCTGAAGATATCTTATCTTCATCCTGACGAGTTTTAGGTTTAACTGAAGCTGAATAAGCCGGAGAAGGAAAATGCACTTTAGGAAATTCTACAATCCGAGAAGAATCACAAATCGTATCTTGAGTTTCAGCACTTTTAAGTTTTGCTACTGCTGCAATATCTCCAGGAAAAACTATTTCCTTAGCTGATTGTTGTTTGCCTTGTAGGAAATAAAGCTGGCCAAACTTCTCCTTAGAGCCCTTAGTGGTATCATAA
>Ga0075121_1002140_pt1 | contig 11627 bp, 11 predicted proteins | sample AntAceMetag02UKG_FD_69793 | JGI IMG/M metagenome (GOLD analysis project Ga0075121, IMG submission 69793) | Saline lake microbial communities from Ace Lake, Antarctica - Antarctic Ace Lake Metagenome 02UKG | ecosystem: Environmental > Aquatic > Non-marine Saline and Alkaline > Saline | place... | reverse complement strand
GACCGATCAGCTTAATTCGAAATGAAAAGGGGGCAAATAACGAAATTGTTCAAAAAAGAACAGAAAGGAGCAGGTGTTATGGACAAGCACGAGTACCAAAAGAGGTATGAACTGAACCGTAGACAGTTCCTGAAAATGGCTGGGATAGGGGGGGCAGCTGTAGCAGCATTCCCAGCAACGAATTTCCTTCCTCGAAATTGGGCGTACGCGCAGGCTGTCGGCAAAAACGCTGAAGAGAGAGCCATAAACGGCGCCCTGTCTTTAGCAAAAAAAGCTAAAAAGAAAGAGGTAACGGTCATGATACCATCTGGTTCGGAGGGAGGATTTGCGCCCTATCTACCGGAGTGGGAGAAAGCCACAGGAATTAAGACAAACATGATCACTGTTCCCATGTCTGAGATTGTGACGAAATGCATGAATGAAGCCGTAACCAAGTCAGGAACATACGATGTCATGCTCCCCAATCCTTACGGACTGCCGGATCTTGCGGAATCCAAACTCGCTATGGATCTCACCGATTATGTAAAGAAGTATAACCCTGAGTTGACGGGTCCGAATGGAGTTATAAAACCAATATACTTGTATGGGAATCTCTATAAGGGCCGCGTATATGGGCTTTTGACGGATGGGGACATTAACACCTGGATTATTCGCAGAGACTGGCTGAATGATGAAAGAAACAAAGAAGCATTTGAAAAGAAATACGGCTATCCTTTAAAGAAACCGGTCCTGTTTTCTGAGGTTTGGGACCAGATGAAATTCTTTTCAGACCCGAGCAAACCCAGATACGGCGGATGGCTTGGGATGTCGCCCTATTATGCAAAATGGGAATTCTTAGAAATATTCACTTCCTTTGGGATACTTCCTTTTGATAATGAAATGCGACCCGGAATAGCCGGAAAGGAAGGAATTCAGGCCCTGAAAGAGCTAATTGATGTGAAGCAGACCTTACATCCGGGACACACAACCGGGGGCTGGTCAGAGCAATATAAGGCTTACGCCGAGGGGACGACCTGGACAACAGTATCGTGGCCATCCTTTATCAAATACAACAATAATCCTAAATTTTCAAAGGCTGCCGGCAAAATGGAATATTGCCAGGCGCCTGGAAGAAAGCTGAAGGATGGAACCATTTTCAGACCGGCGAGATTCACTTTTGGATGGTCGTATATTGTGTCACGGTATTCCAAGATACCGGAACTCGCTTATTGTTGGGCTCAGTACATGTACAGCCCCACAGTGAGTGGTAAAATCGTCCGCACGGAGGGTACTTTTTTTGACGCTTTCAGATACAATCACTTTAAAGATCCAAAAGTAGGACAATTCTATGATAAGGATCGATGGAAAGAGCTCCTAAAGGTGTGGATGATCAACGCCGAAAACAGTTACCCTGAAATTGTTCTCCGGGGGGGAGAGGAATACAATAACCGGTTGGACGAGAATGTCATCGCGGCCTACCAGGGACAAAAAAGTGTGGAGGACGCCCTGAATGATACGGCCGAGCAATGGGAAAAAATAACCAGAAGGTACGGAAGAAAAAGACAGATCGAACAATGGACTTATCTTATATCCTGTATGGGAGATAACTTTAGGAATGTGATGAATCTCCCAGATCCTCCAGATTGGATCAACAAAATTTAATATAGTCAATATAGAGATTACCGCGGGGGGATACTAATTATTGCCTTCCGCGGTTATTTTCAATGAGAGTACTGAGCCAAATGAATTCAGCAGAAGTATTAACAAGCAAATTGGTAAAGGCGGACACGGAGCGGTCACTCCTGAGAAAGCTTATCGATAAAATACCGTTTGCGGTTTGGCTTATCGTCCCCGTCGAATGCTTTCTGTTATTTCTTTTGATTGTTCCTTCCTCGATTTCAATATGGCTAAGCTTTGTCGACTGGCAGCCCACATACGGAATACCCATATACAAAGCAACGTTTGTCGGTTTTGAAAATTTCATAGACCTCTTCGCCGACAAACGCTTCACAATGGCCCTTTTGAGAACATTTCTTATCACTGGCGTTGCTGTCTCCGCTGAGCTCTTGATTGGCCTTGGTTTGGCCGTTCTTTGTGACAAGGAATTTCCTATGAGGAAGTTCTTCGTTTTGTGTCTGCTGATGCCCATGATGCTGATCCCACTCGTGGTCGGAAATAACTTCTTTTTGTTGTTTCAAACGACGGGCCCGATTAACGATATCATAGGAATCATCATTGGCCATGATTTCAGATTGAATTGGTTATCCTCTCCCGATTACGCAATGTTACCTATTTTACTTGCAGAAATATGGCACTGGTATCCGCTGATGTTCCTCATCATGCTTTCCGGTCTGCGTGCCCTGCCACCCAACCAGCTAAGGGCGGCGGAGGTGCTGGGCTCCGGTAGATTGCAGACTTTTTTCAGGATTAAAATTCCTCAACTCGTTCCCGTAATCCTGATAGCCATTGTGATCCGGTGTATGGAAGTGTTCAAGATGTTTGATGAGGTTTTTATCTTGACGAAGGGTGGGCCAGGCAATGTGACGGAGACGATTTCTGTGTGGATGTATAAGACAGGGCTGAAGGATTTTAGGTTCTCTTATGTGTCCGCAGGAGCCTGGATTATCTTGATCGTATGTGTTATCATTTTCACCCTCCTACTAAAACCGCTTCTTTACAAGGTTGAGAAATTTGAGGAAGGAGGCAGTGCTTCATGAATGGAAACGCTAAGAAGTATGAGAGGGGAGACTACATCAGGCTTATTGTTGTCATTTTGATAACGATCATTATGCTATTTCCCATTTATTGGATGGTTATGACAGCTCTTAAGCCGATGGATGAATGGCTGAAATACCCCCCCGTCTGGTTCAGCCTGAAGCCCACACTAAACAATTTCAAGTCCTTGATGGGATTCGCAGATGCTGCCAGATCAGTAATGAAGGAAGGAGCAACAAATGCTTCGTGGGCTTTTTTGAAAGGCTTCTACATCTGCACCTCAGCGACAATACTTTCAATCGTGAGTGGAACCCTTGCAGCTTATAGCATTTCACGGTATCGGATTGGGGGAAATTTCCTTCCTTTGTTCATACTGAGCGCGAGGATGTTCCCGCCGATTGCTGTGGCCCTTCCTCTCATCGTTATGTATTCTACAATAAATGCGGTAGATACCTATTGGGGCTTAATCGTCGCTTACACCGGCTTTACCCTGCCATTTTCTGTCTGGATGATGAAAAGTTTCATTGATGAAGTTCCCCGTGAATTGGAGGAAGCCGGGATTATGGAGGGAATGTCGAACTTCCAGGCTTTTCGCAAAGTGACCATTCCTCTGGTCAAGACGGGAATCATGGTGACCACTTTATTCATTTTCATACTCAATTGGAGCGAATTTATCATTGCCTTGACGCTCAGTTGCATGAAGCTGGAGACAGTGCCAGTGTTTCTTGCCACGCTTTTTTCATCGACGGCGGGGTGGCTTTATGGACCGCAGGCCGCCTTAGGAGTTCTGGCGGTTATCCCGGTGATCATTTTTGGGTATATGATCCAGGAGGATCTGGCTAGAGGATTCACCTTCGGGGCCTTGAAACGTTAAGGCTTTAAGGAGCAATGGAGTTGCTGAAACAATGTCTAAAGTGAAGCTAAAGCTTGAGCACCTTACAAAAGTCTTCGGTGATTTGATCGCCGTCAATGACCTCTGTGTGGATATCTTTGACAATGAGTTTGTTTGCATACTGGGCCCGTCTGGCTGTGGAAAGACGACGACTCTCAATATGTTTGCAGGCTTAGAGAGGCCTACGAGCGGCAATATTATTCTCGATGATAAGGTGATCAATAAGCTACCACCTCAAAAGCGAGACATCGGTCTCATTTTTCAGGATTATGCGCTCTTTGAAAACATGAACGTCTATGAGAATCTAGCCTTCAGCATGCGGGTAAAGAGAAGACCCCGTCGGGAAGTTGATTCAAAAGTAAGGGAGGTAGCCCAGGCGGTGGAGGTTTCCCACATTCTCAAAAAAAAGTACGGGAGCCTAAATCCTGGAGAGATGCAGCGGGTCGCTATTGGCCGGACAATGATTTCGGGGCCTTCTGTGTTCCTGCTCGATGAGCCGCTCGATAACCTTGATGCAGATATGCGAGTCACGATGAGAGCAGAACTGAAAAGGCTGCAAAAGGACCTCGGGAAAACGATGATATATGTGACCCATGACCAGGAGGAAGCGATGTCCCTGGCGGATCGGATCATGGTCATGGAATCAGGCCTGCTACAGCAGATGGATAGTCCTCAAGAGATTTACAACCATCCAGTGAATAAATTCGTAGCAGGTTTCATCGGGACTCCGCCAATGAATTTCATTACCTGCAAACTGGAATCTGTAAATGGAAAGCTCATGTTGAATAGCCTCAAAGGCGCCTTTTCGATGGATGTGTCGGAGGTTGTGCGGCGTCTCGATGAAGGCAAGCTCCAGAATGAGATAATTGTCGGAATCCGGCCTGAAAATGTGAGTGTCAATATTGACGGTTCCCAGAGTGAAAAAGGAAAGGCCATTGTGCTGAGGGTAGAGCCTCTAGGGCCTGAACTGGTGATAGAGGTCGCGCTGGAAGGCGAGTCCGACAATGTTATTCGGGTCTTGACAGAGCCTGGTCGAATACCAGGGACTGGAGCAGAGATTGAGATCATTTTTCGTCAAGACAAAATTCACCTGATCGATCCCATGAGAGAGAAGGTGTTGATATGAGTATGGAGAACTATGGCCACGATCAAGCTAGATAATGTGACAAAACGGTTCCGGGGAGAAAGGGAACTGTGCAACATCTATGGTATCAATCTTGAGATAAGGGATGGAGAATTCTTTTGCCTCATAGGACCCAGCAATTCAGGGAAAAGTACCACGTTGCGAGCCATAGCCGGCCTTGTTTCTCTTGACGAAGGCAGGGTCTACATCGATGGGGTCGATGTGACAGATCTCCACCCCAGCAAGAGACATCTTGCAATGCTTTTTGAGACTCTTGCTCTATATCCCAACCGCACAGGATACGAGAACATCGCCTCACCGCTTCGTACAAGGAAGGTACCCCCCGAGGAAATTGAACGTACGGTACTTGAGGTTGCCAGACTACTTGGCTTGGAGCATCTGCTTAATAGATTGCCCGAGACTTTCAGTGGGGGTGAGCGGCAAAGGGTTGCCATTGCACGTGCCCTCGTTCAGAGGCCAAGAGTCTACCTCCTTGATGAACCTCTGGGAGCACTGGATGCTCGGCTCAGACTTTCGATGCGGGGGGAACTCAAGAGACTACAGCGTGACTTGGGTCAAACGATGGTTTTTGCCACCCATGATCAGGAGCAAGCGATGGCCCTAGGGGACCGCATTGGCGTGATAGGGGCTGGGGTAATACAGCAAATTGACGCTCCACAGGATATATATCTTAAGCCAAAGAACAAATTCGTGGCCAAAATCATAGGGAAACCCCAGATGAATTTCTTCGAATGCGAAATTACAGATGAGGGAAACAAGCGTTTGTTGGTTAACCCCGCCTTTCGAATCGATATGACGTCCTTCAAGCCTGATTTTTCCGGCAGAGCTAAGAATAACTCCGTTATCCTGGGCATCCGGCCTACAGACATTGACATTTCGGACCAAAAAGAGTCGCAGGATTGGGTTCCAGCACAAGTCCACATCAGTGAACCCTTGGGCAACAAGCAGATCCTCGATTTCAGAACAGGGGATAAGATGATAAGAACGGTGGTGAGACCCGATGTTTCATACGAGTTGGATGAGACGAAGTGGCTGAACTTCAGGAAAGAGCGGCTGCATCTTTTTGATAGAGAAACAGGAGTCAGCATTTTTTAGCCAATATTTTTGAAGTAGTAAAAAGTACGAAGGAGGTAAAGGATATGTTTTATGATGAGCCACGGTTTTTGATTGCTGGGGATCGTTATATATCCGTTGAAGTGGCCAATGCCATGAACATTCGAACAAGTTTTAGGGTATTAGCCTTGGATCGCGCGGTAAAGGAGGCTGGCATCCCCGGACTCGTTGAGACTGTTTTGACCTATCGGGCAGAGATGATCTATTTCGATAACCAGAAGATCTCAATAAAAGATTTGATAGCTGAAGTAAAAAAGATCTCCGATAGCATGGATAAAGTAGAATCGGTGCCATCAAGGTTGATTGAGTTGCCGTGTCGTTATGGCGGTAAGTACGGACCTGATTTAGAATACGTGGCTGAGGTAAACAAACTCAAAAATACCGATGAAGCTGCGGAATGGCATTATAGCGCCCCCCATTGGGTTGGGATTGTCGGTTTTACTCCAGGCCATCCATTCCTGATGAGCCTCAATCCTCCGAATAAAATGCTAAATGCCCCAAAATACAAGATACCAAGGACCTATACGCCGGTAGGCACCCTTGGCCACGGGGGAAATATTACCTCCATGTATACCCTACCAAGCCCTGGAGGATATCAAAAGATTGCGTACTGCCCGGTGCCAATTTATGATTCCTTCCAACGCCTGGATCAGTTTACCGACTCCCCAATTCTTCTACAGGTAGGTGACCGTATCAGATTCAGGCCGATTAATGATGATGAGATGGATGATCTTCGCCAGCAGGTTCTGGAATGTTCGTATCAATACAAGATCGAGGAAGAAACTTTTTCTTTGAAAGAATATCTTGAGTCAATCAAAGTCTAAGGGAGGCATATTATGAGCGAAGAAGTTCTAGAAGTTTTGGAACCAGGACTCTTGACTTCGGTCCAAGATTTGGGTCGAGAGGGGTACCAGTCATTTGGTATACCGCCGTCAGGTGCAATGGATTCCTTTGCACTAAGGCTATGCAACTTACTTGTGGGTAATCCTGATGGTGAGGCAGGAATAGAGATGACTCTAATGGGGGCAAAGTTCAAGGTCCTAAAGGATTGGGCAATTTCCTTTGCAGGAGGCGATATGCCGGCCAAGGTAAATGATATCCCCTTGCCGAGATGGCAAAGCACTAAGGTTGCTGCGGGTGATGTCCTTTCTTTCTCTTTGGCCAAGATGGGTTGCCGAGGTTACCTTTGTTTGGCTGGCGGTATAGATGTCCCCATGATAATGGGCTCTAAATCAACATTTATTATGGGACGGATGGGAGGATATCGCGGCCGTGCTATGCGGAAAGGAGACCGACTGAAAGCAAACGAGCCTTCCTCTTCCCTGGATCAGCTTGCGGGCTGGAAGGTAAAACCTGATATAATCCCTTCAGACAAACTTGAGAAAGAAATTAGGATTGTCATGGGTCCTCAGGATGATTATGTCGCACAAGAGGGGATTGACAATTTTTTTGGTTCAAATTGGAGGGTGTCGAGTAAAGCCGACCGCATGGGGTATCGTTTTGAAGGAGGTGGCGAAACAAAGTTTGCAGATAAAGCTTTTACGGATATTGGGGGACCGGACCCAAGCAACATCATCGATGATGGAATTCCACTCGGTGGTATCCAAATCCCTGGTGGAATCGAACCTATATCACTGCTCGTGGACGGACCGAGTGCGGGTGGATTCGTCAAGATCGGTTGTGTGATCCGGCCGGATATAGACAGATTAGGACAAGCCAAAACTGGAGATCCAATCAAGTTTAGGCAAGTAAGCGCCGAGGAGGCTGCACAACTTCTGAAGGATCAATTGGCTTTAGCGGACAAGAAAAACCTCGTTCGGTAGAATAAGGGGAAACCAGATGGCAAGAGATAAGATTGATATTAATGTGGATATGGGTGAAAGCTTTGGGATGTACAAACTGGGGTCAGATGAGGAAATCATGCAGTTCTGTACATCCGCCAACGTAGCATGTGGGTTTCATGCGAGCGACCCTCATGTTATGCGGCATACGGTAGAGATGGCAAAAAAACATGGGGTGGCGTTGGGTGTGCATTTTGGGCTTCCCGACCTGATCGGTTTTGGAAGACGAATCATGGCGATTACCCCTGAGCAGCTGAAAGACTATGTCCTATATCAGATTGGAGCCTTGAAAGGATTTACGGATGCAGCGAAAATGAAGCTCCAGCATGTCAAACCCCATGGGGCTCTTTACCTAATGCTGAGAAATGATGAAGAATTGTCAAAAGCCGTTGTGGAGGCGGTACAGGAAATTGATGACAAGCTCATTCTTTTTTCTTGGAAGAATTCGGCCATATACGATGTTGCGAAACAGAAGGGACTGAGAGTAGTGAACGAGTTCTATGCTGACCGCGCCTGCGAGGAGGACGAAAAGATCGTCTTTCAGTTCGATCTCAATAATATAGGAGGGTCTATAGAAAAGGCCGTGGAACGGACCATGAAATTTATCGAGGAAGGGGAAGTCATCGCTTTCAGTGGTAAAAAATTGAAAGTGGAGGCAGATACCATTTGTGTCCATGGTGATTCTCCCATCGCCTTGGATCTTGCGTCAGCCCTCTATCAAGCGTTGCAGAAAGCTGGGGTTGGAATTCAACCTGTTGGAAAGTTTTTGAGCTGATTGACATGGAGAATTTTGTGTTTCCGAAGTCGGCATCCAGGGATAGCTTCGTGAAGTTAATAATCAGAAGAAATCGTTTAAGGGATATGAGGGTGAGGTAACTTCATTTTGTTCCCAAAGATGATAAAAATACGGCAAGAATTTTTGGACGACGCCCTTGAGAATGTGCCCCAAACAGTTAAACATGAGCTGGAAAGGGCACAAATTTCGAGAGTTATGAAGGAGGGGGACGATGTTGGAATTACTGTTGGGAGCCGGGGAATTACGGATCTGAGCCAAATTTTGAAAGTGATAGTCGATGGAATACTGAAAATGAAGGCAAAGCCATTTTTCATCCCAGCGATGGGTAGCCATGGAGGTGCCGAGGCTTCGAGTCAGGCCCGAATTGTACGGGAAATGGTAGGAAAAGATCTGTCCCATCTCCCTATCATTGCCACAATGGATGTTGAAAAGATTGGTAATGCTTCTGGCATGCCCGTTTATTTCTCGTCAGATGCATTGAAATTGGACAAAATCATTGTAGTTAACAGGGTGAAACCCCACACTGACTTCAGAGGAGCGATTGGCAGTGGGCTGCTCAAGATGTTGGTTATAGGTCTTGGCAAATATCGGGGCGCTGAGGCGTGTCATGTTGCTGCAAGAAAGCTGGGTTTGGAACGTGTAACAAAGCAAAGCTGGTAGTTCTCCGTGTAGAACAAATTGTGTTATAAGTCTCTTCCATTATCAGGAATTCGGGCATTACGAAATATTTGAACTTGAAATTGACATTATAATATTTTAAAAAATGGCGATCCAAAATGGAATGTTGTCATAGATTAGGGCATTCTGTTTGGAGTCGTAAATAGTACCTTGCGGGGATAGCGCAGTATAAATACACAAAACTATATGTAATTGGGGTGGGATTGTTCTCGATACAATTATGAATCAGTGGACGCGGATCAAAGGATAGATGTCATAGAAGGCCTTGAGATATTTTGTCATATTCTTTTGTGGGCCCCGATATCGCGCAACTTTTCCGAAGCACATACCATCGGATGTCAGAAAGGTAAGAGTGCATCGAAGTTGATGATTTCTGGAACAAAAAGCAGCCAAATGCCGGTCCCGGATGGGCTTGGCCGAAGCCGTGATCCATGCAATTATTGATTAAATCAAAATTGAAAGCGTCACTCTAAAAATAATGACAATCTGTTGATTCCGAGTATCACGGGTGCGAGTTGGGTTGCATCAAAAATAACGTGCATATCCAGATGTATCCGATATTGAAAATTGTTCCAAATAGCACAAAGATGCCCCCTTACAGGGGGCTAAATCAAAGCCCCGTCCTTTGGGCGGGGATCTTTACTTATGGCCTTTGAAAAAAGAATTAAAGGCATCTTCTCATTTTGAAGGAACTTCAAAATGTCAATAAAAACAGTGAAACCAAACACAAACATTAGAAAATAACCATGACTATCGGCTTTTTGATCAATTGGAAGCTGGGGTTACACCTTAGATAGTGTCCATCCATAAATGAAATCCGGGCACAGGTGAGTTTCCAATTCAGACATGCGCAATTTTTTGCAAGATCAAGGAAATCAAGGAGTTGGGCGGAGGCGTACGCATGTACGCCGCACAACCGACTCCGCGGATTGACGCTGAGGTTGCGAAAAAAGGCCATTTCTGGATGGAAACTAGATAGATTATCAGTGCCATCGAAGTTCATGTGCAGAAAATAAATACGATGAATTCAGATGGGTCATATTCAACGTCTAACTTGTTGACGCATTGTCGCTCTGGGAGCATTGCTTATGTAGGCATAAAAGGCTTTTGGAGCAGTGTCCCGATACGCATGGAAATAACAATAATTTTTGATTGAAAATCAGGAGCATACGGGGGAAACTTATAATACTGATAGCAGGGTTGAGGGAATTTCATGAAAGATAAGGCGCCGTACTACAGAGTAAAATCGGTCGAGAAGGCTCTTAAAATCTTAGAGGTTATTTCTGAAATGGGAGAAGCCAGTCTGACAGAATTGAGTCAGGCACTAAAATTGACTAAAACGAACATTCATCGGTTGGTTCTGACTCTGTCAGAAAATGGATTTATTATTTCGAGGAGAGATGGGTCTAAGTATATGCTCTCTCTAAAAATGTTCGCCTTAGCAGGTTCCGTGAATCAACGTTCCGCTCTTGTTCACATTGCCTTGCCTAAATTGCAGAAGTTGTCGACACTGAGTAGTGAAACGATCAACTTGGGCGTCTTATATGATGATAAAGTCCTCTACTTGCATAAGATAGTCAGCAATGAGTATCTGCGATTAGATACTCCTATTGCGAATAGCGACCCTGCTTACGCTACCGCATTAGGCAAATGTCTGCTTTCGTCCTTAGACAGGGACGATCTCGACAGTTATATCCAAAGGAATATTCCTTTTAAGGCCCTGACAAGGAATACAATTAAGGATCCCCTCAAGCTGATCTGGAAATTAGAAGAGACAAGAAGAAATGAGTATGTACTTGATATTGGAGAGTGGTTGGAAGGAGTTAACTGTATTGCTTCTTTAATTAAGGATGAGGATGGAAAAGGTGTGGCTGCTATCAGTATCACCGGTCCATCTGTTCGTATGACAGAAGAAAAGATAAGAAAGCTGAAGGAGCCGCTCCTTAGAGCCGTTAAAGAAGTATCAAAAGATTTTAAAAGGCTTTCCGCAACACATTAGCCCGGTTGTCAACCATGACGGATAGAGATGTGATAGCAGGGTAGTAGCTGTTAGCAACTCCATAACACCTCAGATTTTTACCCCAAATTCCATCTTGAAAAGACGGCATAAAGCATACACCAACCATTTTGTGTCTCCTTGAGTTGAATCGGTTACGGTAGTTTATCGTACGAGAAAACGGGTTCCCATCTAAATGAAATCAACTATCTAAACGGGTTCTGATCAAGGCAGGCGCAAGTTTATCCTGTTCCCTCCTTACCTGGAGCAATATGACCGCACAAACCACCATCGCCCCTCCGGCAACCTGGAGAGGTTCAAGCGCCTCCCCTAAGAAGAAATAGGCAAGGAATCCGGCAGAGATCGGTTCCAGGGTTGCCGTAATGCTGGCACGGGTCGATCGGATGAAATTTACCCCGATAAAGAAGAGGGCGAAGGGGATCACGGTGCCCGGAACCGAAATGTAAAGCAGC
>Ga0075121_1002139_pt1 | contig 11636 bp, 9 predicted proteins | sample AntAceMetag02UKG_FD_69793 | JGI IMG/M metagenome (GOLD analysis project Ga0075121, IMG submission 69793) | Saline lake microbial communities from Ace Lake, Antarctica - Antarctic Ace Lake Metagenome 02UKG | ecosystem: Environmental > Aquatic > Non-marine Saline and Alkaline > Saline | place... | reverse complement strand
GGGATGCTCGAGCACGGCCTGCTGAAAGGGGAGACGCGGGAAGAGGCGGGTGCGCGTCTGCTGAAGGAAGTGGGCCTGAACGCGGACGCCTTATGGAAATATCCGTTTGAATTTTCCGGCGGCCAGCGCCAGCGCATCTGCATCGCCCGCGCCTTGTCCCTGCAGCCCGACATTGTGGTGTGCGATGAAGTGGTCAGCGCGCTGGATGTCAGCGTGCAGGCGCAGGTCATCAATCTGCTGATGGAACTGCGCGAGCGCCACGGTCTGGCCTATCTGATGATTGGGCACGATCTGAGCGTTCTGCGCCATGTGTCCCACCGGATCGCGGTGATGTATCTGGGGCGGCTGGCTGAAATAGGACCTTCCGATTCGATGGTCGAAGCCCCGCAGCATCCCTATACGCAGGCATTGGTCGCCGCGGTACCGGTACCGGGGGTGAAGAGAAAACGGAAACCCCTCCAGGGCGAACCGCCTTCGGCATCCAATCCGCCCGGCGGCTGCCCATTTCATCCGCGGTGCCCGAAGGCCATGCCCATCTGCAGTACCGAAATTCCCGCCTCCCGGACCGTCGGTGAGCACCGCGTCTGGTGTCATCTGTTTTAGGGGAGATCCTGTTCTGTCGGTTCAGGCGGGTTCACTGAAGGCATGCGCAGTTCGTAGCACGAGATATTATTCTGATCAATGACCAGCACTTCGGTACCTTCACCATCGGGAGCAGGACGAAAGATCCACCGGTCATTTGATTGAAGCGATTGCTCCAGCAGGATATTTCTCTGGCTGTCCATGATTCGAAAACTGCGCCATGACGCGATCAGCAATTGGTCATGATGGGAATCAATCGGGAGAACATACAGGTCGCACCTGCCCGATGAGGAATCATATTCCTCCAGCCATAGGGGTTCGCCCGTGTGGGAGAAGCACATGAACTCCTCGCCGACCCCGCGATAGCTCCGTCCGGAGGGGCTGTCCTTGGTGAGCTCATACAATGTACGGGTGCCATACACAAAACCGTTGTCGCCATCTTGAACATAGACAAAATTGATATGATTGGGTCGTCCAGTGCCCTCGGGTTTCAATTCGTCCGGCAGGGGAATGGAGCGGACAAGCGAGCCGTTGTCAGTGTTATGGATGTCCAGCGCCTTGTCGGTATTGAAAAGAATGTGGCGTGAGGGGATTTCCCATCGTATGCGCTCTCCACTGGATGAGGCTTGAACATTCCCTGATATTTTCTGCCTCCACTTCAGCTGGAAGAATTTTGACATGGGTGGTGACGAGGGAATGCGCCGGAAGCGGCTGCCGCAGGAAATAGGTTTTGGTTTGGGCTGGACCGGAGCAGGCTTCCACTCGATCCGGGGAGCGTCAGCGAGTTGCTGGAGCGAAAAACTCTGGATGCGGGAGAGGTAGGGAGGGCCGGACTGGACATTGCCGCCGACCACATACACGTCATCGCCCAGACGGGCGGCACAGCCATGCCGGGCGGATTTGCAGGCGATTTCCACACGTTTCCATTCACCCGTGTCGAGATCGCAGGCGACGACGCGGTTGAGTTCATCATAGTCGCCGAAGAGATAGAGGGTGTTGTCGACGACCACTCCCTGGAAGGCACTGGCTTTAGCGGGCAGAGGGGGCAGCTCCTCCCAGGTATCTTTGGCCGGGCTGTACAGCTGGTTATCGCGCATAGCAAGGATACCATCGTATCCGCCGGGGGCGACTATCAGCCTCTCATGGGCAAAGACCTGTCCTTCGCGGGCCACGGGCATATCCGTGCCGCGACTCCATTCGCCAGTTTCAAAATCAAAGATCTGGACGGCGGGGGTGCGGGCTCCGGAGGCCTCGGCGCCGCCCACAATATAGAGTCGGTCATCCACTACGGCAATGCCGGCACGGGAGACGCCTACCGGCAAATCCGGCAGCTGACGGATCCGGCCGGTTTTCGGATCGAACTCTTCGAAAAGGGAAATGCTGGATTCCAGCCCCATGCCGTTTTCCCGCAGCAGGGCCCCGCCGGCGATGTAGACTTTTCCATCGTGCACCGCCGCGACATGGTAACGTCGGGGGCGGATTCCATTCGGGAGTAACTCCGTAGCTTCGGCTCCGGGTTCAAACAGTTCGACGGACCCGACAAGGCCGCGGTCGGAATGTCCGCCCAGGGTGTAGATGGCCTGGCCCAGCGCGACCACCGGCATGCCGAACCGTTCGGTCTGCAGGCGAAGGGGCGGCCCGCCTGGCAGGGTGTCATCCAGATACTGTTCCAGCGTGACGACAAAACTCGGTTCGTCGGGAGCCGCGGCAACAGCCTTCTTCTGGGTTTCGATGGCCTTGTCCAATTGGCCGGAGTCCCACATCGCCCGCGCATACGTGTCCAGAATGTTGGCATTCTTTTCTTCGGAGAGTTTGACTGCTTTTTCGGAGAGCCGGAGGGCCAGCGGCAGGTCGTGCTTCTGGATTCCCTCCTGGGTCAGAATGGCCCATGCAATATAATTGAGAAGCATGGGATTCGGGATATCCATCTCTTCCATTTGCCGGGCCAGTTCGGCGGTTTTGTCCGCGCTGTCTTCCCGCGCGGCCGATGTCAGATACTTCTTCAGGAGGTCGGCGGTTTGATTGAGTGCGCCTGCGGTTTTGGTTTCCTGATTGGCGGCTTCCCGGGCCTCGTCGAAATTGAAGGTGCCGTCCTGCATCGTTTCAATCGTGGACTCCATCGACCGGGGATGCCCGATCCAGGCGATGCGGCCGTCATGGACCACAAAGGCGGAGGGAATGCCCCGTCGCCCGGCGGCCGTCATCCAGGCGTCCGCCATGTGGCCGTCCTCGGTGTCGATGGCAACGGTATAATCCATTTTGTCGCCCATCTCCTCCACAAACCCCGTCACTTTCCCAGACACGTCGGTGCCGCGCTCCCAGATATTCATGCCGATGAACGTCACGTTGGTAAACCGGTGGGCCAGTTCCGTCAGGTGGGGAATGGAGGAGCGGCACGGGGGACACCAAGTCGCCCAGAATTCGACGACATAGGTTTGTCCCGGATCCAGGGACTCGATCGGCTCCCCCTTGACCCATTCCGATGCCTTCAACTCAGGGGCGGGATCTCCGACGGTGAGAGACTGTGACCAGACAGCAGCGGGGGAGAGGCAGGCGAGAACCGTGAGAACGAACAGATATTTTTTCATGACGTGGCTTTCGGTTGCTGAACATATATCCACATGGCGTGTGCCCTCAGAATGAAGGAAGGTGTGGCAGAGAGCAAGAAGCATCACAGCGTTCGGCGCCATCTTTATTTGGCCGGCAACCGGTGCAGCTGCCGCATGATTATTCCACACCATGGAAAAAAGTTTTCCACACCATGGAAAAACTGACATAGAGTAGGGCCCATGACTGTTTCCCCTTTACAGCCGATGAAGATCGGGTCACTCGAAATCGAGTGGCCGGTCTTTCTGGCGCCCATGGCGGGGTTTACGGATGGGGCTTTTCGCCTGCTCTGCCTGGAGCAGGGGTGTGGAGCGGTTGTCACGGAGATGGTCAATGCCCACGGGATGAGCATCGGCCATGAACGGACAGGACATTTTCTGGGCACCTTTGAGGCGGAGCGGCCGATCGGGGCGCAGATCTACGGATCAAATCCGGAGATCATGGCGACCGCCGCGGACTGCGTGGCGGCGATGGGGCGGTTTGATTTCATCGATATCAATGCAGGCTGCCCGATGCCGAAGATCAAGAACCGCGGCGATGGAGCGGGCCTGATGCGCGATCCGGCGCTGATGGGCGAAGTGGTACGGCAGGTCAAACAGGCGGTGGCCGGCCGGGTACCCGTGACGCTGAAGACCCGGATTGGCTGGAGCGCGGATACGATCAATGTGCTGGAAACAACCGCTGCCGCTGAAGAGGGCGGGGCGGATGCCATCTTCCTGCACGGGCGTGTCGCCGAGGTTCGCCATTCCGGAGAAGCCGACTGGGGTCTGATTGCGGAAACCAAGCGGGCGCGAACGATACCGGTGGTCGGGAACGGCGGGCTGCGTGAACCCGCTGATCTCTTCCGGATGGTGGCCGAAACCGGTGTGGACGGGCTGATGGTTGGGCGGGCCGCACTGGGCAATCCCTGGTTCTTCCGGCAGGCCCACGGACTGGAACGGGGGGAGGAGATCGGCCGTCCTTCCGCAGAGGAGGTCCGAGAGACCATTCATAGGCATCTCGACCGGGAAATGGAATTGATGGCGCGTCGCGGGGAGAAACATCTGAAACTCGGGGTGGAAGTCACAGCCTGTCTGGTTCTGCGATCCCATTTGATGCGCTATCTACGCGGATTCAGGGGAATCAAGACCTTGGCGGTCACGCTGGAGCAGCGGCAGGACCGCGCCACGCTGCTCGCCCGGATTGATGAGGTGCTGGCCACCGGCCGACGGTGTGAGCCGCCGCCAGCCCCCTCTCTGCCGTCCTGAGTTCAATTCCGCTGTGCAGCACGGTCCAATTGCGATAAATTCAGAACCATGAAACAGGGTCTTTTCCAAAGCCAGCAACTCCGACAGGAAATGAAGCTGTCGCCTCGCATGATGCAGGCCCTTCGTTTTCTGCAGGCACCGCTGCCCGAACTGCATGAACTGCTGCGGGAGGAGCTCGCTCAGAACCCGGTCCTGGAAGAAAAAGTTCTGGAGTCGGAGGTGACTTCGATCCCGCAGGAAACCTCTCCCCCCGCCCTCAACGAAGCGGATCATGAAAATGATTATGAACCCGATGACTTCGGGCGGGAGATTGATGCGCTGGAGAAAATGCTGAAACCCCAATCGATTGAACAGTCGGAAGGCGGGGCTCCCTCGGCGGAGTCGGAGGCTAAGCGCCAGTTCTTTATGGATTCGCTGACCGCCCCGATTTCCTTGTACGACCATCTCGAAGAGCTGCTGAATGAATCGGGACTGGATGAGACCCTAAAGCGGGCGGGTAAATACATCATCGGCAATGTGGATGAAAATGGATTTTTGACCGCAGACTTGGCCGAGGTGGCCCGCGAAGCCGGGGTTTCAGAAGCCGTCGTGAAGGAAGCCCTCGGCGTGATTCAGGAGTTCGACCCGCCGGGTGTGGCCGCCCGGGACCTCAAGGACTGTCTGTTGATTCAATTGCGTCGACTGGGAAGCGGACCGGAGTCTCCGGTGGTTCGCCTGGTCGATCACCATCTTGATTTGTTTGCGGAGCACGCTCCAGCGGAACTGGCGAAGGTCTCCGGTCTGAAGGAGAGTGAAGTCGCCGAGGCCATGCGTTTGGTGAGTACGCTGGATCCCAAACCCGGTCTTCGTTTCACCTCTACGCCCTCCATCTATGTGACCCCGGAAGTGGAGATCCTCCCTTCCGCGGAAGGCGGTTTTGTTGTGAAGATGCTGCGGGATGGCCTGCCGCGTCTGCGCATCAGTTCGGAATATGAAGCCATGCTGGAAAATCCGGATACGGCTGCTGAGGCCCGGAAGTATCTCAATGAAAAAATCCGGTCTGGTAAATTTCTGGTGGACAGTCTACAGCAGCGGCGGGACACCATTCGGCGCATTGCCGAGACCATTGCCGCCGCGCAGGGCGAGTTTTTTGAGAAGGGGATCTCCCGGCTACGGCCGATGACCATGGGGATGGTGGCGGACCAGCTGGGGGTGCATGAAACCACAGTGGGCCGCGCGGTGTCGGGCAAGTATGTCCGTACGCCCCAGGGCATCTTTGAACTAAAATTCTTTTTTACGGCCGGCCTGAAAACCGCTGATGGAAGCAGCATTTCCACGGAGGCGGTGAAGGAAGCGGTGGCCAAACTGATCGGACACGAAGACCTGAACCACCCGCTGTCGGATCAGGAAATCGCCGACCGGCTTCAGAAGAAGGGATTCCGTGTGGCGCGACGGACCGTTGCGAAATATCGCGAGCAGCTGGGGGTGCCGCCCTCCCATAAGCGGAAATAAAGAGACACCGATGAAGACCAATTTTGATGTGAACGACTATGCCGCTTTCTGCCTTTCGAACCAGCCGGAGTATCAGAAACACTATTACGCCATGTATTCCAGCTGGTGGGATGCCATCACCACGGATGCTAATCTGATGACCGTGCCGGTGGATGACCACATGGTCCACCGGGGGGATGGGCTGTTCGAGACCCTGAAGTGCGTGGATGGATTCATCTATAATCTGGATGCGCACCTCGACCGGTTGGAAGGGGGGGCCAAGACCATCGCCCTGGAGATGCCGTGGAGCCGGGAGGACATCCGCTCCATCATTCGCGCCGTGATTCAGGCAGGCAAACATCCGGATGCGCTGGTGCGGATTTTTGTGTCGCGCGGGCCCGGCGGGCATTCCGCCAATCCGTATGAGTGTCCGAAGCCCCTGCTGATGGTGCTGTCGATCCGCCTCAGTGCGCCGTTCATGGAACTCCATCCGGACGGGGCCAAGGTAGGGGTGAGTAGCGTGCCCACCAAAGAAGGTCTCTTCGCCCAGGTGAAGAGCGTGAACTATCTGCCGAATGTGCTGATGAAAAAACAGGCGGTGGATGCCGGCGTCGATTTCATGCTCGGCTTTGACAAGAACGGCCACATGACCGAGCTGCCCACGGAGAACTTCGGCATCGTGACGGCAGACCATATTCTGCGCGTGCCCCGTCCGGACCACATTCTGCTGGGCACCACGATGCAGCGCGTCCTGCGGCTGGCCCGGGAACAGTTGGTGCCGGCCGGCATCCTGACCGGCGTGGAAGAGGCGGATGTGCCGCGTGCAGAACTGGAGCAGGCGGTCGAAATGCTGATTTTTGGGACCACCCCGCATGTGGCCGCGGTCACAGAGTTTGCGGGTCAGCCTGTGGGGGATGGGAAGCCGGGCCCCGTCTGGTACGAATTAAGCCGGGCCTTTGAGCTGGATCTGCGGGACCCAGCCCATTTGACATCGATGGAGTTCCCCTGAGCAAAAGGTCGGGGCAAGTCGCCAAGATGAGAGAAATTGACCTCATTTCGGATTGAGCGACATTTTTGTAGGACGAGCCGTGGGTTTCATTTCCCCCTTCTTCATTAGCGTTTTTGCATCAAATAGTGTAGGTTTCCACTTGTGTAGGGTGGCTGCGATGGGGTATGACAATCAAAAGGGTACCTTGTGTTGGATTGGAGAATAGCAATGACGAATGTTCATTTTGGGTTAAGAAGTTTACTGACCGTTGTTTTTGTGATCGCGCTGGGGGCGGGCTGTGAGACTTCGACCCTGGACAACCAGGGGGCCCTGACCCTCTCCGAATTGCAGGGCGGAACCCCGACCGCGGCCGAACTGGCGGAAGTCGGCGAAGTAGTCGAGACCACCGAGGTCATCGAGACGGTCGAGAATAGCGATGGCACCACGGAAGAAGTCATTACCTATTCCACAACGACAGGCGACGAGGTCACGACGACTGGCGGCTGGCCTTCCGAAATCACCGGTTCGATCAAGTGGCTCCATACCGATGTGTCGAGCTGGCCGGTCACAGCTTCGTTGAGCGCCAAGGTCAGCGGCGGAACGATCAGCATGCCGTACAGCAAATCCAAGACCTGGTATGCGGTGGGCGGTTTGAATGCGAATCCCTGGGCCATTGTGAACATTGGTGGGCAGTGGTATGCGGGCACCTTTGAATATTTCCGTTATGGACAGGACTCCAAGCCGGTTGGCGTGTTGGATGGAAGCAAGGGCGATCACTTTAAGGTGTCTCCGTTGAACAGCTGGCGCCCGAGCAGCGGTGAGCGTTTCGGTATCATGGTCAGCGGTCTGGCGCGGACCAGCACGCGCAATGTCAAGGAACGCAGTAACGTCTCGATGGTCACTTGGCCGTAAATAAGGACGGGGAGATGCCGGGATGACTTCCCGCAGTTCCGTTTTCCAGGGCGAGCCGGCCGCCTCCGATTTGATTCGGGAATTGAAACGGCACCATCATCCGGCGCAGGCGAAAAGCCTGCGTCGTTTTTTCAAGACCGGTCCCGGCGAGTACGGGGAAGGGGATGAGTTCTGGGGAATCAAGGTGTCGCAGATTCGGGCTGTTGTGGCGCAGTTTCCGCTCCTTCCGTTGACCGAGGTGGATATTCTTCTGGACTCGCCGATCCATGAGGTGCGGTTCTGCGGGGTGGCGGCGTTAGTCGGGCAGTATGCCGCAGCCTCGTCCGGGGGCCGCCTCGCGATCTATGGATTCTATCTCTCGCGATCCAGCCGTGTGAACAACTGGGATCTGGTGGATATGAGCGCGCCGGGCATTGTGGGGTGTCAGCTGCCGCCGGGGAAGGGCCGGCGTGTGCTGGGGCATTTAGCGCAGTCGGCGCTCCTGTGGGATCGCCGGATTGCGATGGTCTCGACACTGACGCATATTCGCAGCGGAAATTTGGAGAATACCTTCTGGTTGGCGAAGAGGTTCCTGAAGGATCCTGAAGAACTGATGCATAAGGCGGCCGGCTGGATGCTGCGGGAGGCTGGCAAACGGGATGAAGCCGCGCTAAGCCGGTTTTTGAAGCAGCATGCCTCCGGGATGCCGCGGACGATGCTTCGCTATGCCATCGAAAAGTATTCGCCTGCAGAGCGTAAGGTCTGGCTGAACATTGTCCACCCATAAGGGGGGGCATTGTCCTTTACAAGGTGAATCGCTAAGTGTAAAACGAGTGACTAAACATTTGTAGCGCATGATGCGCATTATTCAGACAGGAAGTCCATGCAACCCATCATTAATCTTCTCGTTCAACTTCAAGAACTCACAGTGGCCCGTGCCCAGCACGAAGCGGGCATGCCGGGAGCCCAACTGGACCAGCTGGATGCCTCCATCTCAGCCCTGTCGAAAGAACTGCCTGACGATGTGCATATCCAGTTTACCCGCTTGCTTCTTAAGAGCCCGCTGGCCATCGTGCCGGTGGTCAACGGGGTCTGCACTGCCTGCGGCATGACCCTGCCGGTTTCGCTGGTGCATCGTGTGCATGCCGCCGAACAGGTGTATCCCTGCCCGTCCTGCGCGCGCCTGCTGTTCCATCGGGCCTCCAGCGCCCGCAATACGCGCAAGTCTCCCCGACGGAGCGATCCCCCCAAGGTCGGAATCGACCGGTTTTCGGCCGAAACCCTCATGATTCCCGCTCTGAAGGGAACCGATTGCAATGCGGTTCTGGAAGAGCTGTGCCAGAAAATGGCCGACGAAGGATTTGTGGATGATGCCGCCCAGTTGTATGAGGCGGCGCTGAAGCGGGAAGCGATCATCTCCACCGCCGTGGGCAATGGAGTTGCATTTCCCCATGTGCGCTGTATCGAAGGCGGCGCCTTGACGCTTGCGCTCGGGATTGCGCCCAAGGGCATCAAGTTCGACCCGGCCGGCAAGGCGAACACGCGTATCATTTTCTTTATGGTGATTCCCACCGCGGCCAGCGCCTTCTATCTGAAGCTCCTCTCCGGACTTTCCCAGGTGTTCCAGAAACCCGAAAGCCGCGAGAAGCTGCTGGAAGCGGAGACGCCGGAGAAACTCTGGAAGGCCCTGATGAAAACCACGCGAACGGCCATTCAGTAAGTTCCTTCCGAGAGGAAGTGCTCGCGTCCCGCCTGAAAAGGCCGGGACGCTTTTTTGTGTTCAAATAGAAAATGAAGTTTGCTGTAATTCGCCCTTTTATTTTCTGGCAAGTTCCGAATAGGTGGTAGGACAAAGTGGCCTGAATCCACTCCGGTTTGGAGCGGCAGAGTATGACCAAAGGCGTCATCAAATGGTTCAATGAACGGAAGGGCTTCGGGCTCATCGAATCCGAGGAGACGGGGGGCGATATTTTCGTCCATTGATCAGAGATCCTGGACGAGGAAGTCCAAACGCTGCAGGAAGGTGAGCGGGTCCAATTTGAGAAGGAAGAGATGTCAAAGGGGTTGCGGGCGCGGCATGTCCAAAAGTTGGGATTGACTCCTCTTGGGGAATAGGGTGCCCTATTCCATTATGAACAAGGTGAACAATCTCGTGCTGTTGGGGTTTATGGGAACCGGTAAAAGTGCCCTGGGCCGCCGGGTCGCGGTGTTAGCGCATCGTCCGTTTCTGGAGATGGATACGGAGTTGGAACATCGCGCGGGAAAGTCGATCCCGCAGATTTTCGAACAGGATGGGGAACAGGCCTTTCGCGAACTGGAGACGGACCTGGCCAAAGAATGGGGACAGCGGGAAGGATCGGTCATTGCATGCGGCGGTGGGGTGGTCCTGCGCGATGCCAATCTGAAGGCACTGGGTCAGCACGGGGTGCTGGTGTGTTTGACCGCGCGTCCGAACGTCATTGCCGAACGCACGGGGAGATCCAATAAGCGCCCCCTGCTGCAGGTGGAGAATCCAGAGGAAAAAATTCGCTCTCTGCTAGAAGCCCGCGCCCCGCTGTATGCCAAAATTCCGCTTCAGGTGGACACCTCGGATGTCCCGATTGACACCCTGGCCGAAGAACTGCTTGATCTGTGGGATCGGGCGCTGTAGAGGAAGCCGGATGATTTCGGATTGGGTTGTCCAGCCGGATGGGGCATAGTGAATCGATATGTGGCGCTATGTAATCAGACGGCTCCTGCAGGCAATCCCGACGGTGGCCGGGGTGGTCCTGATTACCTTTGTCCTGTTCAATGTGGTTGGCGGAAGTCCGGCCGCGATGGTGCTGGGGCAGAATGCCGGTGCCCGCTCGCTGGAAGAATTCGACGAGGCCCGCGGCTATAACAAACCCCTCTTTTGTGGAAACTGGACGGGTACACGGGCTCTGGAAGAGGTGGATTTTGAGGAAGCGCCGCCGAGCGTCCGGGCGAAATGGGGAGCCGGCGTTACCGGCCCGCTTCGGCTGGAAGACGGCGAAAGCCTGACGTACCCGCTGGCCTTCCCGCTGTCGGAAGGCGAGACCTGGCGACTCACCGTAACCGGGCAGGGGGAGGGATTCCCGGATCGGGGAGACCGGCTGCCGGCTTTTTCCATGGTATGGAAAAAAAGTTTCCATGGTGTGGGAAATCCGGCCTTTACCGCCGTTGGCGGTCCGGTCGAGATTGACTCCGTCCGGCTGGAGCGCGGCACCCGTCACTTTTTTGACAGTCAGCTTGCGCACTATATCGGGCGCGTGATGCGGTTGGACTTCGGGACCAGCAGCAGCCTGAATCAGCCCGTCTGGAATCTGCTGAAAGCCGGCATCGGACCGAGCCTGATGTTGACGGTTCCGATCCTGGTGATTGAGCTGGTTGTGAGCCTGACGCTGGCGCTGTTGTGCGCCTATCGCCGCGGGTCCTGGCTGGACCGCAGTCTGGTGGCGGTATGCGTGGGCTTGATGAGCGTGAACTATCTGGTCTGGATCGTGATCGGCCAGTATGTGTTTGCCTATAAGCTGGGGTGGTTCCCGGTCTGGGGGTTTGAATCCTGGCGGAACCTGCTCCTGCCGGTCCTGATCGGCGTGGTGACGGGACTTGGGGTGAATGTGCGGTTCTACCGGACCATTCTGCTGGAGGAGATGCATAAGGACTACGTACGGACGGCCTTCGCCAAAGGATTGGGAGAGGGGCGCGTGCTGTTCAAGCATGTGTTGAAGAATGCACTCGGGCCGGTGATCACCCAGGTGGCGCTGGCCCTGCCGTTTCTCTATACCGGCAGCGTATTGCTCGAGAGTTTCTTCGGGATTCCCGGTCTGGGCTACCTGAGCCTGAATGCC
>Ga0075121_1002126_pt1 | contig 11687 bp, 8 predicted proteins | sample AntAceMetag02UKG_FD_69793 | JGI IMG/M metagenome (GOLD analysis project Ga0075121, IMG submission 69793) | Saline lake microbial communities from Ace Lake, Antarctica - Antarctic Ace Lake Metagenome 02UKG | ecosystem: Environmental > Aquatic > Non-marine Saline and Alkaline > Saline | place... | reverse complement strand
GGAGTTTGGACATTTTACTAAAATTCAATATTTTTCAGCTCTTATAATGTTGTTAAGCCAAATATTGAAATATGCTTAATATCTGTAATATAATAATTTACCCTTCTCATTAACCACCAAATTCATTTGGTGGTCAACAAGAGCTTGCAGAAAGTAGTGGCTTTAGCCACTTTACACAAAAATAAAATAATAATGTATGTTAGATGTTCTCGTAATAACATGAAATATATAGAGAAGTCACTGAAGTGACTACATTATCGTATGTACATAATTACCACCAACTAAAGTTGGTGGTTAATGAGATGTATAGTAAATGTCCAAACTATAGGACTTCTATGTAAATGAAGTTTACAATAATTCATATAGTGATCAGCATTATATTGTTTAGAAGTGGCTGAAGCCACTTAATATTCTTTTATTTTGCTCTTTCACCAGATTGAAATCTGGCATTAATCAGAGTGAAAAACACCCATGCCAAGGATGTGCTAACCCGCTCTATAATAATTAGATACCTATGTCAGTATTTAGAAAAACAGGAGATGCCAGATTTAAAGAACAGGCGGTTGATAAGATCAACCGCCTGTTTATATTAGTTATTATAGTTAAAGTTTATTTCTTTTCTTCCGGGCAATCAAGGCATTCTTCCCGAGATTTATGACCATCCTGAAAACGAGTCATTTTCAGACGGAAAAATATCGAATCCAGAATTGAATATATAACCGGGATCACCAGTAGCGTTAGCAGGGTGGCAAATGCCAGTCCAAAAGCAATACTCACTGCCATTGGCTTGTAATCACTGATTGTATCTGAAGTGGAAAATATTATGGGCATAAACCCTGCTATTGTGGTTATTGTGGTCATCATAATGGGACGAAATCTAATAACTCCCGCATTGATCAATGAATTCCACCGGTCAGTGCCCTGTTCTCTTTCTCGGTTTACAAAATCTACCAGTACAAGTGAATCATTCACCACTATTCCTGCCAGAGCCACCACAGATATCATTGTCATCATGGAAAATGGCAGTCCCGTAACAATAAGCCCGAAAATTACCCCGATCAAACCAAATGGAATAGCGAACATTACAATAAGTGGCTGAATATAGCTTTTAAACTGGGTTGCCAATATCGTGAATATCATCAGAAGTGCGATCAGTCCTGCAAGATAGAGAGAATTATAAACCTGTTTCTGCTCTTCTGCTGACCCACCGTATTCAAGGTTATAGCCCGTAAAGTTCTGATTAAAATTAGATAATATCCCCGTCTCACCAGTTAAATCATTTCCTTTCAGCATTCTGGTGATCTCATCGGGTGTTCTTTTTACTGTGGTTCCTGCCTCATCTACATAAGTAGTAGCATTTCCGGTTACAGATATCAGTCTTTTTCCATCACGATGACTTATTTGAGCATATCCGCCTGTGATCCGCAGATCAGCAACATCTTTCAGAGGTATCAAATCACCACTCCTGGATCTGAGCTTCAGGTTCTCCAGCTCATTTACCATATCCACCTGGTCTTCTCTGATCTTTACGATGATATCATATTCTTCCATTCCATCACCACGATATTTAGATACAGGGATACCATAACAAGCCTGAGCTATAAGGGTAGATACGCTATTTATAGAAAGTCCATAAAGCGCTATCTTATCATAATCAGGATAGATTTGAACTTCTTTCTTACCTTCATAAAAACTGGTTTCCAAATCTGCTGTGCCGGGTATTTTCTCTAATTCACTGATCAGATAATCACCTATATATTGCAACCTGTCCAGATCATCCCCTTCCACTCTCAGCTCAATATCCTGACCTGTAGGAGGACCATGTTGACTTTCTTCAATTTTATAGGAATAAAGCCCAGGCAGCACATTAAGATAAGTTCTAAGGCTCTTTTTAATTTCATCATGGGTAAATTCCATTTTATCGAGTTCAACCAGATCAACTTTTACCTCAGCAACATTTGTTTCCATCTTGGTGCGGTGATTTTCTGTGTATTGACCAATATTAGTTACCACTGCTTCAACATCTGCTTTCTCTGGCATGGTGGAGATATATGCTTCGAATTGGCTGACGATCTCATTGGTTTTATCAAGATTATATCCCACCGGACAATCTATCTTCACAATGAGAGTGTCATCCTTACTTTTGGGGAAAAATTCAAATTTCACCATTCCCAGGGCAATGCTGGCAATGGCAGCTATCATCGATAAGACCACGATCACAACAGTTCTGAATCGATGCTTTAGTGCTGCTGTGATTGTTTTTCGATAGGTATTGATCAGCCAGGTTTGCACCTTACTGTCATCTTTATGGGTTCTAAGTTTCTTCTCGCCAAATTCTGCAATATGAGATGGCAGGATCACCAGGCATTCAAATAATGATGAGATCAAAGCCAGAGAGATCACGATAGGAAATACCCGCATGAATTGTCCCATCATTCCACCCATCATAAGCAATATGGAAAATGCTGCAATAGTAGTTAATACTGCTGAAACAACTGGCCAGGCTATCTGTTTTGTACCCTCTATTGCTGCTTCCACGCGGCTATAACCCATTTCCCGGAACCGATGCACATTCTCCAAAACAATTATGGCATCATCCACTATCATTCCTAATACCAGTATTAAGCTAAATAAACTCAGATTATTGATAGTGATATCAAATTGACGCATAAGGATAAATGTGAGCATCACGGAAAAAGGAATTCCCCACGCAGCAAACAAGGCATTTCGCCAGCCAATAAAGAAGAATAGCACCAGAAATACCAGAATAATTCCCATTAAGGCATTCATACCAAGGGTGTTAATACTATTCTGCACGCGCACTGAGCCATCATTTTGCACCTGTATTTTTAATTCCGGCATTTCCTTCTGCCATTTCACTGTCAGCGTGCGGACATCTTTCATCACATTGATGATGTTTCCTTCGCCTTTTTTATAGATATTAACGTTTACGGCAGTTTCTCCATTTAATTTACCTATAGTAACCGGATCCTGCAGCGTGTCTTTGATAGTTGCCACGTCACCGATCCTGATTGCTCTGCCCTGATCATCCATGGCAATCACCTGATTGCTGATCTCTACGGTATTATCATATTCTCCCACACTGCGGATCAGGTAATCTACTCGACCAAATTTGATTGTTCCGCCGGGTGTATTGCTGTTTCGCATTGAGATTGCATTCATGATATCGCCAAGGCTGATATTAAAATTATCAAGTTTGTGAGCATTAGCTTCTATCCAGATCTCTCGCTCCCGCGTGCCGGATATTTCCACCTTGGATACGTAATTAATATCAAGTACATCATCCCTGAAGTCATCTGCTATTTCTCTAATGGCATTTCCAGAGAAATCCCCGCCCAGGGCGACTGTACATATCTCATTTACTTCCCGCATATTAAGCCGTACCAGGATTGGATCATTAGCTCCATCGGGCAGTCCTTTCACTTTTTCCATCTCAGTATTAAGATCATCCCAGCCCTGATCAATATCCGCTCCGGATAGCATACTGATAAAAATTGTAGCCATCCCTTCTCTGGAAGTTGAAGTGTAATAATCAATATCATCAATATTAGCTATCTCATCTTCGATCTTTTTAACTACCAGCTTTTCCATTTCTGCCGGTGATACTCCCGGATAGGTCACTATGATATAATAGGCACCGAAATCCACCGCTGGAGCTTCTTCCTTAGGTATATCTATCATTGTCCAGATACCATAGATGAACACTATGATCATGATCATATTTATCAGGATCTTGTTATCTACAGAAAATTTTGCTAAAGACATAATTTCTCCTGATTTTACTTTTTAATCTCGACCAGAGTATTGTTATTCAGACTATTTGCTCCTTCCACAACGAGGAGTTCTCCGGGTTTCACTCCACTGGCAAGTATCACATTTCGCTCGATTTTTTTGCCAGGCTCTATATATCGCTGTTCTGCCCTGTTATCTTTATTGATCACGTAAACCATATATTTATCATATACCTGAGTAAGGTTATTAATTGAAGTATAAAGAACCTGTTTATATGATGCGCGCTGGATCTTACCTGTTACAACCATACCAGGAAGTAGTGTTTTCCCAGGATTATCCAATTCGATCTCTACAGGATAATTCACTGAGCCATTAATCGGAGCAATGCCTATTCCACTGATCTTGCCTTCAATCTCGCTATCATAATAATCGCTGTTGATATATACCTTTTGACCAGTTTTTATTCCTGAAATGTCCTTTTCTCCCATTCCCGTTTTGATCACCAGTCTGCTGTTATCCACTATTCGGCAAACCTGCTGTCCCATACCGATATAAGATCCAACTTCCAGTTTAAGATCACTGATATATCCGGAAACGGGTGCGGTAAACTGGGCATTTTTTACTGCCAGCTCATTGTGTTTCAGCATTGCCTGTGCACTGGCATATCCTGCTTGAGCCTGCTTTAAACTGCTTTCAGCTGATATATAAGTACCCCGTGATACCTTTTCTGCTTCATATAATTTCTTTGTGGATTCATATTGCATATTTGCCAGTTCAACGGCTGCTTCTGCTGAAAGCAGGCTGGCGTTTGCCTGATCAAGATTATTTAAATAGCTGTCGTTTTCTATTTTACCAATTGTTTCGCCCTTCTTTACCCAGTCACCCAGCTTTTTATTTAGTGATAGCACTTTTCCGCTGCTCTCACTGGTGAGATAAATATCAGTTATCCCTTCCAGCATGGCAGTGAAACTCACGAATTCATCCAGATCGGCTAATTCCAGGGTTTGCACCATGACTGGTACGGCTTTTTCTACTTTATTAACGTTGCTCTTTGTAGCTCCTGGTCGCCCTTTACCACAACCAGTAAAAAATATTATCATGGTTAAAGCTAAGATAAGTATTTTAAGATTATACTTTTTCATTATTCCTCCATATTCTCTATTAATTTTATTAATTGCTCTTTATCATCCATTCCCAGAAGATTCTTCAAACTGGAAATCGATTCCAGAAAGCCCTGTCTGGCTGAGATATAATTATAATCAGAATTGATCACCATCACTTCTGTACTAAGTAGATCAGTGCTGGAGATCAAACCCTGCTCAAAGCTTTCCCGCATCTGGTTCCAGGTTTCCCAGGCAAGTTCATTGTTTACTTTAGCAGATTCCACCTGACGGGCTGTGGTAATTAGATTAAGGTAGGAACTGCGGATTGCCAGGATGATGCCATCTTCTGCGTTATCAAAATTATTTTCCGAGCTTTTCAATTGATAACGGGCAGATTGATAGTCAAGCGCATTATCTGCCAGCGGGAAGATCGGCATGGAGGCTATCAGTGCCAGACTGCCACTACCATCAAAATCCTGATTAAGATTGCTGTTTGACCAGTCATAGGAATAAGATAAATTTAAAGAAGGTAATAGATTACTACCTGCCATTGTTTTAGCTTTTTCTGCAGTATCAATGCTTATCCGAGAAATCGCAATCGTAGGATTTTGTTTCTTACCTATTTCTATCAATTGATTTTCCAGGTCTTTCTGGGCGGCTGGATCTGATTGCTTCAAGGTTTCCATTATAGTCTGATATGATGACATATCAAATTCTTCTACCTCAAAACTCTCAGTATAGCCCAGGTAATTCGCCAGCGCAAGTTTACCAAGCCCATAAGCATTCTGCACGTTCATCAAATCTAATTCTGAGGATAGTTTCTCTGATCTCATTTGCAAATATTCTGCATTGGAAAATAATCCTGCCTCTCGCTTGGCATGGGCAATTTCCAGATTTGTTGTGCTCTGCTCAAGTTTCTTTTCCAGTGCTTTCACCTGCTCACGGAAACCCTGCACAGCAAAATATTTCTGCTCCACAGCAGCCGTAATTTCAAAAAGCTTGCTTTGGTAGCTTGTTTTCTGTATCTTATAAGTATTATTGGCAATTTGAGCTGATAATAACACTTTGCCACCATTAAAGATAGGTTGACTGGCTGAAATGCCATAGGATGAAGTCTCATCCATAGTACCTGCAATTGTCTGACTGCCGGGATCAAGATATACTTTGCTGCCGCTTAGACTGGCAGAAGGTCCCAGTGCCAGATAACTGCTTTGCATTGATTTCTCAGCAGCTTTCATATTATTTTCAGCTGCTTTTAATTCCGGGTTATTTGACGTTGCCATCTTGAGAGCATCATCAAGCGATAATACTTCCACGGCTGATAAACTTGCTATTAACAGGGTAATTAATGTGATAAAAATTAGCTTTTTCATTTGTTATCCTCATTACTATTTGTTTTAAATATTTTATTATTTTCTAATTTCTCCGTGGCTACCAGAATATTATTAAGCAATTGAAATTCTGCTGCACCAAATTTATGAAAGTGCTCCATAAGCATGGTCAGATAAAAGGGAATGTTGCTCTCGGAAAATTGATCTTCATTTGCCAGACGCTTGTCCTTCATCTTATCATGATGATCTTTCATTATTTTCTGGCGATGCTTTATTAACTTTATAAAGTATTCCTTACTCACATTTCCATCAATGAACCGGAAAGCGTTCCAGAAATCAAAGGGGGAAGTAAACTTCTCACAGAAAAATATCTCATCCAGTAATTCATGAAAATATTTACAGCCACTATTTGTGATAGAATATACCTTTCTGGCTCGATTATTATCATCTACCTTTACTTCTCCTGTGAGGTGACCCTTATCTTCCAGACGTCCCAAAGCTTTATATACTGAGGGCATCTTGATCTTGATCCAGAACTCAATTCCCCGCTTCTCAAAAAACTCTGCTATCTGATAGCCATGCATAGGCATGCGTATCAAAAAGCCCAATACCGCTAAATCAACTTTATTCATTTATTACCTCCAACATAATCTACTATAAAAAGACAAATATCAAAATAAAACCCTGCCTAATATTGTCAAGTCCTATATTATACTTTATAATAATATCTATTATAGCACGACCTCTCTTTGGGTCAGATAACTCCTTTAATTCCTATAATCTGCATATCTCCCACAACAACTTAGCACGTACTCACATTTTTTTGTTAGATTGTGCTAAGTTGTTCTTGGCTAAATCCGGTTTTTGGTTATTTTATTGGTGGGGGATGCTTGCAAAAGCATCATAAAATAGTTTTAGATAAGGTGGTTATGATGAAAAATCTAACAGGAAAGACTGTGCTCGATTTTGTTCAGCGGAATTTTGAAGTGCATGGCGAATTTGAAGGCATCGTGTATCGCACCAAACGAAATGGCGATCAAGAACATTATCCCTATGACCCGGTATCCTATTATCAGCGGACTCCGCTGGTGATCAGAAATGAATCCATCAGGCGTTATGCTGCCTCAGTATCTAATCCCAGGCTGGCTGATTATAAATCTGTGATCAAAAAACTCAATTATTACACGCCCTATATTTTGCATCCCGGAGCGCAGAAATTCCTGGGTGAGACGGCATTTTATGTGCGTGAGCGGGGAGATTATGAATTGCTCTGGCAGGGCATGCCCATGGGATTTCATCAGATTATCGCACCACGCACCAGTGTGAAACTTGGCTTTCATGCGGAAGGTGAATTCGGGCTGGATTGCTATTTTCAGGATGAATTATACTGCCAGCGAAATTTTATCATCACATCCGGTGATCTGGAAACTGCTTATGACACGTGGCTGATTACCAATCTGGAGCATATTCTGAGCCTGCCCGAACCTGAATATGAGAGCATAAAGACCTATCGCAGAGGTCTGCGCAGCAAAGTTAACTGGGTAACTGCCCTCACCGGGAAATACCACGAGGAAGTGGTCTATGAAGTCCCGGATTACAGTTATAAAGATAACAAGCGGGAAAATCCCTGGCTCTATCACAGGCGAAGGTATGACCATATTGTGAACCCGCAGACACTCTATTTTAATAATAAGATAAAGGAAATTGCCCTAAATTGGCAAACACTTTCGCAATCAGAGCGTGATGAATGGAATAAAAGAGCCGCGAGGTACAAAAAACAGCGCTTAACTGGGTTTAATCTCTACACAAAGGAGAATATTGTAGCTTAATCATCTTGATTAAGTTCTATTTATTAGTTAATCAAGATGATTAACCTACAAGGAAACTCAATCTAAGTTAGTCCCGATACATCGGGATGAACCGAACCCGGGACATGAGTTCTGGACGGACAGAGGTAGTAACTGATCGCCAGAAGCTTAAAAATAATTTTTCTTATAAGCTTAATTATTTATTGATATTAATGTTGAAACCGAGGTTATCTATCAGTAATTAAGTAAGTTAAGCCACTAACTGTGGCGTAATAATCTATTATTTGGCAAAATATGATAACAATTGCTAATTTTTTAATCTTGACAAATATTAGCACTCTATTTAATCGATTGCTAACATCCGATTGAATCTTAATAGACACAACCGGAAGTTAGCTTGTTTTCTATTTTTTGATCAAAAACAAGAAAAATATTTTAACTTTCGGAGTCAACTTCAATCTTGAATAGATATAGTTTCATTCGGAAATAAAAAATTTAAGAGGTAATAATGAAAAAACCGAGAATTACGGTTACTCAAGAAAGTGAGACAGGTAGAAACCAGAGATTTCACGATAACTTTAATGGTCGTGATATGACAAGAAGTGAATTTGTTAAAGCAATCGAAAATGGTCGTTATCCAGATTATCACATCAGAATTATCAATGACATAAAGACTCCTGTTTCTGATCCAGATAACACTGAAAAAAACAACTTGGGGTAAAAGGGAATTGATATGAAAACATATCTAATAAGTTATGACCTACATACTCCTGGTCAAGATTATTCTTCTCTAATTGATGCAATCAAAGAATTCAAACCCTGGTGGCATAATTTAGATTCATGCTGGATTATTAAAAGTGATTCAACGGCTAAAGATATTGTAAATTATCTATATCAATATATGGACAATAATGACGAATTATTAGTTACAGAATTAGCCGGTACAACTTCATGGATAGGATTTAGTGAAAAAGCCAGTAATTGGTTGAAAGATAATTTATAAGTAATAATTAAAATACCTGGTTTTGATTGCTTAAAATGAAATAAGCAGCTGCAAAGGACATTGTAATTTTACAGCTGCTTATTTTCGAATATTCTTTTACATAAGAGCCACAAGTAAGAAAAAATGTACTATTACAATTTATATTTCAAACTTTATTTAATTAATAACCTATAATCCTATAAAATGGCCGAGAATAACATAATAATTCTTAAATTGCATAAATCTAAAATCCAATATTGCAGAAAATTGACAGAGTGGCTCAGAATAATGGGAGGGTGAATCTTTTTTTTTGCGGAGAAGTGGCTATATATAAGATTATTATTCAATAAGTAAAATAGGATATTATGTTGAAAGAGCAATAACCTCCTGATAGAGTGTTTGGAGATGTAAAATATCCATATCCAATATTGGTTCAAACATGAAGGAATTAAGGTGAATATTCTCTGGTGTCATTAGATTGACTTTATGGAGGATTTTCTTAGCATTTATTTTATCAGTAAATAATCCAATGAATTTTTTATATAGATTCCTGGTTTGATTACTTTTATGTTTAATCTCTTCTAAAAAAACCGGATCGTTAATTTCACTGATCATATATTGTTCAGCTTTAAGTCGAATTGCTATTGACATAACAATTTTATATTCTAGATTTACTGAGTTATCTGTATTTTGAGAAATGATAGAAGCTTCGGAAAAAATCAAATCAATGACTTTTCTCGAATGATTGGGGAGATTATTAGCAATTCCAATAATACGCAAGAATGCATCTTCTAAATTTCCAATATCATAATTATTAGTACCGGATTTTATGTGTAATAATGAGGTTAATTCATTGTAAATAGTATCATTACCCATATAATCAGCAAGATTTCTGACAAAAGGAATTGAAGCTATAAGCATAGAGTTATTTTGATGTAGATTATTTTTCCATACTTTAAAAGGGTCGTTTTGATAGTGCTCTTTTTCAAGAAATATTTCTGTATTATTTTTGATTGAAATCAGTTTATATTCTCTTGTCATATCCAATCTACCACAAACCGTTCTATGGAAATCATAATTATGAGTAAGAATAATAATTTTAAAGTCAGCGTCTTTAGAAATGTCGCTTAAATATTCTATTATGGCGTATTTATTTTTATAATCGAAAGAATCAGCTATATCATCAACAATGAATAATGTGTCAGGTTGCAGAATTTTCCTTGCTTCAACTTCAAAAATAATATTTAGAATATAAAATGCACGTTTTTCTCCCTGACTTATTAATTCTAAAAGTTTATCTTTTTCAATAATCTGAGGTTCGTCCCTGTCTTGGTAGGTATATTTAATGGAAGGATGAGAGCTTTTCAACAAAACTTCACTTTGGTTCTCTACCTCAAGGATAAAAGGAACAGAAAACCTTTCATTGAAAATATCTATTACAGATTTCCAAGAGGTCTCTTCTAAATTTGCCTGTATTATAATGGATTCTATTTCTTTTTTTCTCTTATGATATTCAATTAATAAGTCTTTGAAAAGAGTTTTCTGATCAATAAAATATGATATCCAGATTTTTCTTTTAAATGCTTCGAGATCTTGTAATTCGGGAAGAACTTCCTGGTGGTCTTCAAGATAATCACAGAGTTCTTTTAGAGAAACGTTAGTAAGTTTCTTTCCAATCGCATCAAATTCCTTTTTTAATTCTTCGTTCCCCATAACTTCTTCAATTTCGTGATTAATGACTTCCAGAAGATCTTTTTCATTATCAATTTTTCGAGATTCTGTATCTCCAGCCAGATTAATTGAATGATTTGCGGCAAAAAAACCATTATCCTTAAGGCTTTTTTGAACTGTGAAAGCATTAAAATGGTTAAATCCTTTCTTTAGATATTTAGAATTTAACAGCAATTCATCATATTTTTTTATGTAGCCTTGAATCTGATTTTTCAATTCACCAGATTTTAAAAATCCATAAGCCTTTTCATTAAAAATTTTATTATATATGATACTCGAATAAATACTATCTGAATTATCAATAATTTCAGATTCTAATGATTCAAACAGGTTATAAATGTCTTTATTTTCAAAATCATCACATATTGTATTTTCGATATTGACTGTCCTTTTTAATCCAGCGAGTTTCTGTAATTCTTTATAAAATAATGATTTTTTATCTGAAATAGCTTTATGTGCGTTTTCATAATCAGTCTTTAACTTGTCATTAACCAGAAGGGTTGACATTTTTTCTGATTGATATTTTTTAATATAATTTTCAATTACAAATATCTGATCAAGTATTATATCAGAACCATCATGCTCAGTAATTAAACATTTTGGCTCTCTATCAGGATATATTTTATCACAGGGGGAATCACCTTTTATTAAATCAATAAATGTTTTAGCAAAGGATGTTTTCATAATACCATTCGGTGAATAAATGGAATAAACTCTTTTTTCGCTGAAATCAAATTCATATTTTAATCTATTTATACCATAGCAATTTTCAAAGTCGATTTTCAGAGTATTCATGATTTCTCCTGTAGTTCTGAAATTTCTTCCAAGCTCATCTGCTCATAATCATCTTTCTTCAATTCTAATCTCGCTAAAACATTATCAAATTCAGGATCTACGATTAGAACTTCAGAATAGGTTAATTTATAGAGTTTATAGACCATTAGATTAACTTTAGATTCTATTGAATCAGTATTTCTAT
>Ga0075121_1002125_pt1 | contig 11688 bp, 8 predicted proteins | sample AntAceMetag02UKG_FD_69793 | JGI IMG/M metagenome (GOLD analysis project Ga0075121, IMG submission 69793) | Saline lake microbial communities from Ace Lake, Antarctica - Antarctic Ace Lake Metagenome 02UKG | ecosystem: Environmental > Aquatic > Non-marine Saline and Alkaline > Saline | place... | reverse complement strand
ATACAATGAAGGAAGGGCACAAATATGTCAAGAGCAAAAGTGATGTATTCCTCTCTGTGATAATCGGTTGCAACACAAAATACTTTTGTCGGTGGCGTCATGGTATGGAAACTGTTTTCGCGAATTTTCCATGGTATGGAAGAAATGTTTCCACAGTGTGGAAACTTTTCCGGCCGCATACAGGAAACGTATAACGCTCAGGTGTCGAGCGCGGCGGCGGCTTCTGGCAGAGCTTCCAGCACACGCGGCAGCACATTCTTGAGCTTCGAGATAGCCACGCCGTAATTTGTAATCGGAACCTGGTGCTCTCCGGCGGATTCCTGGCGATGTAGCATTTCGCGGCGGGTCAGCATGCAGGCGCCGCAATGAATCACCAGCCGGTATTTTGCCAGGTCTTCCGGCCAATCGCGGCCGGCGATCACATCAATGTTTAGTTGTTTACCGGTGACCTCCCGGAGCCAGCGCGGAATCTTTTCGCGGCCGATGTCGTCTTCCATCGCGTGATGGGAGCAGGCCTCTCCGATCAGAATGGAGTCTCCATCCTGCAGGTCATCGATGACGGCCGCAGCCCGGACGAGGTCCGGGAGGTCCCCTTTCATCCGGGCCATGAGGATGGAGAAGGTGGTGCATCGGACATCCGGCGGAGTTTCGGCGACCATCCGGTCGACCACCTGTGAATCGCAGACGACCAGATCCGGCTTCACAGTCAACTTCTCCAGCGTGGCGAGGTATTCGGTTTCCTTACAGACCACCGCGATGGCCGAGTCATCCAGCGCCGCACGGACGGCTTGGGCCTGGGGCAGAATCAAGCGCCCTTTCGGGGCTTCTAGGTCAATCGGCATAATCAGCACCACCACTCCGTTCGGCGGTACAGCCCCGGCCAGCAGATCCGGCATCTCGAGCGTCTTCTCGGGGACGAGCTCGCCCAGGGCTGCTTTGAAGGCATTCACAATCCGATCTCGCTCCTCCGGGAGCGCGGCCGATTCAATCACGACCGGACACAGGGCCTTCATCCGTTCGGTGAAGGCAGCGGAGGGTTTCTGTAAATCAGTCTTCCCGATCAGAATCATCCAGGGACGTCCGGAGGCCTTCATCTTCTCAACCAGGGCTTCCTCATGCTCCGTCCAGACATCCGGCTCCGTGATCAGCACCGCCAGGTCCACTCGGCGCATCGTTGTCATCATGCGTTCCCGGCGTTTTTCTCCCAGTTCGCTGGCGTCATCCACTCCGCCTGTGTCCCAAAAGACCACCGGACCAATCGGCAGCAGCTCCATGACCTTTTCCACGGGATCGGTCGTCGTGCCGGCTTGAGGGGATGTGATGGCGACATCCTGCCCCGCCACCAGATTCAGGAAGGTGGATTTTCCCACATTGGTCCGGCCGAAAAGGCCGATGTGGATTCGCATTGATTTCGGTGTCTTGTCCATGAGCATTGTCCCTGATAATATCGAGAGAGACAGAGGCCTCTCACTTATTCGCGGCCGAATTTCCGATTTAGCTCGCGGTGGCTAAGTAAAATGATGGTGGGTTTGCCTCGTGGCGAGGTATAGGGCATTTCCGTGCGGCCCAGATCTTGGATGAGCGCCTTCAGTTCGGTGTCGTTCAACTCGCGCTGAAGACCCACGGCCTGGCGACCGGCCACAGAGGCGATCATTGGCTGGGCCCAGTCTTTCGCGGCACTTTTTCCGCCCTGCATGAGGCCGTCCGCAATGTCGGACAACAGTGGACCGGGGGCCACCTCCGCTACCGCGGCGGGCAACGCATCGATCAGAAAGGTGCCGGATCCGAAGTCCGCGATTCCAAAGCCCATCTGCTTCAAGGGTTCCAGGTACTTGCGCAAGGCAACAGCCTGCGGCGGGGTGGGCTCGATAGTCACCGGTGGCAGCAGGCCCTGGGACGGAACCTCCCCTTTCTCCATGGCCTGGAGCAGGCGCTCATAGATGACCCGCTCATGTGCGGAGCGCGGATCCATCAGCAACAGGCCTTCGGCGGTCTCCATCAGCACATACTGTCCCCCTACCCGCCCTAGCAAGCGATAGTCGGCCCATGGGGCTGCCCGGTCAGAAGAGGCCTCCTCCGTTGCGACGGGTGGCGGACTCCAATCCAGTTTCGGCTGAGTAGCGCCCATCGGCACCGCCGCCGGCAGCACGGTTGCGCCGGAGACCGGTGTGGAGGGATAGACATGCGGCCGGGATGCTTCACGGGGAGGCATCCCCATGGGCCGTTGTCCGGGGCCGGATCCGCTGATGGCCAGTCGAATGGCTTCAATGATCACATCCCGTGCTTCGGTTGGTCGCCGGAAGCGGACTTCTTTTTTGGCGGGATGGACATTCACATCCACCATGGTGGGCGGCAGATTCACAAAGAGGAAAATGGGTGCATAGCGGCCGCCGGGCAGCAGGTTGCGATAAGCATTCTGAATGGCGAAGTTGACGATGGGCGATCCACAGGGCCGGCCATTGATGAAAATCACCTGCAGTTCCCGATCCATTCGGCTGCAGGGTGGCGCGCCGGCAAACCCGCTGACTTCAACGACGCCGTTTCCGAATCGGAGCGGCCGCAGGTGGTCGGAGATGTCGGGGCCATGCAGATCGCGAATCCGGTCAAAGAGGTTTTCAACTGCCGGGAGGCGGTAGACTTCGCTGTCATCCACACGCAGGACAAAAGAGATGCCAATATGGGCAAGAGCCTCCAGCAGGAACGCATGGCGGATGTGCGTATACTCGGTCTGGGCGGAACGCAGAAACTTGCGCCGCGCCGGCACATTGAAGAACAGGTTTCGGACCGCAATATCCGTTCCAACCGGCGCGCCGGCATCCCGCACCTCCTGAATCTTACCTCCGAAAATAAGCACTTCGGTTCCGGCGGGAGAGCCTTCGCGATTCGTCACCAGCGTGAACTGCGACACCGAGGCAATAGCAGCAAGCGCCTCCCCACGAAATCCCATCGTCGCGATGGTATCGAGATCCTTCAGTTCGCGCAGTTTGCTGGTGGCATGGCGTTCGATGCACAGCAGCGCATTATCCCGGTCCATCCCGGTGCCGTTATCAATGACGCGGACCAACCGGCGTCCACCATCCACGACCTCCACTTCAATGTGAGAGGCCCCGGCATCGATGGCATTTTCGACCAGTTCTTTCAGGACAGAGGCCGGGCGATCCACCACCTCCCCCGCCGCGATCTGGTTGATCACAGCGTCTGTCAGCAATCGAATGGGAGTCGGTTCGCTCATGCGGCTTGGTTCTAGCAAAGCCGGCCCGAAAACAAGAGCAAAAAACGGTGCGCGCCCCTTCCGGTACGCACCGTTGTCCGTTTGTTGTGGTCTGGAACTACAGAACCAGGACCTTGGCGTCTCCCTTCGAAGCTGGCTCAAGTGCCTGTTTCTCCAACGGCTGATAGGTCGGCAAGAAGCGATAATAGACTTGGAGTGTCAGGGTCGCCAGTGTGGTGGCATAGACCGGATGCATGTTTTCCCGTCCTGTAGTGCCCTTGCCCAGACTGAGCCCCGCCGAATCCCAGCTTCCATCCGGATTCTGGCTGCGGATGAACTGCGGGGCGAACTCATTGTTCCAGCGGGTCCAGTTGTCCCCTCCCTGATGAAACTTAGCCTGGGAAATGTAATACCACGCATACATCGGCCACGCGGGTGGATGTTTCCAATTGCACTCAGCCTGGCGAAGAGCGGTCAGGCCCTTCCTGACCTCCCGATCCTGCCCATACCCCATCAGTTGCATGCTGAGGACTGCGACCGCCGTGATTCCGTCGGAGCTGTGGCTGCCCTTGTCTGTGTAATAGAAGCGACCATCCTCAGTTTGAGCGGCTTTCATGTCCGCGACCGCCAGATTCATCGCCTGTCGCAACCGGGGATGATCCGCACGAGCGATATAGGCGGCCTTGAGGGCCTGACAGCACCACCCGCCCAGGGAGGTGTCGCGGCGTCCGCTCTTCTGGAAGCGGTAATCAAATCCGCCATCGGACTGCTGCCCATCGATGAGGACGGAAACGCCCTTCTCCATGACCGGCTTGAGCGCAGGAATGCGGGTCATGCCATAGGCCTCGCTCATGGCATACACACAAATAGCCTGTGCATAGGTGCCGCCAGTGGTGTCAACCTTGGCAAATTCACCGGCCTCGTTCTGCCGTGCCATGAGATAACGGATGGCCCGGGTGACGGTTTCGCCATAGGGTTCGGAAGAGGTGGTTTCGCCATGCGCCAGATAGGTAAGGATCGCCAGGCCGGTCATGGCTTCCCGGTCTGTGGTGCCCCAGGAGCCGTCTTTCAACTGGTTGAGGCGCAGCCATTCCAAGGCCCGATTCACCGAGACTTCGGTATATTGATACCACTGGTCGCCATAGGTATTCCCGGACTGGTCCCTCGCCTCTTTCCCGATCCGGCCGTTATTGGGACCAGAGACAATCCCTCGAAGGGTAATCGGACTGATGCTGTTCGGAATGCTCAGGAGATCCTGGGCCGGATCAGACAAGGCCTGATTGAAGACTTCTACCGTCGGAGGGGTCGGTTCCGGTTCATTCTGGATCGGCGGAGTGAAGATCGGCTCCACGGACGCGAAGTCCGGAAGATCGGGTTCCAGCGGGGGCGGTTTATCCAGATCTTTGGTTTCCTCGACCGGAATATAGGTGAAGTCTACCGGTTTGGCGGGTGGATCTTGTGAGAAGTCCACCAGCAGCAGCAGGGCGAGAATCAGGGAGAGATGAAGCAGGACGGCCCCGGTGGGTCCGGCCAACCATTCGGCGATGTTTTTGTGCAAGGCTTTGATCGTAGAATCCATGACGTGCCTCCTTAGAGTCACGGTACCCCTCCTCCCTATGGTTTACCAGCATTATCCCGCAAAAAAGCGCGCCCTTTCAGGCGCGCTTCCGGGATTCAGATCCGGGGGATGTCAGAAGATTTCGATCTGCACATCGCCTTCGGATTTTTGATCGATCTTCTCGGTGTCAATCGGCTGATAGGTGGGCAGGAAGCGGTAGTAAACCTGCAGGGTCAGGGCCGCCAATGTGGTGGCATAGACGGGGTGCATGTCTTCGCGACCGGTGGTTCCCTTTTTCATGCTCACTCCGGCGGAGTTCCAGCTCCCATCTGGATTCTGGTTCCGGATGAACTGGGGAGCGAACTGATTGTTCCAACTGGTCCAGTGGGCGCCGCCCTGATGGAACTTGGCCTGGGAAATATAATACCACCCATACATCGGCCATTCCGGAGGATCTTTCCAGTTGCACTTGGTACTGCTCAAAGCGGACAGGCCTTTTTTGACCGTCGCCTCGCCGCCATGTCCCAGCAGTTGCATGCTGAGGACTGCGACGGCCGTGATGTTGTCGGAGCTATGACTGCTGCCGATCTGGCTGTAGTAGAAGCTGCCATCCTCTTTCTGTGCGGATTTCATGTCCTCCACCGATTTTTCCATGGCCTCGTGCAGATTGGCATTCTCCGCTCCACCGATATAGGCGGCCTTCATGGCCTGGCAGCACCAGCCTGCCAGCGAGGTGTCGCGCCGTTTGCCCTTGAGGAATTTGTAATCGTATCCGCCGCCGGCCTGCTGGCCATTAATGAGGACTTGGACGCCCTTCTCCATCACGGATTTCAGGGAGGGGATGCGGGTCATGCCATAGGCTTCGCTGATGGCATAGACGCAGATGGCCTGCGTGTAGGTGCCGGCGGTGGTATCGATCTTGTCGAAATCCCCCTTCTCGTTCTGGCGCGCCACGAGATAGCGGATGGCCCGTTCGACCGTCTCACCATATTTTTCGGAGGCGGTGGTTTCACCATGTGCCAGGAAGGTCAGGATGCCTAGTCCGGCCATCGCTTCCTTATCATGGGTGCCCCACGAACCGTCCTTGTTCTGGTTGATGCGCAGCCATTCCAGCGCGCGCAGCACTGCGGCTTCGGCATACTGCCCCCATTTGCCGCCATACGTGCCAATGGCGGCCCGGCGGCCCGATCCACTACGGTTGGACATGGCTCCGGGAGCCAGATTCTTCATGATGATCGGGCTAATGGCATCGGAGGCGATATCCAGTTCCACGGTATCCGTGATGGGTTCAGCCGCGAAATCCTGGATGTCCGGCGGCGGCGTCATATCCATTTCCACATCCGGCGGCGTCACGGTTTCCACCTCAGGAATCTCCTCGGGTGGCTTGAGTTCTTCGAGATCTTCCAACTGCTGTTCATCGAGCTCGATGACCGTGACTTCGATTTCCTGGTCCTTTTCCTTGACGGTCAGATTCACCAGGAAAACCAGTGCCAGAATCAGCGCGATATGGATGATGATGGACCCGGTCGGCCCGGCCATCCATTCCATGATATTTTTATGCAATGCTTTGATTGATGCGTCCATCGAAAACTCCGTTCTTCAATCCACTCGCCAGCTAATTCGAGGCACTTACCACGGACAGGCTTCGCAGCCCGTTTTTGGCGCACAAATCCAGGGCCTTAATCAAGGTGCCATGCTCGGACTCCGACGAGACCGTGATCATCAGCGTCTGCCCGGCATCCACCGCGGCAATCCGCCGCAGGGCGTCGTCCAGTTTTTTCATGTTGTCCAGCGGCACCTGCATCTCGTTGATCGTATACCCATTGAAATACACGCCCAGCTTGTTCAACTGCGGCGGCGGGGCATCTACCGGGGTGCTTTTATCCGGCGCGGGCCGGAACACATCCAGGTTGGTGATGACATCGACCGGTTTGAGCGTCACGATGAAGTAGATCAACAACTGGAAGACCACATCAATCATGGGGGTCATGGACAGTGCTGGCGGTTCGCCTTCCGGCCTTTTTCTTTTTCTAGCCATGGGATTCCCTTTCTAGGAGCCTTCTGCTTTTTCCTGGAGAGCCGCAAAGCGGATCTTCCAGAGGCCTGCTTTGCCGCAGATATCCATCACCCGTTTGATTTCGGAGTGAGGGGCAGCGTAGTCCCCACGGATCACGACTGGTGTGCTCTGGCCGTATTCGTTGCGGGCCTTGTTGAGGATATTGAGCAAACGGGCATCGCTCAGGCGGGTGCGCGTAATGGAGATATGCCCTTCATTGTTCACATCCACCGTCACTGTGCGAGGATCCTGTTTCTCCTCGACGGGGCCGTGGGGCGACATCGCCATACGGATGCGGGTGTCCAGGGCCGAGTCTTGCAGGGACACCGTAACAACGAAGAAGATGATGAGCTGAAACACAACATCGATCATCGGTGTCATGTCGAGCTCAGCGTCTGGTTGACTTTTTTTCATGGGTTGTTCCCCTACGGGTTCCGGAGGCCTATTCCTCCACCACTTCCACGTTACGCAGGGCCTTGATCAGATCCATGGTCAACCCTTCCATGGTCAGGATGATGCGGGACAGACGGTTCTTGAAATAGGTGTAGAACGAGACCGCGGGAATGGCCACGCACAGACCGGCGGCGGTCGTCCAGAGGGCCTGGGCGATATTCATGGCCAGCATCGATTGCTGGGCGGCGCCAGCCGAGGTGTTCGCCAGATTGGCAAACGCCATGATCATACCTTGCACCGTACCGAGCAGACCGAGCATCGGAGCGATGCTTCCGCACATGTTCAGATAGGACACGCGCTGCATCAGCTTTTCGCTTTCGAGATCCGCGGCCGAGGCCACCTGTTCCTGGATGACTTCAAAGCCCTCCTTCACATTGCGGAATCCGGCCATCAGAATCGACGACAGGGAACCGGGCTCTTCTTCGCAGCGCTGCAAGGCTTTCATCACATCGCCCTGCTCCATCGCTTCGCGGACATCGTTCACGAGGCTGTCGGGTATGATCTTCTTGGGGTTGACGGTGATGGAGAAATCAATCGCCAGCCAGGCGGCGGCGACTGAACAGCCCAGCAGGGCCGTCCACAGGATAATCCCCAGCCCGCCAGAACCAGAGATGATGGTCCACAAGCCCATACCTCCCCCGCCGTCATCCGCCATAGCTTCTGCGCCACCTTCCATCACGATTTCCTGCGCGAAACCGATCACGGGCACACACACCAGGACCGCCAGGGCGATCATCCACACTACGAGTTGAGTTTTTTTGGACATGATTATTTCTCCTTCGCTCATTTTTTAAATAGGTTCGTCTACAGTTTACCGCGCGCCTGCGAAGCATAGCGAGACGCCCCGTATTGCTTCACGACGATCTGATACATTTCTTTCGCTCTCGGGTCGCGCAGTTGCTCCAGCGCGACGGCTGCCTTGTAATGGGCTTCGCCCTGGATCTCCGCATCGCGCACATCCTTGAACAGGATGGCCGTCCGCAGATATTCCAGCGCGCCCAATTCGACATTGTTCTGTGCCAGCTGAATATCGCCCCGCATGTTCTGCGCGCGGGCGGCATCTGCGCGGCTGCCGTTGGCGGCCACGGCATCCAGCTGCCGGATCAGAGCCGGATACTGCTTGGCCTTCAGCATGGCATTGCGCATGCCCCAGGCCATGTCGGCGTTCTTTTTCTCTTCGGGGGCCAGCATAAAGAGCTTGGAATAGGCGGTCACCGCCCCTTCGGCATCGCCCTGGGCCAAGAGCACCTGCGGCAGGAGCTTTGCGGCCTGTACATCCCAGCCGAGATTACGATAGTCCTTCATGATGCCTTCAAGCAGCTTGCCGGCGACATCGAACTTCTTGGCCTTGTAGGCCGCGACCGCCTTATCGTATTCGGCGGGCTTGTCGGCGACGGCCTGCACATAGCTCCCCTTGGGGAAGGTGCGGATGCCCATATCCGTAGTCAGGTTGATGTCGCCGTTGGACAGCGCGCGGATTTTCGAGCCGACCACCTTCTTCCCGTTGTTCATCACAACATAGGGGGCCGCCCCGGCCATGCCGGCGAGCATCGCAGCCACCAGCGCGATCCCAAACAGTTTACTTGTCTTCATGGCTTTCCTTCTCCCTTGCCCCTCTTACGGGGTCGCTTCGTCGGCAGTGGTGTCGGCAGTGGTATCGGCATCCGCCGCAACCTGGACAGTGGCCAGGGCGCGCTTTTGACGGATCTCATTGATCTTCGGACTGGTCGGATACAGACGCAGATAGGTGTCGCAGCTTTCCAGCAGTTCGGCGGACTTGCCGGTTTCGGTGGCGAGATCGATGGCCTTGAGAATGGCGGTCTCGATCTGGCGGCGTTCTTTTTCGCTCTTCATATTCTGGCTGTTGAAGAACTCGAGGCGCTTATAGGTGGCCAGGGCACCGAGCAGATCGTTGTCCTTCTGGAGGACTTCAGCATAGAGTAGGCTGGCGTCGTTCACCAGTTCCCGCTCGGTTCCGTACTTGAAGATGTCGTTGAGCGCCAGCTTGGCATCGTTCAGCTGATCGAGCTGCAGATTGGCGCGGGCCAGCATGAACTTGGCCTGATAGAAGAGGCCGGAGCTGGGCCAGCGGGTCATCAGCTCATCCAGCGAGGCCACGGCCCCTTCGGAATCACCCATCTCGAATTTGGAGGCGCCGATGCCGTAGAGCGCGCGTTCGAGCAGGCCGCGTTCCTCGGTCTTGCCGGCCACCTGGTCAAACGCGTTCCGGGCGGACTCCCACTGCTCCTTCTCGAGCATGGCCTGCCCCACCCGTGCGAACTCTTCGACGGAATAGCTTCCCGGACTGGCCAGCATGGCATCCAGCGCCTCCTTGGCCTGGCCAAACTCGCCCAGGTTCAGGGCGCCGTTGATGCGCGCATACTGGGCGCTCTTGCCTTCTTCGGTATTCGGGTAGTCCCGCACCAGGCGGGCGTAGGTCTCGTTGGCCCCCGGATCCTTCAGGGCCATCTGGAGGGATCCCTTCAGATTCAGGGCCTTCGCGGCCATCTCCGAGGTCGGATACAGCGTCAGGAATTCATCCAGCTTGGCGATTGCCGCCTGGCGGGTCTTGGGATTTTCAATGCGGCTCAGCCCATAGGCGAGATAGAAGCGGGCCTGCTCGAGCAGGGCTTCGTTGCGCTCGAGTTCCGCGGTGGAGCTGCCGTAGGGGTTCCCCTTGGGCGAGATCGCCATGACCAGCGTGTTGAACTGGCGGATCGCCAGCGGCATCTGATCGGTGCGGCGATAGCAGTCCGCCAGCGCAAACATGGCCTGCGCCTTGGTCGGGCTGGCCTGTGACTCCTCGATATAGATCTTCATGCCCTTGATGGCGGCCGCATAGTCCTTGTTCATGTAGGTGCGCCAGGCCAGACGGCTCAGGGCCTTGGTGTAGTTCTGGTCTTCCTGATAATCCGTGATCAGGCGGGCATAATAGGTGTTGGCCTGTTCCTGGTTGCCGCCCTTCTCCGCCTTCTGGGCCAGATAGAACAGGAGCGTCCCCGCCTTGGCATCCGTGGGGCAATAGGTCAGGTACTTATCATACATATAGGCAGCCATGTCGGCATTGCCGGAATCCTCATAGAGCTTGCCCACCGAAATCAGCGCCTTCGCCGGGATGTCACTGTGCTTGGCGAACCGCTCCCCGAGATAGTTCGCCATCATCTTGGCGTAGAGCGAATCGTTCAGGTGCATATAGCACTGCACCAGGTTGCCGCAGGCGCGGACCGACAGCTCGGGAGTCTCGGGGAACTGTTTCAGCACCCGCAGGTATTCCGAGGCGGCTTCCGCATATTTCTTCTGGCGGAACAGATTGTCGCCCATCATGAATTCGGTGCCGGCTGCCTGATCGATCATATCGTCGGGCAGATCGATCTTCACCGTTTTGCCGTATTTCGTTTCCAGGATTTCCTTGATGTCCTTGGCTTCGATGCCCGCGGTGGGACCATAGCTGCTCTTGCCGTATTTGATGAAGACGTTGTAGTACTCGCCCAACGCGGCGCCATAGGCACTGATGGCCTCGGCTTCCTTGCCATCCTGCGTGGCCAGGGCATCCGCCTCATCCTTATAGAGGTGTCCCAGCAGGGAGCGCGCGCCCGCCATCGGGCTGCTGGCCATCGGCAGGCCATCCAGCTTGAGCTTCTCATCAATCGGTTTGATGATGTCCATGTTGCTCATCAGCACTTTTTTGGCGCCGGTGGCATTCCCCTGCGCCAGCTGGATGTCGGCCATGATGACAATCGAATCCACAAACTGTAGGTCCAGCCCACCCCACTGCAGGGTCTCACAGAGTTTGGTGGCAGCATCCAGCAGCTTCTTCTGGGCGTCGCCCGACTGGCTTTCGGCGGCCTTCACCAGCGCTTTGGCGCGCGACAGCAGCATGCTGCGTTTCAGTACGGCAGAGTCGGTCACTTCCTCGACGCGCTTATAGCTCTTCTCGGCGCCCTCGTAGTCGCCGGCCATCTCCTGCATCTGCGCATACTGGAAGGCAGCATCGCGATAGCGCAGGGCCACATCCTTGTCCGTCGGGGTCTTGCCCTCATACAGCTTGAAAAAACTGTCGTAGATCTGGCGCGCCTTTTCGATTTCGCCGATCGCGAAATAGTTCTTTCCGAGGGATAGACTGATCGCCTGGGCGGCCGGACTGGTGCTACCCATTTCATTAATAAGCGCTTCCGCATCCGCGAACTGCCGGCGCTTGATCAGAATCTCCGCTTGGATGATTTTGCTGCGGTCCTTCTGGGTGGGATCCTTGGCCAGGACGGTGTCCACGACCTTCTGGGCAAAATCAGGAAAGGCAGGGTCGAAGGTCACGAGGCCGGAGGCAAATGCAAAGTCATCATCCACATTGGCTTGAGCGAGTTGTGCAGAGGTGGCGGTCAATAGCCCCACCAAGATGATTCCGATCCAATT
>Ga0075121_1002123_pt1 | contig 11692 bp, 10 predicted proteins | sample AntAceMetag02UKG_FD_69793 | JGI IMG/M metagenome (GOLD analysis project Ga0075121, IMG submission 69793) | Saline lake microbial communities from Ace Lake, Antarctica - Antarctic Ace Lake Metagenome 02UKG | ecosystem: Environmental > Aquatic > Non-marine Saline and Alkaline > Saline | place... | reverse complement strand
AGGGGTTAGGTTTTAGGGATTAGGGAAAAAATAATTAAGATTTAAGAATTTCCTCAAAACCTAAAACAATTAACAATTTCTCCCCTCCCCCCAAGTTAGACTTTAGATTTCAGAAGTTAGAATTTAGCTTGCCACGGCGTTTTATCTCGGCGTAGCAATTAGTGCGAAGACGGGATTTTAGAATTAAAAAATAAGAACAGAAAACTAGAAATTAGAAACTTCCCCTTCCCCAATTAGTAATTAAGAATTAGGGGTTAGGAAAAAAACATATACCTAAAACCTTAAATTTAATCGCCCGCCAAAGGTTTATCCGCCTTCGGAGGCCGGGTAAACCTTAGGCGATCCTAACCCCTAACCCCTAAATCCTAACCCCTAAACCCATTATCCATTAATGAATAGTAATGCCATATAATTAACTCCGATAAGAAACGATTTGAGGCTATGGCAAATTTTCGTTCTTAATCCTATAATTATTGTATAGTTTTGTATAAACAACATTAAATTAAAACTTTGGAAGATTTTAATATGGGTATTGAATTAGAAATATTTGATATTTTAACTCAAAAAAAATATAGAAAAGATAGGCCATATAAAAAAGATAAAATATTAGAAACTATATCCAAATTTACACTGGACTCCACTCCTATTAAAGTTGTTGGATATTGGGGTATTGGCCATAAAAAAAGTCCCAACTGGGCTGAAGATGCTACTTGTAACTTTCTATTAGAACTAAGAGATAAAATAACAAATGTATACCCACCAGGAATAAATTTTACTTTTATCCTTCCTATACCCTACGGTTAGCTAAACAGAATTCCTGAGAATAAAATTTTATCTTATGCATATTCTATGAGGCAACTCTTTAAATCCATTCAGTTTGAATGCATTGAACTTTTACCTCTATGGAACAAGTATAATATCTCTTTAAATGAGATTGAAGATATTTTAGAGCAGAAAAGTGAAAATTGGTGGATGGACATTAAAAACAATAAGAAAATGGAATATAATGCAAAAAAAATAAATTATTTAGAAACACCTGAAATAGCTGCTCAAAAATTTTTTATTTTAAGGCAGTGTGAAAAAAGAATGTTAGAAAATGAATTCAGCTGTTCAATATTTATGTGTTTTTATGACTCAGGAAAAAGATATATTCTACCTGATATCCCCACACTATATTTCTATACTAGAAAAGGATGGTCTAATGCTCCATGGTTCGTATATACTTAAAGATTCCAATTAAAAATTAAGAGTTAGGGGTAACTTGATTACTTGACTACTTGATTACCTAATTACCTGATTACCTGATTACTTGATTACTTGATTACTTGATTACTTGATTACTTGATAACCTGACTAGCAGCTAAATATATTTTGTTAAATCGACTTTCTATATTGACATCACTGAGACCGCAGGCTATAACACATCATATATTATCCTAAATAACGCAATTTATTTAAAAGGAGTATTTATGAAAAAGATATTGAGTGCAGTTGTATTGATTTTAGCTATGTTAGCCTTGTCGAGTTGTGACACAATACCTCTGTGGGGTAACGACAATTACGTGGATAGAGATGCTGCTGTAAAAAATTCAACTCAAGCAGAGTTAAAGGTTGATTCAACTAACAGCCAGTAGAACAATGAATAATTAGGTTTTAGGGGTTAGGGTTCAGGGAAAAAATAATTAAAAATTAAAAATTATGAATTAAGAATTTTTCCTTCCCAGTAAACAGTAATCAGCCGTGCCAGGGCGTAGCCTGAAAGGCGAAGACTGGTAAACAGTAATCAGTAGGGGCGCAATGCTTGCGCCCAATCAGTATCCAGCCTGTCACGGCGTAACGTAGTGAAGACGGGCAACAATTAACAATTAACAATTAACAATTAACAATTTTTCCCCTCCCCAAGTTAGAATTTAGAATTCAGAATTAAAAATTAAAAACTTCTTTATAAGGCGGATTCAAGTTTGAAGTGCAACAACTTAATCATCAAGAATAATCGTGTGAACGGCACCGTTATTGAGTTCTTTTGAGTCATGCAAAAGTCTTAGGTTATTATTTACGTGTAAAGAGAGCCATATTTGATATTAATAGGTATGAATCAGAAGGGAGTTAGATCCTTTTGTATTAAGTTTGTATAATTCAAAGGTTTCCTCATAGGGAGCTGGCTATAGCTGCCAACAGAGACTAACTATATTTTTTCGACTTCAAGTATAGGCTCTCCCATCTTAATGCCTGAGCCAATACTCAGAACGCGTTTTAGAACCTTTAAATTAAATGGAGCACGAATAGTGTACCTTCGATTTAAAATATTTTTAAACCTTTGGATATCCAATACCAAAACAGCTGTATCTATGATACTTTTTTGGTAGAGGTAGCATATACACTCGTATTCTTTGCTACTGAGTGCGTTAGCATTGAAGAGTTTTTTTGCTCTTGCATTATCTGATTTGGCATCTTTCAAACATTCTTTCGCTTCTTTTAAAGAGCTTTCATGAGTGTTTATCTCTAATTTGATATAATAGGGGTCAAATTTTGCCAGCAAATCACCTTTTTTTAAAATTTGACCCTCTTTAGGGAGATAAGTAATGTTTTCACCCTGACCTTCTGCGGGAGATGTGAATTTAATTGAAGCACAAAGCTTACTAGGGTTATTAGTAGGATTGACTTTTGCATTTAGTGGTTGAATTTCAAGTATACCAGTATCATAAGCCACACCAGAACTAGTACATATTAACTGTCTTAAAACTTGGCAGTCGTATGGAGCTTTTATTATACTATTATCAAGCATATGTATTGTTTTATTCAAGATAATCTTTTGCCTCTCAAGACCTTGTAAGCGCTTAGAATATTCAACAAATACGTTTTCACGTTCGGTCAAGCTTACCGCTTTTTTGAATGATAGATTCCGAGTTCTTTTAAGCTTAATTTCATATTCATGAAGTGAAGACTGGCAGTTTTTTAGACGGAGTTTTTCTTTTTTTACTTCAATTTTCATAAGGCTATCGTCAAGCTTAAAAAGAGGATCACCCTTTTTGACTATAGCTCCAGCTTCTTTGGTATACACAACAAACGCTCCTTTAAAAGGACTGTTTATGTATTCAGCATACATTAGAGTTCCAATTGCGAAGAATAAAACAAAAAAAAGCTTTTTCAAACTATATCTCCATAATTTAGTTGTTAATAATTTTTATTCTTAAGAGTGGGTGCAAAAATCCTTTTGATAATATCTTTACCTTGTCTATTTGCTCTAAATACTTACTATTGACATGCTATCCAATATAAGGTATAGATTAAGTAAAATTTATCACTTTAATTCTTGGATGCAAGATCAATTCATTGCTTTTATCATTTTAAAACCTACGCTGCCAATTCTTCCAATTTTTTTCAGTGCCGCAATTACTAAAAGAACTTATTTTTGTTGATGTGGTGAAGGATTAAGGTCCAGTAAAAATGAGAAAATTGAAAAATAAAATAAAGATGGCAGTAGTATTAAAATTGATTACTTGATTACTTGATTACTTGATTACTTTACAACTTCTTCCCATTCTGTAACAAATATTTACATTTTGCAACTTTATACATTTCTGTAAACCCTCTCTGTTTTTCTTCTTTTTGAGGCTAAAAAGTAAAAATATTCCGTTTGGCATGAATCCTGCATGATAGTTTTTGCACATTTATATGATTTTTTATACAAAGATAAAAACGGAGCAGATAAAAATAAAAAAGATTTAGCACTTAACTTCTTTTTGCAATAAGTAAAAGGTAGGGCGGTTTGTCCCTAAACCGCCGTTTTTTATCAGTCGATTTTTTGTCGTTATCTTTATCGTTGTCCTGATCGTTATCGTCTCAGACAAATCAAACGGAGGACAGCTCGGAGAGCCGTCCCTACCCTATCTTCCGAGTAATAGATGCTTTCTTATCCATTATTTAGGATATATATATATAAGTATGATTTATTGGGAATACCTGCCGAAAACTATTTCGTCAAAGGAAAAACAAAACTATGCTGTATTTTTAAATATACCGGAGGTATTTTAGTTAGACCTTTTCTGATAAGCTCTAGGTAGTGTTTAATATAAAAATTAAAAGGACATTTTTATGAAGAAAAAAGTTAAGATATTTGCTGTTATTATTATAGTTATATTGGTTGCTTTAATTGCAGTATATAATTTTGGAACAAGTCAGTACTGTATCAAAAAAATTATCTTACCTATTGTAGCAGAAAAAACAAATTCAAAGATAAGTGTAGCTGATATAGATGTCTCTTTAATGGGGTCTTCTGTTATGATCAACGACCTGAACTACTCTTCATCCGAAATGTCAATGCAGTCCGAAAAACTTATTATTAAGACAAGCTTCTACGACATACTGTTTAACAATAAAATAAACATCAAAAAACTTCTTCTTAAAAACACAAGTTTGAACCTAGATATTTCTCCCAAGAAGAATGTTATAATAGCAAAAGATAAGCTTGAACAGAAAAAAATAGTTGCAGCTGAAAAAAAATCGGCGGATAAAAGTTCTATATATAAAATTTCTTTAAATGATATTAACTTGGAAAACTTAAATGTCTTGGTTAAGAATAACGAGACTACAACAAAAATTAGTAAGTTAAATTTAAGTATACCCAATATTGAACCAGGAAAAAAGTGTTCCATTAACTTGAATGGAGGCATTTCCCTATCCGACGGCAAAAAACTTGCAGAAGGAATTATCAGTAGCAAATCCAGCATAACGATTAATAATAATTTTATTCCAACACATATTAATTCAGTATCATTGATCAAGCTTGATAAAAACAAAATGCCCTTAATTATAAAATTAGATACAAAAAAGGATGGAGCTTTTGATTTCAGTTTAAAATTATCTGATATTTTAATTAAACCATTTGTCAGTGCATTTGTAACAGGACCATACAGCAACACTAAAGGTGAAATAAACAATATAAGCTTGAAGGCTACAGGTAAAGATATTAATGACTTGGTACTCGGGTCTAACCCCATTAATTCCTCTGCTACAATTTCGGGGATAGATATTTCATCAGAAAATAATTTTTATTTAAAAAATAAATCTATTAGAACATCATTTGATCTTTTATCGATCATTAAAGGTAATTTTCTACCGGATAAAATTAAAATACAGGATTTAAACACTGAATACACAAACAGTGATCAGTTAGTAAAGATAGATGGGCTTAATCTTAACGTAAATAAAAAAAATGAAAACGAAATAAAAGCTATAATTAACACTGGGTTTGGCTACAATAAAGGTTCAAAACAGTTAAAAGGTTCTATAGCCGGCAACCTTCAATTATCTGGAAAAGATATTTTTAAGCCGGATAATGTCAATTCAAATATAGACCTAAAATTAAACGGACATAATATGCCGATAGTGGTTAAATATGAAAATAATTCAGATACCGAAAAGGCATTAATTAATATAAAGAATTTTGATATAGATTCTATTAAAGATTTTTTAAATGACAGTTCTAAATTAACCGGTGGTGTATCTGATTTAAATATTACTCTATCAGGAAAAGGCATTGACGCCCTGAAAAAAGGTTTTCAAAAAGATAGCGATTCAAGTATTATTTCAGACTTAAGCGTCAAGAACATTAATATAAAAAATAATGGGGAATACTCAGCCAAAGTACCCTACTTAAATATTAATTTAGACCTAAATAAAATACTTAATAAAAAATATTATATAAATTCATTCACAGTTGATAATCCTAATATTGCTATTGTTAAAAAAACAGTACCTAAAAAAGTCAACAATACAAAGGCTTCAGTTAATGCTAGTCCGACCACGAATAAACCAGTTGCAGTTTCCACAAAGACGACCCCAAAATATAAGCATTATGATTTTGACATAAAAGACCTTAATATCAATAATTTAAGAGCTGAAATAATTTCTGATAAGAATCTTGTTTTTTCAAATGTGAATATCAAATCTAAGCAGATAAAAGCAAATACACCAAGCAGCGCTGACTTAAGCCTAAACTATACAATAGACAATAAACTTAAAGGCTCATTCAAAACTCAAAATGATTTTATAATAACATCAGTACTTCTTCCGAAAACTTTCAATTCTAAAATAGAGATGATTAATGGCAAAAGTATCAGTCAGTCAAATTTAAATTTCACCTGTAAACGAGCATCACATAAAAATATTTCTTTCAGACTAAAAACCGATATTAAAGGTTTATTGCTGGATCCATTATTAATGACTTTTGTTTCACCGCCTTATAATATGACAAAAACAAATATTAACACATTAGCTTTGAACATTAAAGGACAGGATCTTTATAACTTTAAAACTATGGATGGAATAGTTACCTCCGAATTGACCAATGTTTCTATTCCAATCAATGTAGGAAATAAAAATATTGTAGAAACAATGTTTTACCCTTTACAAGTAATAGCCAATCTGGCATCAAATACTGCGTTAAAGTTTGTCTCTGGAAATATAGGTAAGTCTATAGCAAAAATTGACTATATGTTTAACCACAAAAAAAGAATAGATTTCAAGAACGGTAAATTAAATATAGTTTTAACTAAAGGAATAGTAGATATTAAAATGTTTGATTTTTTTGGTATTCCTCAAAGCCCGGTTTCAGAAATGAAAGCAGAAGGACGTATCAATCTAAATAACGACGTAATTGGGTTAAACACAAATACAGTTTTTGCCGGAATAATAATACCTTTAGATATTACAGGCACTATACAAAAACCAGAAACTGATACAACCAAAATGACAGCACAAATATTACAGCAAAATGCCGATACTTTTCTAAATACCGGTTTTGATACTACAAACACAGTCATAGATACAATTGATAAGATAAAACACAATAAGTTTATTGACTTGCTGCAAACACCTGTACCTAACGATAAGAGCACACAAGGAGCTGAAACAACCCCAGCTTCTCAACAACAAAACACGGTAGGAGATGCTGTTACTAATGTCCTAAATATATTAGGGCATAACACAAATGCTTCCTCTCCAGAAAACACTCAAAAACAAAATTCAAATAACAATAAAAAAGAACCGATAAAACTGGATGAGACAATCAAAAACCTCTTAAATTTTTAATACCCACTTTGGACTTTTCATATAATAATCGGACATTTAGTCAAAAATACTGTAATTAGGAAAGCAATGTATGGAATGGAAGAGAGAAGGTAAAATTTTAGGATATATAGCAGCAATATTTATTGTTATTTATTTTCTGCCTATAGGAAGTGCCAGATTTGACAACGCAGTACTGGAATCGCTCTACCTTGTTAAATGGTATGCGAGAGAACATGTACTTCTTTGTTTAATACCAGCTTTTTTTATAGCAGGCGCTATTACTGTTTTTATAAATCAGAATTCAGTAATGAAATACCTAGGACCTAAAGCCAATAAGCTTATTGCATACGGAGTCGCTTCAGTTTCCGGCACAATCCTGGCTGTTTGTTCCTGCACTGTACTACCGCTATTTGCAGGAATTTATAAGATGGGTGTAGGATTAGGACCTGCATGTACCTTTTTATATTCAGGCCCGGCTATTAATGTTCTAGCTATTGCACTAACTGCAAGAATTTTAGGCATCGAACTTGGTATTGCACGAGCAATCGGTGCAATACTTTTTAGTGTAATCATCGGGATGCTAATGCATGTAATTTTCATAAAAGAGGAAAAACAAAAAATTGCCTCTGCTCCTATCATTGAAGCAGATACAGAAAAAGAGAGAACTCTATCAAAAAATGGACTATATTTTCTTTCTATGGTCGGGATATTGGTTTTTGCTAACTGGGGTAAGCCAGCAGAAACAGTTGGTTTATGGTTTATTATTTATACTTATAAATGGATCATCGCAGGTTTGTTTTCTATTTTGCTTGGCATAGTTCTCTTTTTATGGTATCAAATAAAACTTTGGAAAATTATTGTTTCAGTTATAGTTGTTATTATTGCAATACTATTGTTCCCTGCAATTCCGCTAATACCGTTTTTTACCGGAACCGTGTGCCTTTCTATTATTACAATAACAGATAATACAGGAAACGGTAAAGAATGGTTTTCATCTTCCTGGGGTTTTGCTAAACAGATATTACCGCTTCTACTTTTCGGTGTTCTTGTTGCCGGACTGCTTTTAGGGCGTGTTGGCCATGAAGGACTAATACCTATAGACTGGGTTAACAGAGCTGTAGGCGGTAATTCATTAAGCGCAAATTTCTTTGCTTCTTTTGCAGGAGCCTTTATGTACTTTGCTACGTTAACTGAAGTACCAATACTTCAGGGACTTATTAACAACGGTATGGGCAAAGGCCCTGCTCTTGCACTTTTACTGGCAGGACCAGCCTTAAGTTTACCCAATATGCTTGTAATAAGAAGTGTAATGGGTACTAAAAAAACTATTGTTTTTGTAGGCCTTGTTATTATCATGGCTACTTTTACAGGAATGCTTTACGGGAATTTTTAATATTAACATACAAAGGAGATTAATGTGAAAATCCAAATATTAGGAACAGGTTGTCCAAAGTGCAAAAAACTTGCAGAAAATGCTGAAGCAGCGGCAAAAGAGCTGGATGTGGATTATGAGTTGGAAAAAGTTACTGATATCAATAAAATATTATCTTTCGGGATAATGATAACACCGGGGATTGCCATTGATGGTATTGTAAAAGCTACAGGAAAATTATGTACTGTAGAAGAGATAAAGGTAATGTTAAAATGAAACTAAATCACTATTATAAGATTATCAGCTATTTCATTATTACTGTAGTAATATTGTCATTTTTTTCAATCACAACAAATGGCGCAGATAATAACACTAAAGAAACCAATAAACTTCCGATGCTATGGGATTTTGGAGCAAAAAAATGTATCCCGTGTAAAAGAATGGCACCAATTCTAGACCAAATGGCAGAGGAATATAAAAACCACTTTATTGTAAAATTCACAGATGTTTGGATACCTAAAAATGTCCCAGAAGCAAAAGAGTATAAGATTACCTCAATCCCCACACAGATTTTCTTTGATAAAAACGGTAAAGAACTCTGGAGGCATGTTGGATTTATATCAAAAGACGATATTTTAGAAAAATGGAATTCTTTAGGGTACAACTTTATCATGCCCAAAGCAAAATGCGTTTCTGTAGATAACAAAAAAATCGAGGATAAAAATCTCAAAAATCATCCAAAAATAAAAACACCTAAGGTAGAATCAAATTAAAAAACTAATAAAAAATATACTGTTGATCTTTGTTTTTATAAGTATTGGTTTTTTGCTGGGTAAATACAGCGTTGAAAAAAAAGCTAAAGCTTTTATGCCCGTATCGACTCAGAAATCCGATTCATATGAAGAAACAAGCGCTATTCATGTCTACTATATGCACTCCACCTTTAGATGTAAGACATGCAATACTATTGAAAAAATGACAAAACAGCTACTGGATACTAAGTACACAGAAGCAATACAAGATAAAAAAATTATTTTTTCTGACGTAGACTTTCAGTCAAATAATGAACTTGCAAAAAAATTCAAGATAGTCTCAAGTTGTGTTGTTGTAGCTAAAGAAAAAAATGGTGTAATCTTTGAGTTTAAACGTCTCGATGACGTTTGGACATTATTGAACAAACCAAATGAATTTAACAAATATATCAGTAAAGCAATTAATTCATTTCTAGATAAAAAAGGAGACACTGATTGAGCTGGTATATTGTATCAACAGCTATTTGGCTTGGTATTCTGACTTCAATTAGTCCATGCCCTTTAACAGCTAATATTTCTGCAATATCATTTATCGGAAGATTTGTAGGGCATGACCGTAATGTTTTATTCTCAGGTTTACTGTATACAGCTGGTCGCACCGTCACATATCTGATTATCGGAATCCTTATTTCCGGTGGCATTCTTGCGAGCAGTGAACTATCTCTTTTTCTTCAAAAATATCTAAATGACATTCTTGGACCAATTCTTATACTACTTGGCATGGTTCTTCTTGGAATGCTTGGGACAACTTTTTCTCTAAATCTTATTAATACAGAAAAACTGAAAAATAGTGCAAAATGCAAAAGTGTTGTTTTTTCTTTTCCTCTGGGAGTAATTTTAGCATTATCTTTTTGCCCGATCTCTGCAGGGCTTTTTTTCGGAGCATTAATACCACTAGCACTGAAAATCAACAGTTATTTTATTATTCCTGTATTATACGGCATAGGAACGGCTGTCCCAGTAATTTTTTTCGCTTTTCTTATTGCATTTGGAAGTGAGTATTTAGGCAAAGCTTTTCATTGTCTGATAAAAATTGAAATTTGGTTTAGATACATAGCCGGAATCTTATTTATTGCAGCAGGAATTTACTATTGTCTAATTTTTATTTATGATGTATTATAAATAAAAAATAGTCATACAAAAATGATTTTTATTGAAAGTGTAAAACATGAATAATAATAACAAAAACAACTGTATAATATGCGGAAGTGAAATTGTATACTCAGAAAAACCAAAACAGGTTAAATGTATTTACTGTAATAAAAGTTTTGAATCTGATACTGTTTGCAGCAAAGGACATTATGTTTGTGACAAGTGCCACAGCATGCCTGCTTTAGACTTTATTGAAGAGTATTGTACTAATTCAAGTTCACTCAACCCAATAGAAATGGCTGATTTCCTAATGCGGGATAGAAGAGTTAAAATGCATGGTCCTGAACATCATTTCCTTATACCTGCTGTGCTGTTAACATCATATTATAATGCAATAAATAAACCGGATCTAAAGCTGGAAAAACTACAAACTGCCAGAAAGAGAGCTGCAAAAGTCTATGGGGGAAACTGTGGTTTTTTAGGAAACTGCGGAGCAGCTGTTGGAACTGGTATATATGTCAGTCTTTTGACTGGTGCGACACCATTATCTCACACTGAATGGAGCCTTAGCAACCTAATGACATCAAAGAGCCTTTACACCATAGCAATGAACGGCGGTCCGAGATGCTGTAAACGAAATACTTATCTATCAATTATTGATGCCGCAACATTTACTAAAGAGAAATTTGATGTTAAGTTGACCTGCAGCAAAAACATCAAATGCTCATACTCAAATCTAAATAATGAATGTTTAAAAGAAAAATGTAAGTTCTATAAGAAATAGAACTAAACCCAAAAGACTCTTCTGAATACCTATGAATAAAAATATTATAGACGCAAGAAATAAAGATTGTCCCTTACCCCTGATAATGCTAAAAAAAGCATTATTAGAAAACTGTAAAGGATTTCTCCTTTTAATCAATAACCCAATAGCAAAAGAAAATATTACTCGTTTTCTGACAGAGAATAAAGTAGACTTTGAATTTACAGAAGATAACGGGTCATACAAGTTTTTTGTAAACAACCCCGATAACTCCTATACAGAAAAGTCAAAGGTAATCAACCAGGCTCCTGCGACGACAGGAAAACACATCATCTGTATTAAAAGTGATAAAATGGGACATGGTTCAGATGAGTTAGGACTGATTTTACTAAAAGCTTTCATTAATAATTTAAAAGAAGTAGCCCCCCTTCCCTCCGCTATAATATTTTACAACAATGGAGTAAAGCTGACTCTAAAAAATTCTGCTGTTATAGACAGCCTGATAGAATTGAATTCTTATGGTGTTAAGATACTTGTCTGCGGCGCCTGTGTCGATTACTATAACATTAAAGAAATGATTGG
>Ga0075121_1002119_pt1 | contig 11699 bp, 14 predicted proteins | sample AntAceMetag02UKG_FD_69793 | JGI IMG/M metagenome (GOLD analysis project Ga0075121, IMG submission 69793) | Saline lake microbial communities from Ace Lake, Antarctica - Antarctic Ace Lake Metagenome 02UKG | ecosystem: Environmental > Aquatic > Non-marine Saline and Alkaline > Saline | place... | reverse complement strand
AGAAAACCGGAGTAGATTATGCTTCAATCAACCGCTTGAATAGTGGAAAGAATAATTTTGAAAATATACCTTTACGTACGCTGATAAAACTTTTTCCAGAGATGGAAATAACTTTTTTTCGCGACGAGCGACATACAGCTGTGCCGCCCGGGGCAGAACTATCCCCGCTAGAAAAAAAACTGGTACGTTTAGCCCGAGAACTTGATGAAGATGGGCAGTTTGATTTACTAACCGAAGCCGGGGCGATTCGCGGCCGGCACTCAAAAAATGTACCTCGTAGGAAGCAGCGCCTGCCTAAGGCCGGTTAAATGCCCGGTTGTGCTTGATTTTCCAAAACTAAGCAAATATGAACAGACACAATTAGATTTTTTTGAATAAAAAGCTTGTTATTTTCTAAATGCGGCATTAAAATAAATATCAAATAAACCTGAGGAGGAAACATGAAGGTAAGATGTCCAAACTGTAAAACAACCTGGGAATTAAAAAGCGGCTGGGCTGGGGTTCTGAAAACGCTTATTATTTTTACAGGCGTGATTTTTATACTGATGTTGTTTCTCTCTTTTTTTATGATTAGGAAATATTCAAGCGAAACTGAAAATATTGAGCAAAAGCCGATAAAACTGGAACCAGCAGAACTTGTAAAAATCAGGCAGCGGGAAAATCAGCTTAAGGCTATGGAAAAACAAATAGCGGACAGGGAAAAGGCGTGTGAGGCAATTGCTCAAAAGCGTGCCTATGAGGTCTACGGTAATTTGAAAAAGCTAAACCCGAAACATAACTCGGTAAAACAGTATTATTTCGACAGTTTTGAAATCCTTCCTGGCAAAAAAATCAAGTTTAAATTGGTTAACAATTTTTCTAAAGCGGCCAGCCCGGATATTCGCGTTGACTTTCTGGACCAGTACGGTTTTTATATCGGTACTGTAACGGTAAATTGGCTTGTTGACGAAATCCAGCATGGAGAAGTGCGATATGATACTAAAGACTTCTCTTTCCCGTTTGGGAAGGCAGCTTATTTCAGTGTGATCAAGTCATACCGCCGCTGATCAGCTATATAAAACCATTTATCCTAATTAAAAATCACGACTTAACTTAGCAGCACTTCGGTGCTGTTTTTTTGTGCCTTGTCCTGTTATCCTATCCTTCTTTTTCGTAGCACCTAACACATAACCCGCAGTACTTTGAGCTTATAGAGCCATAAGCTTTTACCGCTAAAACATGCACCCAGTTGAAGTCTTGTAGCTTAAGCACTTACAACGAAAAACCGCAAAAACATGCACCCCTACTGTCCTTTAGTATAGGCGGTCAATTTTTTACTACGTAAAAAAACCGCAAGGCACTGCCCCGGGACGCGCCTGTTACTGGAGGCGGTTCCGCGGGCTTAGCTTGTAAATTTTAGAGTTTTTAATAATAACGAAGCCGACGTATCGGCTGGGAGAGTTGAATGTTTGATTGGGTGAAGGATGCACTTGTTGCCGGGCTTGCGGCTTTGTTTGGGGGCGTGTTATCGTCGTTATTTGGTTATGGGTATTTGTCCCGCCTGTATAAAAGGGTTGCGCGAGGTGAAAATGAGGTTAAACACCTCCGCGAAGATAATATTGTCAAGCTTGAAAAGAAAGTAGATGACCATATAAAATACGACAAATCCCAGCAGATATTGGCCAAGCTTGACGGAGTTCGCGGTCAGCTTGATAAGGTTAGTGATAAAGTTGACGCGGTTAGAGAGGATTCAGCGGCACAGGACGCGAGAATAAGCGCCAATGCCAAGTTTATCGATAATATCGATGACTCATTTCAAAAACATAAATTGGGGAAACACTAATGAAAACTTATTTGCTAAGAAAAGGTATTCTTCTGGCACTCAAATTTTACGGTGATGACATGGCTTGCAACGTTGATGATGTTTCCTGTCACGCCCGTGTGATCACTCTTCGTTTAAGTCGGGATGATATCAAGCGCGAAATGGAAAACCTGGCCGGCTTTGAATATATCAAACGCTGCGACGGCTTCGGCGGTGAATATTACAAGATCACCCCGAAAGGACTTCGCCAGATCAATCCGGAATTTTCTGCCGACCGTTATATCACAGGGAGGCCCGAGTAATGGCCAGAGCCAGAAACAATATCGCCCGTTTAAGCTTTGAGCAGCGTATGACTGTTGCCGAGATGCTGGCAAATGGGGCAACCTATGACGAAATCCGTGATGTGGTCAAGTCAGATAAAAAGCTGCATGGCCGTTCGTTTCTGGCTTATCAGAACAGCGAGGAATATCAGCAGGTACTTCAAGCTATGCGCCAAAGCAATAAGCGCTTTCTGAAAAAACGTATTGACGCGTTTACGGTAGCGGAAGCTCAGGGCGTTGAAAGCGTTGTCAAGTTGACCGAGGCGATTTTAGTTGAACAACTTCAAGAATTTTTATCTGAAGAACCTGAAGACTCTGAAGATTCCGGGCAAGCTAACATATCCGACATGTCCAAAGCCGCGGGTATCCTGAGTAACTTAAAGAAATCACAGGCAGAGGATGTAAAACGCGCCGCCGCCGAACGCGAAGCGGAAAACCAGGCAAAAATTGCGCAGCTTTCCGCGACGATTGAAGCCCAGTCGGAACGGCTGAGAAATTTAGCCGGAGGTGTTGACGGTGCGGCGGTCGCTGATGCAATGAATAAAAAATTGGGAATCACTAAATGAGTTATTTTCTTCCATTTCAGGGACGCTGGATTACAGACAATGCCCAGCTCAAACTTTATGAAAAAACTCGACGCGGTGGCATAACTTATGCCACTAGTTATCGGGCGGTTCAGAAGTGCCTGCGCGAAAAAAAAGATAGTTCCTTTGTGCAATGGGTTAGCTCTCGTGACGAACTCACCGCCAAGGAATTCATTATTGATTATGTCGCTATGTGGGCTAAAGAAGCAAATAATATCGCGCGTGAAATGGCTCAGGGCTTTGAGGGGGTAATTGGCTTGGATGCCGAAAACTTCGAAGTCGTGGATCAAAAACATGGCATCACTGCCAGAGTTGTCAAATTTAAAAATGGAGCCCGCATTATCAGCCTGTCAAGTAACCCCCTGGCGTTTGCCGGTAAAGGTGGTGACGTACTAATTGACGAATGGGATTTACATGAAGACCAGGCGGTCATCTATGATATGGCTTATCCTTGTATTACCTGGGGCGGACAGTTGGAACTGGTTTCTGCCTATTCCGCGTCTGGTACTGAAGACACTGAGTTTGCCAGACTATGTAAAGATGTCAGAGAGGGCAACCGACCTAATATATCATTTCATCGTACGACAATTGTCGATGCGATCGAAGAAGGCTTCGTTGAAAAAGTCAACGAAGTCAAAGCAAAAAAAGGTCTACCACCGCAGACTCGTGAAGAATTTCTCAATGGTTTACGTGATGGCTGCCGGACAATCGGCGCATTTAAATCACAATATATGTGTGAACCGAATAACGCCTCAGGTACTTCGTTAGTCAGTAAGGCGGACTTGGCGGCGAGTAAAGGCGCATTTGATATTTTACGCTTGCATCTTGTCGGTGACGGTAGCAAACTTGACATCACTGACCCGAGTTGTCAGCCTTATATCAACAAGGAATTTTGGAAAGACATATTTGCTGACGAAAAGCGCCTGGAGCTTGGTTGGGATATTGCCGTAACGGGTGACTTAGCATCTATATTTATCAATAAAGTCAATGACCAACAAAAGCCCTTATTGGTCAATATTACGCTGAAAAAATGCAAACTTGAATCTCAACGCCAAATTATTGAAACAATGTATGAAGCAACTAACCGTATAGTCGGCGCGGGGGATAAGTCCGGAATTGGTTATTCAGACTGCGTCAAACTTGAAACAACTTATCCTGACCGTTTCGCCGGGGTGGTTTTTGGCGGTACAACAAAGTTAATCGTCATGACTTCTATGCAGGGAGCATTCGAGCGTCATTGCCAGCAACTGCCAATGAGCTGTCCGGAAATCGGCGCCGATATCATAGCCCTGAAAACAGGTAAAACGCCTAAAGGTAAACTGACATTTATTCATGGCAATAACCCCTACCTGACGGACAGTCACTGTGATATCGCGATAAGCTGTGGATTAGCTCATTATGCCGGTGAAGTGTTGGAAATTATGGGTCCGGCTGACGCGATTGAAGTTACAAATACTTCACGCTATGGACAGGACAGCGGCACTGTAGCATTTAACGATAGATTTTAGGCGATACGTCGCCCTCGAGATAAAAACAAATGGAGACAACTATGTGGGACATTTTTAACAGATTCAGGTTTGCGCCTAAAGAGCAGGAAGCCGATACGTCGGCCCCGGGTACTGGGAACGGCCGCGGCGCGCCAAAAACGCAAAGCGCCCAGGACTTCGATGAGCTCTTCGAGACTTGGAACTCAATGACTGGCGAAAAGCTCACCGGCACTAAATTGCAGCGGATTCTGCGGGAAGCGGATGAAGGATATTGCTCACGGCAGGCGGCGCTGATTGATACTATACAGGAAGCGGAACCGATCATTACTTCGCATCTGGATACTCGCAAACGTGCCGCGCTGGCAAAGCCCTGGCGTATCGAGGGCGGCAGCGATAAAGACCGTGAAGAAATCACCAGAAACCTTGAAAGTATAGGCTTCCAGCATCTTCGGAAAAACTCTCTTGATGCCTTGGCACACGGGTACAATGTATCCGCCTTGCTCTGGGCTCCGGGTGGCGCTAAGCTTAGCGGCTGGAAAGAAGTGCACGCCACTAATGTCCTTTTTGATACTGGCGGTAATGCCGGGCTGATTACCGCCGGCGGTGATAAGGCTTTGTCTGACTGGCACCAAAACCAGTTTATGACACATATTCATAAAACTAAGCCCGGACTGCCTTGCCGCGGCTCACTGATCCGCACGCTGGTCTGGCTATACTTCTTCAAGTTTTACGCTATCCGGGATTATGCCAGATATATAGAACGCTTCGGTATTCCTTTTACCTTGGCAAAACTAAGCAATGAAGATTTTGCGGATGACACTAAAACCGCAAAGATTATTACGGCGCTGCGCTCTATGGGAACAAGCGGCGTTGGAGTAGTAACTAAAGCCACGGAAATTGAAAAACAGGCCGTCTCGGCTGGCGGGAAAGCCGAGTTTTTCAATTGGTTTAAATATACCGACGACACTTATGCTTTGACAATCCTCGGGCAGATTGCTTCCAGTAAGGAAGCCACCGGCATGAGTAACGGTGATCTGCAAGGCGGCGTTAAAGACGATTTAACCGCGTCCGACTGTGAGCAGGAAGAGGAAACCTACAATAACGCCATTATCAGGCCGCTTGATGTTTTTAGAAACGGACGCGAGACCGGCTTAAAGATGGTTATTGATTCCGCGCCTCCGGAAGATATGCAGGGGAAGGCACTACTGGTAACCACACTGGCGGAAGGCGGCTATCACGCAAAACATAAATGGGTAGAAGAAACATTCGAAATTCCTTTAGAGCCGAAAGAAGAACCCGAACCGCCAAAAACTAAAAAAGATGATCCGGCTAAAAAAGAAGATTTAAAGGCTCTGTCCGATACGACGGATCGGCCTGACGCGTCCGAGGCATGGATAGAGCAGCTCACTGAAAACACATTGCAGCAGCTATTCACTAATAACGAGGCAATAGCCGAATTTCACGCGCCGATCTCCGCCGCGATCCGCAACTCATTCAAGGATATTGATCCTGACGATCCGGAGCTTGATAAAAAGTTCATTGCAGCCGCTGACGGCTTCTTTAAACAGTACCCGGCTCTCTATGAGGAGATTGATACTAAAAGCATTGAGAAAGCCCTTGCCGGCGCAATGTTGGCTTCCCGCGTCAACGGCTACAGCGGGGTGACAGAATGATTTTACTTTCAACTTTCAACTTTCAACTTTCAACTGAACGGAGTTCTTATGAAAATAACAGACCTTAAACGTTACGTAATTCTAAGTGCGGCGCCACTGTCGGCAATTGACGGTGAAGCTCCTAAAGAGATTTTGGTTTTCCCTTACGGCAAAACTGAATTCACTAAGGATGGTAAAAAAGATTTCTATGTTTTCAGTGAAAGCGATGCCGATACGCTGATTGCTGAATTTGCCCGCAAAGGCGTTGATGCCCTTGTTGATTACGAACACCAGATGCTGCGCAGCGTATACAACGGCCGGGAAGTTCCCGCCGCGGGCTGGGGCAAAGAACTTATCAAAAAACCCGACGGCCTATGGTGTTTCATCTCCTGGACGCCAAAGGCCCGAGGGTATCTTGAAAACGGCGAATATAAATATATTTCTCCAGTATTCAGGACTTCCCGTACTGGGAAAAACATCACATCGCTTTTTAATATTTCGCTAACCGGAAAACCGGCGACGGACAACCAGCCAGCGCTTATCGCGGCTGATGATTTTACCGCAGGCTTTGACGGATATATAAATAACCAACAAACAAAAGGAAACAACAGCATGAATAAAATTATCATGATGCTCGGGCTCACCGCCCTGGCAGATTCCGAAGATCAGGCCGCTATTGACAGCGGCATCGAACAAGCGGTTCAAGAACTGCTTGACGGCAAACAGTCAAGCGATGACTTCTTGGCTCTTCACGATTCAGAAACCCTTGACGTTGTCACCGCTAAAATCAACCAGATGGTACCGGCAGCGGAAAAGATTGCGTTGGAAGACAAAATCAAACAGAAAGCTGCCGAAGACGCGGTCACTCTTGTTCTGTCTGACGGCAAGATCACTGAAAAGATGAAGGACAACGCCATGACGTTCGCTCTCAATGATCTGCCATTGTTCGCCAAGTTCTATGCGGACGCGCCGAAACTTGTCCCTGACAACAACGGTGTTGAAGATCTTAATAAAGAGAACGGCGGTGACGGCAAACTTACAGCTTTGTCAGACGCGCAAATCAAGGTGCTGCAAACCATGGGATTCTCTGAAGAGAAAATCAATAAAGCCGCTGAAAAATTAAACCCTAAACAAGGAGTGTAGACCATGTCTGAACTCGCTACTAATTTTAACGCCCTGGAACGCCAGATAAATTTCCGGAAGTTCCCCGTCAAAGATGGTGAAATCATGTATGCCGGAGGTATTGGCGCCGTCAATACCGCTACCGGTGAAGCCGAAATGGCATCCGACAGCGCTAACCTGGTTGTTGGTGGACGCGTCGAATCTTATGTCGACAACAGCAATGACGGCTTGTCCGTCAACCTGAAAGTCGGCTGCTTCCGCTGGAATAATTCAGAAGTCAACGCGGTCACAAACGCTGACCTGAATAAAATTGTCTACATCGAGGATGACAATACAATCGCTAACGATCCGGGTGATAATGCCGTAATTGCCGGTGTTCTGGTAGAAATCGAATCCGGCGACGCTTGGGTTGATAACAGCCCGGCCGCGATAGCTGCTGCCTCCGGAGACGCTGGCGCTACCGGCGCTACTGGGGCCACTGGCGCTGACGGAGCTGCCGGTGCTGACGGGGCTGACGGTTCTGTGCCTGGTGGAAGTTATACTGTACTCGAAGCTGATGATACCGCCGGAACTAAGGATATTGTTACCGGACTGTCCAGCATTGATTCATTCAGTGTCCAGATTCTCCGTGCCGGAGTCGATGTTAGCGAAGACGCCGTATTGTCGAAAGCCGCCGGTACGATTACCGTTGCCGATGGCGCCGCCACTTACGCTCTTACCGCTGGCGATGTAATCAACTGGATCGCTGCCGGAACCGTATAATCGTAATCAACCGGGAGCTTCGGCTCCCCTTAATCTTTAACCGTAACACATAACACTAAATAAGGAATCTTATTATGGATATTAACAGAGGAAATATGAACGCATTGTTCACCGGTTACAGCATGGCTTTTCAGGAAGGTGTGGAAGCCATTGACCAGGCTTACAAACGCTTCACAACTGTTTTGCCGTCCCAAAACGCGGTCGAAGTCTTTCCATTCCTGGAAAAATTCGGCGGCATGCGCGAATGGATTGGTGACCGCCAGATCAAGTCGATCGCCAGCAAAAAAATGCAGGTCGCAAACCGCGAGTTCGAAGACACGGTCGGAGTCAAGCGCAACGATATCGAAGACGACAACTACGGTTTGTATAATCCGCTAATGGCGGATCTCGGCATGAACTCCGAGGACTTGTGGCGCGAATTGGCCGAAGAAGCCCTTCTCGGCGGTTTCGCCGATGAATGGATTGACGAGTTGGCGTTTTTCAGCGATACCCGTAAATACGGGGAGCAGACAATCTGCAATCTTGCTTCCGCCGCCTTGAGCGATACAGCTTATAACGCCGCTTTAAATGCGATGCTCCTTTTCAAAGGGCATAACGGCAAGTCGATGAAAATCAGGCCCGATTTACTGCTTGTTGGCCCTGAAAACCGCGGTGTAGCCTTTGATATCCTCAAAAATGAGTTGATAATCAAAACCAAAGGCACAAATGCCGGAGTTGTCAAAAACCAGAACGCTTTTGAAGGCACCGTTGATTATATGGTGGTCGACGATCTCGGTTCCCGCTGGGCGCTGACCAGTACCAAGCGAGCACTCAAAGGCGTGGCTGTTCTTCAACGTGTTAAAGCAAAGTTAATCAAGAAAGATCGTGAAGAAGACGATAACGTTTTCGAGAGAAGCGAATACGTCTACGGAACCAGAGCGCGCGGCGCGGGCTTCCTGACCCTTCCGCACCTGACTTACGCTTCCGATCCGTCATAATCAACCAGGAGCGCCGGTCTCTGGACCGGCATCCCTTTAACCCTTAAAAAAGGAATAATATCATGAAAAGAATATTTGCAATCATTATCATTGGTCTGCTGTTTTCTATGTCTCTTTATGCCGAACAATTCGGCAAAATAAGCGTAAATAAACCGGAGGCGAAAAAACAAGTTGCGATTCCCGCTATAAACTCTGTTGGTGAGATTGACTTAATTTATTTATGTTTGCAACACGCAACTCACACTTTGCGAAGCAATGAGCCTGAGTGTAGCGAAAGGCAGCACACACAAAACTTGAAACTCCCCGGCATTACCGGGAATAACGAGGGCGGCGGATCGCCTGGAGGTTTTTATATGTACATCACCTTTGAAGATATCACAGACCGGATTCCTCAGGATCGCCTGGAGAAGCTTTGCAAGGTTACTGGAACCGCGTTAACTGATAAAGTTAATGAGATAATAGGCCGTGCGGAATCAAAGGTTGACGGCTATGCAGCGGCTAAATATTCGCTTCCGTTGCCTGTTTCGCCCTTACTAGGTGACTGGGCTTTAGCGCTCGCGGAGCATGAGCTATACAAGCTTGGTGTTGGCGGCAGCGTACAGGAAAAGATTCGTCTGGCTTATGAAGACACAATGAAAGAGCTGCGCGATTTGGCAGCCGGCAAAATATCACTCCCGGTCGGTGATGACGACACGGTTCCGGAACAGAAAGTCGGTGCAGCTATAAAGGTCGCGAGTAATACACAAATAATGGATGATTCGATTTACGGATATTGAAAACTTTCAACTTTCAACTTTCAACTTTCAACTCCCCGGAGGGGATCATGATTACGGTTTCAGTTACAAAAAGTCCTTTTAAAACGATTATTGGCCATGTGGAAAGTCCAAGCGAGCGGCGTGAGTTGTTCGCGACGATCCGCACGACCATGGAGCGTTGCCTGAAGGATTCCGCCAGAAACAAAGGAGGTAAAAGCTTCTGGCGTGATGTGGCTAATTCCGTTACCGGTGAATCGGACACTGACTCCGCTATTATCGGCGCCACTCATCCGGCGGCGGCAATTCGCCAGTTTGGCGGAACTATATCAGCGCCTGGACAAGGTCCGGGAGCCACTGGAGCAAAACACTTGGCGATTCCGGTGCATCCGGCCGCTAAAGGTAAATCGCCCCGGGAAATAAACGGACTGTTTTGTGCCGTTAGAAAACGTGACGGAGCCATGTTTCTTTTCCGTAAACTGAACGACGATATAGAGCTTTTTTATGTTTTGAAAAAATCGGTTGAGCATCCGGCTGATCCATGGCTGCCATCTGAAAATAAAAGAACTGAAGAGTTGCGCGTCGCCACGTACGCCTGGCTCGACAGTCGCAGGAGGTCATAATGTCAAGATTAACACCAATAAGCACAACTGAAGCAATTCTGGATTTCATTGCGGGCAAACTGAAGGCCATGGAAACGGAAACGGGTAAAAGGTTTTCGCAAGTTGAAAAGTTTCCGGGAAGCAGCTCTAAGGCGCTTTTGGAGTTTCTCCCGGCATTAAGCCTGCCGGGCGCGGCCATTATCTATTCCGGTTCTGGTATTGGCAATCGGCCGCTCCGGTCACTGCGAGTATCGGTCGCGCTGCTGGTTGAAATGTACCAAGATGATGATGTGGAAAACCTCCGGGCACATATCGACGCTGTTGTCAAACAGCTTGACCAGCAGATATCCGGCCAAGCAGTAGTTTTTGTCCAGGGCGATGACGCGCTTGAACTGCCGGATAACCCGGCACTGGCCGCCACTCTGATTACCCTGAAAATTGAAGATCATTAGGCGGGCGTAATATCGCCCACGGGCGTTGCATCCGCCTTTTATATTGCTCCTTTGCTATGCTGGGAGCAGAAAAATCGTAACACGTAGCACGTAACACGTAAAAAAATGGAGGTAAAAACATGCTTACAATCACACCACAAGGCGGGGGCGCGGCGGTTCCTATTACACCAATCGCCGGAAGCGTCAGCAAGGGCGGCGGTCATGATGATCGCGGCGGCGGTAAAATTCCCAACGCCCGCGCTGGCATTGCTCGCAACGGCTCATTCGAAGCATTGATTAACGATACATCGTTGACTGTCGCTATCGCGTCAGGACTGCGCACCAGCGCCGGAGGACATGCCGATGTTACCGGCGAGATTGAATCCTATGATTCGCTTGTCGACGTTGAAATCAGCGGTGACGCCATTCAGGTCGCAAAATTCACAATCAAGGGCACAACAGCACCGCCAGTAGCGTAGCCGTTCATTCGGCTTTTTTTAACTTCCGCTCCCAGCAAAGCGAAGGAGCGGTATAACGAGGGCGACGTTCGCCGATAAATCCGAAAGGAGATATAATTATGAACTCAGTATTACCATTTGATAACGCGATTTTCGACGCTGCCGTCGTTGAAGAGGATGAATTCGTTCACGGCAGCGGCAGTCTCACACTAAAAGGCGAGGACAGCGCCGTGACAACCGCTGACAACCGTATTCATAACGACCGCATAGCAGAAAACTTCGAAGGATCCTGTGAACTTTACGGTGACCGAACCGACCTTGATTCAGCGGCTGGAACCGGTAAGGCGGTTGTTTTTAAAGCTGCAGACGCAACAATTCTTTCAGGAACCGGTATTGTCAGCGCCGAGTACTCCAAAGAGAAAAACACAACCAGCATCTCAATCACAGGAGACCCGAGCTAGGCGTTGCATCCGCCTTTTATATTGCTCCTTCGCTACGCTGGGAGCTGAACATCGAAAAATGATTTTTTAACTTTTAACTCCCCGGTAAAGCCGGGAATAACGAAGCCGAGGCGATCCGTCGCCTTCGATAACAAAAAACAAGCCAGGAGACACAAAATGAGTATTAACGGAATAGCAGTACAGATAAAAACCGAAGATAAAGACGGCAAACTAACCCAGTTGGAAACCATATATTTCCCAACCTTCAGGAAATGCCCGAAGCTGGCGAAGTTTCCCAAAGCTATCTCGCG
>Ga0075121_1002115_pt1 | contig 11711 bp, 9 predicted proteins | sample AntAceMetag02UKG_FD_69793 | JGI IMG/M metagenome (GOLD analysis project Ga0075121, IMG submission 69793) | Saline lake microbial communities from Ace Lake, Antarctica - Antarctic Ace Lake Metagenome 02UKG | ecosystem: Environmental > Aquatic > Non-marine Saline and Alkaline > Saline | place... | reverse complement strand
CGGGGACCTATTTCCTTTACACCACAGACCTGGCAAACCTGTCAAATGGTAAGCAGGAACGCGGCGGCATTATGACTGAAATTGTTATCAACCCCTTATAACGACCCTATATTGAGGAGGAAAAGAATGGATAGGATCGGAAAAGAGATAAACATGTGGGTGGTCGTTTTGATGGGCGCAGTGCCGCTGTTCTTTGGAACCAGCGCTCAAGGGGCCATTGTCGGCGAGACAGGTTCAACCTTCCACCTTATGGCCAAACGGGACGTGATCGTCACCTCGGACGGCGACAGTTTCATCATGTGGGGTTACGCCATCAGAGATGCCGTTACAGGTAAGACAGGTAGGGCCCAATATCCGGGACCGACCCTCATTGTGACCGAGGACGTGCCCGTGACCATCACCCTGAGAAACGATCTCGCTCCTGAATCGGGCTACGTGTCCATCGTCTTTCCCGGGCAAGAAGTGACTGCCACAGGAGGGCTTCCCGGTTTACTCACCAGGGAGGTCCAATCTGCCGAGATCCTGCCCGGACAGGGCTACGAACAGGTTGCCTACACCTTCACCCCGAGGGAGCCCGGTACCTATATTTACCGGAGCGGCACCCGGGCCGATCTCCAGGTGGAGATGGGTTTGTTTGGGGCCTTGATCGTTCGACCGGCAGCTACTCCGCCGGGTGGTGATCCTGCGAAGAAATACGCCTATAACCATGTTGACAGCCAATACGATCAGGAGTACCTCTATATGATGTCGGAAATGGATCCCCGGATCCACAGACAGGTGGAAGAAAAGCGTTGGGGAAGTATCGATTTTACCACGTATTTCCCCACCAACTGGTTCATAAACGGCCGCAACTATCCGGACCTCCTTGCAGAGAATAATGTCCCCTGGCTCCCCACGCAGCCCTATAACTGCCAGCCAAGGATGCACCCCGGTGAAAAGGTCCTCATACGGTTCATTGGTGCGGGAAGAGATATTCATCCCATGCATTTTCATGGGAACGATTTTGAAACCATTGCCGTTGACGGCAGACTCCTCTCCAGCGGGCCGGGGGCTGGGCCGGATCTGGCATGGCGGGCCACCACCATCAAAAGCATGCCAGGTCAAACCGCAGACCTCATCTGGGGCTGGACCGGCAAAGAGTTGGGCTGGGACATCTACGGCCATTCGCCGGACGATCCCCTGGAACCCTATGAATATGCCCCGAATCACGGCAAACCCTTCCCTGTTGTACTGCCCCCAAGGGATGCGGTGACCTATGGTGCCTTTTACTCCGGGAGTCCTTTTCTGGGCGGGGAAGGGGAACTTCCCCCCGGTCACGGAGGGCTGAACGCCAATGGGGGATACTTTTATATGTGGCATTCCCATACGGAAAAGGAGTTGACCAGCAACGACATCTGGCCAGGAGGCCTGATAAGTTTTATGATCGTCGAACATCCAGATGTGCCCATAGACTAAACCATGAGGAGGATTACAGCATGTTCTCGCAAAAAATGATCAGATTTCAGGGGGTTTTCCTTTTTCTTTGTCTCCTATCAATTATGGGAGGAAAGGCATTCGCCGCTGAATACTGGGTGTGGGTCGACGCTGCCGACATGACCATGGCAGACGGCAGGAAGGTGCCGGTATGGGGATTCGGTCTGGATCGAGACAACGACTTCCTCACGACCGATGACCATGCTGTCTCGGTACCCGGGCCAACACTGCGTGTCGGTCCGGGAGATAATTCCTTAATCATCCACCTCAAGAATAATCTCCGTGAGCCTGTCTCGCTGAATATCCTTGGCCAGAGACTCACCAATAACAGAGGACCGGTCTGGACCAATTTCCCGGATGATACCAAGACATGGTCAGGGAGCAGGCCAGTGGGTAATTACACAGCCAGGGTACGTTCCTTTACCCATGAGACCCTGCCCGGTGAGGTAGGAGAATATAGATGGGAATCCTTTCGGTCTGGGACGTTCCTGCTCCAGAGCGGAACGAATCCTGCAAAGCAGGTCGAGATGGGTATGTACCTCCCTATTGTCAAGGACACCAGTGAGGGGTCGGCCTATGCGGATGTTTCCTACGACGCCGAGGTGGTGGTGATCTTCCACGAGATTGACCCGGCCATTCACCAGGCCATTGCGGCAGGGACCTATGGCGCGGTACCAGGCGCCACCATTACAAGCAGCGTCAATCGAGAACCCAAATACTTCCTGATGAACGGCGTGTCCTATCCGTCTGACGGGCTTCTTCCTATCAATGGAAAGATGTCCCTTCTTCAGGGCGAGCGTCTTCTCATAAGATTTCTCAATGCCGGTCTCGAGACCCACGTGCCGCAGATACTGGGATTGTACATGAGCCTGTGGGCGGAAGATGGAAACAGATATCGTTATGCCAAGGAGGCGTACGGGTTTGAGCTCTCTGCCGGAAAGACAGTAGATTCCATACTGGTATCCCCTATGAATCCCCCCTGGGAGTATCCTCTCTACGATGCGAGACTTAACCTCAACAACGCCGGAGCCAGCCCGGGCGGGATGTTATCTTACGTCAAATCATCACTCCCGGACCATAGATAACCTGATAATGAATAAATCCCCGAGGAATCCCATGAGCCGTAAGAGGCCTTTACAACAAAACGCGTTTTTTCCGAGGGACTTTCTTATCCTTGTGGCCCTCTTTTTCCTACTCTGGCCGGTTTCATCCTGTAGTGTTGGAACCGTTCCTGCTGATCAGGGCGCGGTACCCAAGGAAGAGTATCAAACTCTGGTGGCCCGATGGGGGGTAAGACCGGTGGCCATCCGGCTCACCGCCGTCGACTATTTCGTGGATTTCCGGTATGTGATCGTTGATCCTGAAAAGGCAAAAGCCGTTCTCAGCCGCGGCAAACAGAATAAAGAGGTCTTTCTCCTGGACCAGAAAACCGGAAACAAATTCCCTGTCCCGATTACCAAGATAGGCCCTTTGCGCGCCACAACACTCAGCCCTAAAATGGGCCGCCAGTACACCATCCTTTTTTCCAACGTGGGCAAGTCCATCAAGAAAGGGGACAAGGTTTCGGTGATCATTGGAAAGTTCAAGGCCGAGAACCTGACGGTAGAATAAAAAAACAGCCTTGACACATTGAGGATGGTTGTATTAGATTGCCTTCTATCCGGTGATTTTATGCTTTTTCCGACTCATTTCTCATTTCATTTTCTTCCATTAAAGGAGGTATGCTGCCATGAAAAGGTCTTTTGTTTTTGCACTGGTTTTACTTCTCCCCTTAGCCCTTATCCTCACCCCGGTTCAGGGGGTGGAGCCTCCTGCCGACGACATCATTAAGGCCCCCTCCTGCCCCCTGTGCGGCATGGACAGAAATAAGTTTAACTTTTCAAGGGTCTTTATTGTATACGATGATGGATCCACCTTCGGCGCCTGCTCACTGCATTGCGCTGCCATCGACATGGCCGTGAATATCGACAAGGGGCCCGTTAAGATCTGGGTCGGGGATTATAATACAAAGGGGCTCATCGACGGTGAAGAGGCCTTTTGGGTCATCGGCGGGAAGAAGATGGGTGTCATGACCAAAAGGGCAAAATGGGCCTTCGGGACAAAACAGGCAGCTGAGCAATTTATTAAGCAGTTCGGAGGCCAGTTGAGCAACTTTGAAGGCGCTGCAAAGGCGGCTTATGAGGACATGTACCAGGACACCCGCATGATCCGGGAGAAACGCAAAATGAAGCGGATGAGGATGAAGAAATCCTGACCAAAGGTATTTGAATACGGAATGCCGAACCGCAGATGTAGAGGGGTGCCTTATGGAAACAGGGCAGGATCGGAAGACATTGGGTTGCCGTAAGACGATGTCGGGAATCGCGTGGGTCGCAGGAATCTTGATCTGCCTCCTCTCGGCCGGATCCGCACTGGCCCTTGACCCGGCCCCTGTTACGCCGCCAAAAAAGGCCAAGTGCCCTGTCTGCGGCATGTTTGTCTACAAATACCCTGATTGGGTCGGAGAGGTCTTCTTTCAAGATGGTTCCGTGGCGTTTTTTGATGGGGCCAAAGACCTTTTCAAGTATTATTTCAACCTGAAAAAATACAACCCAAACAAGACTCAGAAGGATATCGCGGTCATCTATGTTACGGAATACTACGACCTGAAGCTGATGGACGCCCGAAAGGCCTTCTTCGTTATTGGGAGCGATGTATATGGCCCCATGGGAAGGGAGCTGATCCCATTTTTGACCAAAGAAGACGCTGAGGAGTTCAAGAGGGATCACAAGGGGACACGGATCCTTGTTTTCCAGGAGATTACCCCTGCGGTTATCAGGAAGTTGGACGATTAGTAACACTTTATGCGGAAATCGACCCTATACCTGTTTTTCATTACCGTAAACGGTTTGATCCTTGCTTTCCTTCTCCTTGTTTATCCCGTCCTTACTGCAGAGACACACAACAGCAGGATCAGAGAAGAAAAGAAGCTGGTTCACGCCCTGGGAATCACGGATCTGTGCCTCTTTACAGAGGCCCGATATACACGGCATCCCACCCAGACGGATCTCCATTCGGCCTTTCAGGATCACCCCCTGGCACTTGAACACTTCCCATCAGGATCTTTGGTTTCTCCCCCCAATCGTCTTAAGGACCCAGGGTCATGAGCTGGATGGAACGCCAAAGATCTTTCCTGGACTTCACCCTGTCCGCCATGCTCAGGCGAAAATGGAAGAATATCTCTCTGTTGCTGGTCTATACCCTTATGGTTTTTCTCATCTCGTCGGTCGTGTTTTTTACTAACGGACTCCGGCATGAAGCGGAGACCATTTTACAGGATGCACCGGAGATGATCGTCCAGCGAACCATGGCAGGCAGACAGGCCCTCGTTCCCGTCCATTACATAAAAGCCATAAAAAAGATACGGGGTGTCAGACGGGTCAAACCGCGCTTATGGGGCTACTACTACCATCCTGCGGCCCAAGCCAACTACACCCTTATGGTTTCCGATGACTATGCCCAGGAAGAGGGCACCGTGGAGGCAGGAGAGGGCGTGCTGCGAACCTGGGGAACCGTTCGCGGGGATAAACTCTATTTCAGGGCCTTCAACGGAGAGGCACTGGAGTTACGTGTCATCAAGACCTTCACATCGCCGAGCGAACTGGTCACATCGGACCTGATCCTCATGTCCAAGGGGACTTTCAGGAGATTGACCGGGATCCCGGAGGGGTTTGCCACAGACCTGGCCGTGACCATCCGGAATCCCCGCGAATCCATGACCATCGCTGAGAAGGTCTCCCTGTCCCTTCCTGACACCCGGTGCATACTGCGAGAAGAGATCCTCAGGACGTACGCCGCGCTGTTCGATTGGCGCGGCGGCTATACGATCGTGTTGCTGGTGGGGGCATTCCTGGCCTTCTTCATCTTCTCTTGGGACAAGGCCACAGGGCTGAGCGCGGAGGAGCGGTCGGAGATCGGTATCTTAAAAGGCCTGGGATGGGATACCTCGGATATCCTGATGATCAAGTTCTGGGAGGGGAGTGTTATCTCGGTTACGGCGTTTTTGCTGGGTGTTCTGGCCGCCTATATCCACACCTTCCTGACCTCAGCCCCTTTTTTCGAACACGCCTTGAAAGGCTGGGCCACCTTGTACCCCGCCTTTCGATTGAAGCCGTCCGTTGATGCGTATCAACTTGCGGTCCTTTTCTCATTGACGGTCCTTCCCTATTCATTTATCTGCCTTGTTCCCGCCTGGAAATGGGCATCCAGTGACCCGGATATGGTCATGAGGCAGGGATGATAGGGCTGAGGTATGAGTGAGAGATCATGATTGAGCTGTCTCACATTACCAAGACCTTCAACATGGGCAAGGCCAACGCCTTTACTGCCCTTAGTGGGATCGATTTACGCATCGACCTGGGCCGGATGACCGTATTCAAAGGCCCCAGCGGTTCGGGCAAGACCACGCTTCTCAGTATTATCGGGTGCATGTCGAGACCCACCTCCGGCAGGATCAGGCTTGACAGCAGGGAAACAACGAGTCTTCCGGAACGATTCGCCGCCAGGATCCGCAGAGACACCTTCGGATTTATCTTTCAGAATTACAACTTGATCAGAGGGATCTCGGCGCTTGAAAACATCATGATCCCTGCCTATCCCACAGGAAGAAAACATGCGGCAGTGAAAAGGAGGGCACAGGGGCTTCTTCGGCGTCTCAATATGGAATCAAAGGCCGATGAAAGGGTGGAAACGCTTTCGGGCGGCGAACAGCAAAGGGTTGCCATTTCAAGGGCGCTTATCAACGATCCCTCCATTATCATTGCCGATGAACCGACCGCCCATCTGGACACGGATTTGTCCAGGCAGTTCATGGACATCATGATCGACCTCAAAGACGAGGGGAAGACCATCCTCATCGCCAGCCATGACCCGCTGGTGTCAGGCTATGGTGGTGTGGATCGTGGTGTGGGTTTACGCGACGGCGAAATCGTCGAAGAAAGGCAAAGGCAGTGATCCTCAATCCCGGTATCATAGCGCTACTATTGGCTTCATTTCTCATTGTCGCCTTTGCCGGCTATGCCTCCTTCACAGGTTTTAGGATCATCCGATGCTGGGATATGAGGAGCGGCAGCCCCACCCAGCTGAGCCTGGAGAGGAAAACCTATCTTGTCTCTACCATTTTTGCCTATGTCTCGGCCTTTCAGCTATTGTCCCTGTTTATGTTTATCTACACGGCAGATCATATCCACACCCTGTTTGTAGGGGCCATGTGCGCGGCAGGTTCCCTCAACGCCAATGCTAACGGGTATCCCACGCTGGTGCTGAAAGGGTTGAACTTTTTCCTTTGCGGGGTGTGGCTCCTTGTGAATTACACGGACAATCGGGCAGAGGACTATCCTCTGATAAAATTCAAGTACAAATTTCTCATCCTTATCAGCGGGCTCCTCTTTGTGGAGGCCTTTTTTCAGTTCAGGTATTTTATCGGTCTGAAGGCAGACATCATTACCTCGTGCTGTGGCGCCCTGTTTAGCGAGGAGACAGAAACTGTAGCCGGCCAGATGGCCTCCCTTCCCCCACGAGCGACCCAGATGATATTCTTTTTAGCCCTTGCCTTAACCATCCGGGTCGGGATCTATTTTCTGGTGACAGGCAGGGGTTCACGCTTGTTCGCCGGTCTTGCCACAGGGTCCTTGATCATTTCCGTAGCATCCGTTGTCTCGTTCATTTCCGTGTATTTCTATGAACTGCCAACGCATCACTGCCCCTTCTGTGTGCTCCAAAAGGATTACCATTACATAGGCTACGCCCTCTATCTCTCTCTCCTGCCCGCCGGTATCTTCGGGACCAGCGTTGGCGTGCTTCAGCGATTCTCGGCACAGGCATCGCTCAAAAGGATTGTCCCGGGTCTGCAAAAGCGCCTTTGTATCCTCTCCATGAGCGCTTATCTTGCTTTTATGATGATATCTTTGTATCCTATGATATTTTCGGATTTTGTATTGGAATCACACCTGTTGGCTCCCGATACCTCCCCGTGGGCCATCTATCAGGATGTCAGGGCATGATCAAGCTGAATCACAATCTGTCCAAGAAGGGTCTCGCTCTCCTGCTGGCCGTGCTCTTTCTGGGGATTGTGACTGGATTTTTCTTGAAAGGGGGAGGGTCGGAGAAAGGCTCGGTAGTCGGTGTCGCGTCCTCGACCATCGAGGCCTCCGGGGCCCTTGGAACCTTTGTCTACATCTGTCCCATGAACTGCGTCCCTCCCATGGACAAGGGGGGAAAATGTCCCATCTGCGGTATGGATCTGATCGCGACGCCACTGGGGCTCGAGACGGAAAACGCTGATCTGGCGCAGTTGAAACTGACACCAGAGGCCATCAAACTCGCTTCTGTTCAGCTGGCCCCGGTGGAGCGCAAATTTGTCTTGGCCGAGGTGAAGCTGTTCGGGCAGATCGACTACGACCCGGCCCACATGAGCTACGTGTCGGCCTTCATGCCCGGTGTCATCGATCGTATATATGTCAAGCGGGCAGGCCAGTTTGTGCGATGGGGCGACCCCCTGTTTGACATGTATTCATCCGACCTCCAGGAAACCCAGCGTCAACTGATCGAAGCCATGAAATTCGTCCCCAGCTTCATGGCCTTTCAGAGAGGGCGTCCCCATGTGGCCGTGGAGGTGCCAGTGCAAGCCAGGGAAAGACCTGGTGAAGCTGGAAAAAGATCCCCCGCGGAAGAAAATGCTCTCAAAACCATCAATGCCATTCGACATAAACTCCTCATTATGGGGTTACCCAAGAGAGACATCGACGGACTGATGACGGTGGGGGAGCCCACGGGCATCGCCACGGTTTACGCCCCCATGTATGGACAGGTGGTCGTTCAGAACGCCTTTGAAGGGACCTATGTGAACACGGGGACGCCCATCTTTACGCTGGCCGACCCACAGCACATTTGGGCCAAACTGGATGCCTATGAGGCGGATTACCCCTGGATACGGAAGGGGCAGGAAGTGACTTTTGAGACAGAGGTGTACCCCGGGGAGAACTTTCGTGGAAAAATCGTCTACGTTGACCCGGTTTTTGATCCCACAACCCGCACATTCAATATCGGTGTGATCTACCCGGACCGGGGCGGGCGTCTGAAGGCCGGCATGCTGGTCCGGGCCGTGATTCATGCGCGGCTGCGGGCCGACGGAAAGTTGGCCAGACCGGATGATAAAGGGGATTCGGCGCCCCTGGTCATTCCTGCATCGGCCCCCCTCATTACAGGGAAACGGTCGATCGTCTACGTGGCCGTCGAGGGTGAGGAGGGCGTTTTCGAGGGGAGGGAGGTCACCCTGGGGCCAAAGGCCAAAGACTATTACGTGGTGCTGGAGGGACTCATGGAGGGAGATCAGGTTGTGGTCAACGGCAATTTCAAGATAGACAGCGCTGTTCAGATTCTGGCAAGACCTGGCATGATGGATATGGAGGACGGCCATTCTGCCATAGAGTATCAAACACCGGGGGGATCGGAAGTCATGGACTCGGATTACAGATCAGAACGGATGAAGAGCCGCCTGAAGGGCATCGAGCCGGATCAAGGCGAGAAGCCCACCTCCGGCGCGGATACGCCATCCATTGAAGACCGCAGGGACAGGCAGCGGCGTGAATCCATCAACCGACGAAAACCAGGGACCTATGGTGATACCACCAGGCCGTCGTCACGAAGACGTATTCAATAGGGTATGTTCTTTGAGACGGCATCAGCCCGACTACTACCATAAACAGCCATCCGGCGCCATCCGCTGAGCAGCAAGCGCACATATCTGACCCAATGAACGACAATCAAAAATTTGAAGATAACCGTTTCTCTTTGACCGGGGCAAGTCTCCGTTTCTTCCTTGAGAAGAAGGTCATTGTGTTCCTCATGATCTTCCTGGCTGTGGGATGGGGCATTCTGGTATCGCCGTTTGATTGGGAATTGGGGGGGGCGTTCCGGGACCCGGTTCCGGTTGATGCCATACCGGACATCGGGGAGAACCAGCAGATCGTTTTTACCCAGTGGCCCGGAAGGTCGCCTCAGGATGTGGAGGACCAGATCACCTACCCCTTGACGGTCTCCCTAATGGGGGTTCCCGGTGTCAGGATCGTGCGCAGCTTTTCCATGTTCGGCTTTTCGTCCATCTACGTCATCTTCCAGGATGACACCGATTTCTACTGGAGCCGATCCCGCATCCTCGAGAAACTGAACAGCCTGCCGGATGGGGAATTACCGGAGGGTGTCAGACCTGCCCTCGGCCCTGATGCCACGGCCATGGGGCAGGTCTTCTGGTACACCCTGGAAGGGAGGGATGAAAAAGGAGCTCCCACCGGGGGGTGGGACCTGCACGAACTGCGCACGGCTCAGGACTGGTATGTCCGCTATGCCCTCATGTCTGTGGAAGGGGTGAGTGAGGTGGCATCAGTCGGGGGGTTTGTACAGGAATACCAGGTGGATATGGATCCTGATCTGATGCGGGTCTACGATGTGAGCCTTAACGACATCGTGGCCGCGGTCAGAGGAGCCAACCGGGACGTGGGGGCCCAAACCATAGAGATCAACCGGGTGGAATATCTGGTCCGGGGGATCGGTTTTATCACGGGTCTGGAGGATCTTGAAAATGCCGTGATTAAACTACGGAACGGTGTGCCTATTTTCGTTCGACAGGTGGCCAGGGTCTCGCTGGGACCGGCAGCTCGTCAGGGGGCGCTGGACAAGGGAGGTGCTGAAACCGTCGGTGGGGTTGTGGCGGTCCGCTATGGCGACAACCCCCTTGCCGTTATTGAGCGCGTCAAGGCCAAGATCCAAGAAATCTCACCGGGGATGCCCAGAAAGACCCTTCCCGACGGCACGGTAAGCCAGGTTTCGGTCATCCCCTTTTATGACCGGACCCAACTCATCAACGAAACCCTGGATACGCTTCGAATCGCCCTTTCAAACGAAATCCTGATCACCATCATCGTTATCCTCCTTGCTATCTTTCACCTGGGGGGTTCCCTTTTGATCGCGGGGCTTCTGCCCCTCTCCGTCCTCATGTGCTTTATCGGCATGAAGATCTTCGGTGTGGATGCCAATATCGTGGCCCTCTCCGGCATTGCCATCGCCATCGGTACCATGGTCGATATGGGAATCATCGTTGTGGAGAACATCCTGAGACACCTTCAAAACGCAGTTCCCGGAGAGGATCGCCTGGCGACGGTTATGAAGGCTACCAAAGAGGTTAGTGGTGCTGTCTTGACGGCGGTAGCCACTACCATTGTCAGTTTCCTGCCCGTGTTCACCATGGAAGGGGCCGAGGGGAAACTCTTCAGGCCCCTGGCCTTTTCCAAGACCTTCGCCCTTTTTTCGTCTCTCGTGGTTGCATTGATATTGATTCCTCCGCTGGCCCATCTCCTGTTCTCCACAGGACCTGCGCGAAGGAGGTTCGGGTGGATCATTCACGAAGCACTGATCTATTTGGGTGGCATACTGGCCATCCTGGTGGATTGGAGGGTGGGTCTGCTTGTGGCGCTCGTGGGGGGGTACAATCTCCTGAGACCCCGAATTCCCGAACATGCCAAGGGGAAGGTGGGCGTAGTTGTCAATGTTCTCGTTGCCATCGGGGTTGCCGTTGTTTTGGCCCGATACTGGCTTCCGCTGGGCCCGGAAAAGGGGATACTGCGAAACCTTGCCTTTGTTTTCCTGCTGATGGGCAGCATTCTGGGTGCCTTGCGCTTGTTTTATCGCTTTTACAGTCGAATCCTGGAATGGTGTCTGGATCATAAGGCGATTTTTCTCATGCTTCCCCTTGGCATACTCTTGTTGGGGGGTATGGTTTGGCAGGGCTATGAGGCCCTCTTTGGATGGCTGCCCAAAGGACTCGCCCAATCAGCTCCTCTGGCCTATGTGGCCCAACGATTCCCGGGTCTTGAAAGTGAGTTCATGCCCCCCCTGGATGAGGGATCGTACCTCTTCATGCCCACGACCATGCCCCATGCATCCATCGGTGAGGTCCTGGATATTCTGCAAAAGCAGGACGTGGCCATTCAAGGCCTTCCCGAGGTGAAAACGGTGGTGGGGAAACTTGGAAGGGCCCAGAGCCCCCTGGATCCCGCCCCTGTCTCCATGATCGAAACCCTGGTCACCTATAAACCGAAATATCTCCTGAACGAGAAGGGAAAACCTCTCCGTTTCAGATTCGATCCCTCTGAATCGGGTCTTTTCCGCAATCCCGAGGGGACCCCTCTATTGGCGCCGGACAG
>Ga0075121_1002114_pt1 | contig 11716 bp, 6 predicted proteins | sample AntAceMetag02UKG_FD_69793 | JGI IMG/M metagenome (GOLD analysis project Ga0075121, IMG submission 69793) | Saline lake microbial communities from Ace Lake, Antarctica - Antarctic Ace Lake Metagenome 02UKG | ecosystem: Environmental > Aquatic > Non-marine Saline and Alkaline > Saline | place... | reverse complement strand
GCCGCTTATTGAAAAAATATTACATTATAGATATGTTGCATTGTCAATTGGTATTGCAGTGCTGCTAACAATTGGTGGTCTTGTAGGGGGAAGTTTCATTAAATTTGTCTTTTTCCCAAAGATTGATGATGATTTTATTAGGGCAAAAGTAAGGCTGGCCCCCGGAACTCCTTTGAAAAATACAGAAGCAATGGCAGATGAAATTCTTAATGCGTGGTATAAGGTCGCTGATCAATATAAAAAAAGAACTGGAAAAGAGCTGACTCTTTCCGCCTTCTCTATGATTGGCACTTCAAGCGGCTGGAAATCCGGCCAAAGCAGTAACCTCTTGGAAATAATGATTGAGCTGTTACCTTCTGAAGAAAGAAATATTTATTATACCAAACTTGTAGCAAAATGGCAAAAAAATCTGGGCAATATTCCTGGTGCAATAAGTACTAAATTTGGGACAATACAGCATGGACCCGGAGGCGATCCAATTGAAATAAAGCTATACTCTGAAAGACAGGATGAATTGGTAAAAGCATCAGATGCCCTGGTAGCTAAACTTGATACTATTGTCGGGGTCTTTGATGCTCAAACAGATTATCGGGCAGGAGAAAAAGAATTCATTATTACAATGAAACCTAATGCCTACCACCTAGGATTGACGCTAAGTGATTTGGCTCAACATGTAAGAGAAGGTTTCTACGGGAATGAAGCACTACGCATACAAAGGGGCAGAGATGACGTAAAAGTTAAAATCAGGTATCCGGAAGATGATAGGAAATCTGTTGAAAACTTTAAAAATCTTCGAATTAGTACCCCTAGTGGAAGTAAAGTTCCATTCCTCAGTGTGGCTGATCTCAAGATAAAAGAAGGACAAAGTATCATTTTTAGAAAAGATAGAAAAAGGGTGCTGGCCGTATCTGCAGATGTTGATACCAATACAGCAAATGCCCAAAATATTTTATCATATCTAGAAGACGACTTTTTACTCGAACTCGCAAATAAATATGATATTGCTTACACAATAGAGGGCCAGTCCAAAGAAGCTGGAAGTACACTTTCCTCGCTGATTATTGGACTACCAATTGCGTTGTTCGGAATATATTTTATTATTGCATCAATTTTTAGATCATATATACAGCCTATCGTAATAATGACAACGATACCTTTTGGGTTAATAGGCGCAATTATTGGACATATTTTGTTTGGTATTCCTCTGACTATCATGAGTGTATTCGGGATGGTAGCCTTATCAGGAATAGTTGTGAACGATGCAATTGTTCTTATAGAGGGCATTAATGAGCGACTTGGCCATGGTATCCCTTTGTTTACTGCACTAAGTGAAGGAGGAAAACGTCGTTTTCGAGCTATTTTGCTTACTACTTTGACAACATTTTTTGGTTTGATGCCACTCATTCTTGAGAGAAGCATGCAAGCACAAGTATTAATACCTATGGCAATATCCATTGCATTTGGCGTTTTATTCGCGACTGTTGTAACACTTATACTAATTCCATGTTTTATTGTAATTCTTAACGATGTACGGCGTGGGTTCTATGCATGCTGGCATTTAAGGCTTCCTTCACGAGAAGAAGTAGAACCTCGCTTTTATTCTTCTAAAACACAATCAGAGGAAGAATAAGTGTTACAATGATTAATCAATAACTAATTTTAACCAAAACGTATATAAAGGAGAGGTAGACAATGGAAAAATATATTCTCGCATTAGACCAGGGGACCACAAGTTCAAGGGCGATTATTTTCAATCATGCAGGACAAATTATTGCAACAGAACAAAAAGAGTTTGAGCAGCTTTTTCCAAAACCAGGCTGGGTAGAACATGATGCAATGGAAATTTGGAACTCTCAGTTGTCTGTTGCAAAAGATGTCTTCAAAAAAAGTGGAATTACACCGGAACAAATTGTTTCAATCGGAATTACAAATCAAAGGGAAACGGTTATTCTCTGGGATAGAAAAACAGGAAAACCTGTTTATAACGCGATAGTGTGGCAATGTAGAAGAACTGCTGATATGTGTAAAAGCATTGCAGAAACAGGCATTGAAAATATTATTCGAAATAAAACAGGTTTAGTGCTTGATGCCTATTTCTCAGGGACAAAAATAAAATGGCTGCTGGATAATGTTCCTGGACTACAAGAACGCGCTAAAAATGGTGAAATCTGTTTTGGTACTGTAGATTCATGGATACTTTATAACTTTACAGGAAAACATCTCACAGAACCTACTAATGCCTGTCGTACGCTACTTTATAACATCAAAACCGGAAAGTGGGACGATGAACTTCTAGATATTTTTGATGTTCCTAGAGAATTGTTACCGGAAGTAAAAACAACGAGTGGCCTGTTTGGATATACTAAAGCTGAATTTTTCGGCAGAGAAATACCAATATGCGGAATGGCAGGAGATCAGCAGGCTGCGCTTTTTGGACAGGCATGCTTTGATGTCGGAGATGCTAAAAATACCTATGGGACTGGCTGTTTTGCTCTTATCAATACAGGTAAAAAACCGGCTGTATCAAAGAATAATCTTCTTACAACTGTCGCTTGGGATCTAGGAGATGGACTCGAATATGCTCTCGAAGGTTCAGTCTTTATCGGTGGCGCTGTAATTCAATGGGTAAGAGATCAGGTTAAGATTATTTCAGATGCCAAAGAATCTGAAGCACTGGCTTATTCTGTCGAGGATACAGGTGGCGTTTTCCTAGTTCCTGCTTTTGTGGGACTTGGTGCCCCATACTGGGATCCCGATGCACGCGGTTCTATTCTAGGAATAACTAGAGGAACTACCGATGCACATATTGTACGTGCTGCTCTTGAAAGTATTGCATATTTATCTCGCGACCTGATTGAAGCACTTCAGCAGGATTCAGGAAAAAGGATAGCTAAGCTAAAAGTAGATGGTGGAGCCTCTGTTAATTCGTTTCTTATGCAGTTTCAGGCAGATATACTGGGAATACCAGTTGTTCAAGCACAGTTACCCGAGACAACTGCACTAGGTGCCGCTTATCTTGCTGGACTCCACAGTGGATACTGGGACAGTAAAGATGAGATTAAAAAAAATTGGGCTGTAAAAAACACTTTTAAACCCAAACTGAATATCTACAAACGTAAAAAAATGATTGAAAACTGGGCTAAAGCAGTTGATACAACCTGTCGGTTTAAAATATAGACCTATGAAGTGTTTGCAAAACACTGTGCTATGCGGTTTTGACAGAGCAACCCCCTCCACTTATAAATTCAAAGCTGGAGGGAAACGCTCCGTTATTTCCACGATTTGTGTATGTTTTATAATTAGCTCCCATATTTTTAATTTCTATGGAATATAAAAATTGTCAGAAAACAAAAAAAATACATCCTTCTTTTCTAAAAGAATAACGATTTTCTTATGCTTACCGCTTATATCAATCTGTTTTATATTGTTTTCTATCTCAAGCTATACACAAAAATCTCCTACATTTGACGAAGGAATAATCATTGCTTCAGGATATCATTATCTAAATACCGGAAAGAACAACATTAACCCGGAAAACCCTCCCCTGTTAAAAGCTTTACTCGCCTTTCCTTCGCTTTTTATTAATATAGATAAACCTAAAATCAGTGACGACTTAAAATACTCCTATAATATGAACAAAGAACTTATATATGCAGGAAAATTTCTATACGACAACAATGCAATAAAAATCATTAATTCCGCTAGGTTCATAAATGTATTATTAACTCTGCTAGGTGCATTTTTTGTATATTTGACAATAACAGTTTACCTAAAAAGATCTTTTGGTTTGTTAGGTTTTATCCTATTTTTATTCTCTCCAAATATTTTAGCCCATGCTCGACTGGCAACTGTAGATTCTGGCATTATGATGTTTATGTTCGGTGCTAATTATTTTCTATTAAAGGGACTTAAAAAAGAGAAGTATTATTACTTTATATTAACAGGTCTTATGGTAGGAGCCACAATGCTTTGTAAATTTACCGGCCTCCTTATTATTCCGATTTTCTTTATTCAGTTATTAATTTATTATATAGCAACAAGGCAAAGACATAATTTAAAAAACAGATTCGTTCACACATTCAAATGGTTTATATTAGTATGCTTCATTGCTTTCCTAACAGTTAACATATTTTATGGTTTTAAAGGGTGTGGTAAAACATTGAATGAGTACACGCTTAAAAGCTCTCTTTTGACTCATTTTAAAAATCAAACTTTGATTAACAGTATTCCAATTTTGCTCCCAAATGACTATGTTAAAGGCTTTGATATAGTCGCGTATAACAACAAACCCGGTTTTCCAAACATCTTTATGGGGAAATATTATCCGCTGGGTGGATCATGGTGGAATTATTATTTTTTGGTTATGGGGATGAAGCTTCCAATTCCTTTACTAATGCTTACTATTATCGGGATAATATTCTCTTTCTTTATGCTGTATAGAAAATGGGAGTTTTACTTTTTCCTAATACCTCCACTAATAATATTCTCTAACTTCAGCTTTCTTGCATATAGACAATCAGGCTTCAGATATATTCTTCCAATTTTGCCATATATTATACTATGCGCTGTTATCGGATTTAATTATTTATTCAGAAACTCTAAAGTCTTATTCAAAATATTGGCATTCACAATTCTAATTTGGTTTTTTACTGTATCATATTTTATCTACCCTAACTATCTGACCTATTTTAACCAATTTGTAGAAGGTCCTGAGGGAGGTAAAAATTACTTTGCAGCTACCAATCTAGATTGGGGACAGGATTTACCTGGACTGAAAAAATGGCTCATTAAAAATAACAACCCGGCAATAAAATTACTATATTACGGCCATGCAAAACCAAGCTATTATGGAATATCACAAGCTCAAAAACCTGAATATATCGCAATTAGTGTAACAAATATGTATGTTCATGCAAAAGACAACTATATATCCCAACTTTTAACTACTGAACCAATAGCGAATATAGGCAATTCTATTTATATATTTAAAGCCTTGTCGCGCAGGTGCGGCAACAAGGCTTCGGAGTTAAACAATTAATGATCAATTACGATCCATTCCAGGGAAAGTTGCATCGGTATTAATTGCATCAGGTCTTTCATCATTGGCATCTGCTGTTGACTGATTGCCAAACTGTCCATCAAGCTGACCAGCTTCCTGTTCTTCATTCAGCCTTTCCGTCATCCAGGCATAACTACCCCTAGCCTGATTAGTATTATTCTGTTCTGGTCGTCCTTCAAATACACTGCATCCAGTTATAAAAACTGATAAACTTAGAAGAAGTACTGCTGATATTGTTTTCATAATTAACTACCTTTCTGTTGTTTATTCTTCTTGGTCAAAATTTTCCTAGTGGCTTCAGATCTTGTCAATTCAAATTTATCAAGTACATGCTCCTGGAAACTCTCCATCAAAAGATAAATTCCCGGAGTAACATATAATGTAAGAATCTGAGAGAAAATAAGCCCGCCAACTACAACTAGCCCCAATGACTGTCTTGAAGCACCATCGGCACCAATTCCAATTGCAATTGGAACTGCTCCCATAATAGCTGCAACCCCCGTCATCAATATTGGTCTAAATCTAACAATACACGCATCGTAGATAGCATCAACTCTATTTTTACCTTCTTCCCGATTCTGGTTTGCAAAGTCCACCATCATTATTCCATTTTTCGCCACTATACCAAGTAGCATAAATAAGCCGACGTATGCATACAAATTAAGTTCAGCACCGAACAACAATAATGTCCCAATTCCGCCAAATGCCGCAACCGGAAGAGTTGTCAGTACAGTAAATGGATGAATATAGCTTTCATATAAAATCCCCAGAATTATATACATCAAAAAGAATGCTACTACTATTAGAACACCTAGAGAAGCAATTGAGCTTTGGAACTCCTGGGCTTCCCCTTCAAATGTTCCATTCATACCAGGTTCAAGGATTTCTGATGCAGCTTTTTCAAGTAATTTAGTTGCGTTTCCTATTGGTACATTAGGGTTGAGGTTAAATGACAAAGTAGCAGATTCCAGCTGTTGAGAATGATTTACCTGCTGAGGAGATAAGCGCTCTTTCCATGTTGCAACAGATTTAAATGGCACTAGACTTCCTGTTTTACTCGAACGAATGTATAATTTCCCTAAGTCCTTCGGCACATCCTGATCTTTTTTAAGGACTTCCATAACTACATCATACTGATCAATATCTGTTGTATACTGCGTTACTTTCCCCTGAGCATATGCCCATGCCAGTGTATGTTCAATATCTGCAGCATTGAGACCAAATGTCGATGCTCTTTCCCTAAAAAATGTTACTTCTATTTGCGGCATAGTTAACTTAACACTTGTCTGAACACCAACGAATGCAGGCATTTTTTCCATAGCCCGCTTGAGTTGATCAGCACAGTTATAAACTTTATCTCTATTAGGACCAATAATAGTATATGAATACTTCGCTCCACTTGCTGTACTTTCTCCACCAGTACTAATTTTTAAGACTGGTATTGGCTCAATAAAAACAAAACCAAGCGGGTATGACAGATAGTTTAATTTACCTCTCAGTTCCTGTGTAACCTGTTCTATAGGTTTTCGTTTATTTTTATCTTTGAGAACCATTACGACAAAACCAGTTGACTGATCTGCTCCGGAACTTATACCTGTAGCTGTAAGAAAATGATCTACATTCTTATCATTTTCCAGCGTCTTGTTAATTTCAGTTTGAAATTCTTGCATCATAGATGAAGTTGTTCCTAATGGCGCAAGTATTCCACCAGAAATAACTCCACTATCACCGACAGGTAGAAATCCTTTAGGAACAAGCATGTAAAAAACTACGGTTCCTACAAGACAAATTCCCCACATTAACAAAGAAATTGTTCTATGCTTAATAACAATATTCAAAGTTTTTTTATACCCAAATACAAGTCCCCCAACAAACCAATCAGTAAAACGCTGCAGTAAGGTTTTTTTGTTATCCTTAGTGTTCGGTTTCAACATTCTTGCACACATCATTGGAGTTAAAGTCAAAGATATTATTCCTGAACAAACCACAGCAATAACAACAGTTAAAGCAAATTCCCTAAAAGTTCTTCCAACAATTCCTCCCATAAAAACCAACGGAATAAAAACAGTGACCAACGAAAGTGTCATAGAAACCACTGTTCCAGTTATTTCCTTTGCACTCTTTATTGCTGCATCAAAAGGAGAAAACCCTTTTTCTACCAGGCGGACTGTGTTTTCAAGAACTACAATAGCGTCATCAACAACAAACCCTACGGCCAGAGTTAGCGCCATTAGAGATAAATTGTCAAGACTAAATCCAGCCAGTGACATAACTAAAAATGTTGAAATAATTGACAGTGGCAGGGCAATGGCTGGAATAACTGTATCAGAAGCGCGGCCGAGAAAAATAAATATTACAAGAACTACAAGAATAAATGCCAGTAGAAGTGTAAATTTTACATCATTGATAGAATCAATAATTGTTACTGATTTATCATGAAAAATTCTAATATGTGCAGATCCTGGTATCTCATTTTTTAGAGAACTAAGTAATTCTCTGATTTTTTTACTGAGAGCAACTGTATTTGACCCAGCCCTTCTACGAACCATAATAAAAATAGGCATAGAAACTTCTTTTCCGCCTTTTTGAAAGTATGTAATTTTACAAACATCATTACTGCTGGAATTAATGACATCTCCAATGTCTTTGATTTGCACTGGAGCACCATCCTGATATTTAATTATCAGATTGCCGTATTCTTCAGCTTTGGTCAATTGACTCTTTGGTTCAATAGAAAATGCTTTAAGTTTACCGTTTATGCTTCCACCCGGTATCATTTGCGTGCTTGTCTGTAACCGTTGCGCTATTTCATTAATATCAATATCATAAGCTGCTATTTTATTTGGATCAACCTGAACCCTCTGTGCCGTTTTAGCACCAAAAACCTGCACCTCAGATACACCTTCAATCATACTAATTCTTTGGGCTATTCTCTTATTACCAATATCATAGAGTTCCCCTGGAGTTAGTGTATCAGAAGTAACCAAAACATATAAGATAGGTGAATCGGACGGATTATATTTAGTGTATTGAGGAGGATCCGGCAAAGTAGGCAAATTACCCAGTGCGCGTGACAATGCCGCTTGAACATCAGGAGCGGCCAGATCCACATTTGTATTTAAATCAAAGGTCAATGTTATTTGAGTAGAGCCCTCCGTGTTATTTGAAAGAATACTCTCTAGCCCTGGAATCTGCATACATTGATTTTCAATTGGAGAAGCCACAGCTGAAGCCATTGTCGCTGGACTTGCACCAGGTAGATAAGCATTTATAGTTATAACAGGGCTATCGACAGATGGTAGATCGCTAATTGGCAAGTTAAAGTATGAAACTGCACCGAAAGTCAAAACAGTAATAACTAATAATACTGTCATTATAGGTTTTTTTATAAAAACTGTTGATATGTTCATATTTTTTTATGTAATTTAAGGATTAATTATTTGTTTTGGGGGGAGTTTTTACAGAAGCACTTTTTTCTACTGTTGGCGCCTGTACTGCTTTAGTACTCTGAACTTCATTAATAATCTTATCTTCGTAGTATTTTGGCGTAGGCGGACGCTGAAATTTATTTTCTTTAACTACTTTTACACTAACATTAGGAGCAAGTCCCATTTGACCAACTGTAACAACTTTATCTCCCACTTTTATAGTATCCTTTTTATCAGTTTTTATAGAAACATAATCATCCTGCCTTAATCCCGGAGTTACATAGTGGAGAATAGCTTTATTGTTTTCAATAGCAAAAAGGTAATATCCTTTCAGTCCCTGCTGTACAGAAATGTATGGGACCAGTAGAGCATTTTTTTCAATATCCAAAATCAGATATACACGAACAAATTGCCCAGGCCATAATTTTTCTTTAGGATTTGGAATCACAGCACGCAGAAAAATAGTCCCTGTTTTGTTGCTTACTTCATTATTAATAAAATCTAAAGTTCCTGTATATAGCGCTGAGGCTTTATCTTCCTGTACTCCAAATTCCTCAAATTTAACAACAACTTGAAGCTTATTTTTGCTCATAGAATCCCTGAGTCTAAACAGATTTTTTTCCGGAATAGTAAAATCAACATATAAAGGATCTATTGATTTTATATTAACAAGAGTTGGGCCGCTGTTTGCAGTTACAATATTGCCTGCATCAACTTCACGCTTACCTGTAATACCATCAATTGGAGAAGTTATTTTACAGTAATCAAGATTGATTTGATTCTGTTCGATTGTAGCTTTATCAAGTTCAACGGCAGCCTGTGCCATTTCAAGTTCAGTCACATATTTCACAAAATCCTGCTGAGGTATCGCTTGGGTTTGTGCTAGTTTTCTATCTTTATCAACGATATACTGTTTTGTTTTTACATCAGCAAGATCGCTTTTCAGCTGTGCATTCGCTCCATCTATTGCAGCCTGATAAATACGTGAATCAATAGTGAACAGTAGATCTCCTTTTTTGACCTTTTGTCCTTCTTTGAAATAGGATTTTCCGATTTTTCCTGTAACCTGAGATTGAATATCAACATTATTAATAGAGTTCAAATAGCCAAATGACTCAATATAATTAGGAACACTTTGCGTAATAACCGTCCCAGATTGAACAGGACGCGCAAAATCCATTTTCGGTTGCTCCTTTTTCTCAGAACAACTAATAATCAAAACCAAAAATAACAGCAATAAAGCTTTACCAAAACCAACAAAGTGCCTTTTTTTAAGGACCATAACTTAATACCTTTATTTGTGACAAATAAGCAAGTTAAAAAAATAAATTCCTATACTCATAAAACTATATAGTACAGGCTTGTCTATATATTCATTCTACCGTTCTCTATGTATGCTAGTGATGCATAAGTTCTTGTCCAGAAATTGGCTTTTTCATCAGAAGGATAAGCATCATCAAAATCCTGCGCCCAGCCATGATCTTTATTTGCATAAACATCTCTTAGAATATTTGCCACATGCTTTGGCTTCCAATTGAAGTCTATCACAAATTCCTTTATTAAATTCACTAGGTTTATAGGTTGCAAACACATGGGGTTAGGCCAATTCAACATCCATCTGGTAACATCTGACAGCCCATCGACTTCTTTTGCATATTGGATAGCCATTCCCGGCTCAATATCAGCAGTATTATCGAAATCCTGGTGAAAAGTATAGAGGTCTGAGCTCTTATATTCATCAATAAAACCAATAAGTGAATCATTAGCATTTGGAATATGTCCAGTAAATGTCTTTGCATAATCTGCTGCTTTCCCTAAGTCCCACATACAGTCTAGAACAAAATCCATATCATTGTGCCCAGTAATTTTTTTGCCGTCGAATACCATACCAACAACATCTACAAGCGGGCTTTTAGAAAGGCCATATTTCTCCCAATTTTTTTTATGAAGACTGAACGGGCTTCTAATACATCTGAATGTTGGCGATCCTTCAGCCCAGCTGTTATCAATATTAATGCAGTTATCTACAGCATCTGAAACCGTTACAGGAAGTCTTCCTCTAACCAAATTTGCACTAAACCTTTTCATTGTAAGCAGAGCAATAAATTCGGACATGCGTGTAATCCCGCTAAATACTCTGGCTGCTCTATATTTAGTGCGATGTCTTCTTCTGAGATCTGAGCGGTCTTTTACCTCACAATTCCTTTTAAGCCCCTCTTCTATAAAGCCTATCTCAGCTAATGCTCTTGAAGAGCTCTGGTGTACAGGATTATAAAAAAGGATGTGTCCGCCAGCAGCAGTATAATCAAGCATAAAAGGCATTCCTCTTTCGATAAATATATCTTTTATGAAATTTATAGTTGACCAAACTGCTCTAAAGTAATGTCTGTGACTATCCTGTGATAAAAAAAGTCGCCTCTGATCTCTACATAAGAAAAGTTCAAAATCCATTGGAGCCAAAACGGTATTATACCCCAATACCGGCAAATGCACCTGAAATCCTCGTTCGGCTGTAACATAATAAAGATCTTTTTTCTCAAATGTTACAGCCGGAAAAGCCGGATCAGCTCCATATTCATCTACTAATGTTTTTTCATTGGCAAGAAAATAATCAGTATTTGAGTAACAGTTTTCTAATTGAGGGAAAACTGTTTTGTAATAATCTAGGATATCCATGATTTACTCCTTCATTTATTCTATATTTTTTAATAAGTTGTTAGATCTCTTAAGTTAAACTGGCTTTATTCTATCTTTAATGAGAAATATCACGTTATTGCCAACCAACAAGTCAGCTTGACGGTCTTAATTTTCATTATATCCTATAACGAAGAAATTTGCAAAGTCCCAAAAAACCTTGTTTTTAAAAAATCAGGTCTTTAACTTCACTCCATAAGCTATTGTATGCTTTGGAAGCAATAGAGTTTGGATTAAAGTGAGTAGCTGGCTGGCGATATATTCCCATTTTTTCAATATCGGCATTATACGGAATGTGGGGCTTGAGGAAGTTTAATTTTTTATGCGGTGGCATATTAATGATTTGCCTGTGCATTAGTTTACGTTTTTCAACCATAGAATAAAACGGATTAAGTTTATTTTTATCAATACAGGTATCTTCAAAAAAGCGCAGTAGCTTGTTTAATGAAAGCATCGAAAGAGTTGTTGGGATAGTGGGTACAATTATTTTATCAGCTGCGAAAAAAACATTTTCAGAAAGAAGTGTTACATTTGG
>Ga0075121_1002112_pt1 | contig 11716 bp, 22 predicted proteins | sample AntAceMetag02UKG_FD_69793 | JGI IMG/M metagenome (GOLD analysis project Ga0075121, IMG submission 69793) | Saline lake microbial communities from Ace Lake, Antarctica - Antarctic Ace Lake Metagenome 02UKG | ecosystem: Environmental > Aquatic > Non-marine Saline and Alkaline > Saline | place... | reverse complement strand
TTTAACTTACTATCAGATAATTGTCGTCTATCTACTGGAGTTAGTGTATTAAAATTACCTTGTGCGTCTTTAGCTCTAACTCTACCCATTTTAAGCCAAGTAATAGGAATTGCATAAGTGGGAGTTCCCGACTCTAATGCAACAGAAGTATCAATCATTCCTGTAGCACTGTTATTATCTATGAACTTCCACTTGCCGTCAGCTTTCATAGCCAAAGCATTTACCTTATCAAGCCCAAAATTAGCATTTCTTACGAAGTCTGCTAGTGGATAGGTTGTAGTATCCGTTAAAAGAATACCGCAAAGAAATCTTGCATCGCTGTATAAATCGAGATTGTTCGTTTCTCCTGAAATTCGCATTTTGTTTTTTTAATTAGTTATTAACGACACTCTGTCAAAAGTAAAGTTGAACTAGCTGTTCCGTCTGTAATCCCAGTGATTATCCCTGAATAAGGAATATCTGTTGCAAATCCTATATCAATGTAATCTACTGTTGAAGAAGATAACATTAAACCGTTTTCTTCTGTGGCTGTTGCTCCTAACATAATATAGAAGTTGTCTGTTTCGTTTGCTCCTAATTGAAGTCTAGCCCAAGTTCTTCCACTTGTAGCTGTAAGCATTGTTCTTGTGATGTCATCAATGTTTACTGCTGTTGTGGTTGTTACATTACAGTTTTGGTAAGTGTAAGCTCCCCCTGTATTACTTGTTTTAAGAGAATATCCTATAAAGATTATTCCTATTAATACAAGTGTTGTTATTCCTATTGTTTTTAAATTTTTCATTATGTTTTTAATAAATTAATAATTTGATAATGTCCTAATCTCAAACCTCCATTTCTGAAAGTCTGAGTTAGAACACTATGGACAAGTAACTGTTGCAGTAGTTAATGTTCCGTTAAGAACATATAACTCTGAACAACCTGCTCCATCACTATCTTCAAGAATTAATCTTGCACCAGTTGAAGCTGCTGTAGCTTTAACTGAAATAGTTGATGTTCCTGTTGCTTCTAAGATGTTTAGTTGTGTAGTCATTACACCAGTGTTAGAAACGCTAAATTGGTCTCTAGCACCTGCACTAACACCTTGTAGGAATGATTCCATTTGCCAATGAGCTGGTCCCGAAGGAGCACCCACATTGTCTCTTGAAAGAGCATACCCACCGACGATGATTACTAAACCTAGTAATCCTATAACTATGTTTTTAATCATAATGTTTTTCTATTAAATCTAATAATCTTTGTTTGTTATAAAACAAACTATACCACAGATTTTACATTATGACCAGTCCGAAGTAGATGCATCTATGCTCACAGATACCATTTTTCTAGCTCCATCTGCGAAAGTCTTTTTACCATATCCTAGTAATGATTTAACAATATCTGAGAATTGGTCTTGGTCTCTCACTACTTCTATCTTAGGAGGAATTTGAACAATCAAGTCCACACATCCTTTAACACAGAATAATGAAGTTTGCTTTTGTCCACTCCAAGCATCTGCATCTGCAGTCAAAGTTTCAGAAACAACGATGTCTCCGTAACCTGCGATTGTAGTAACAGTTGCCGAAGTAACTGTAGCAGTAACTCTCCTTTTGTCTCTCAACATAAAGATGTTTTCAGCTGACAACACTTGGTATCCAGTGTCTGTTGCTTCTGTAATAGCAGTTGCTGGTGCGTTTATTGCTACCACCATATTTGCTACAGTTGCGGCTGCATCTGAACCAATATGAAGGTCTCCTGCTGAAGCTAATGCTGCGATAAATCGGAAAGTAACCCCTGCAATAGTAATCGTATCTGTAGTTGTAGGGTTAGTTGCAATTGTTAATACTGCTTCGTAAGGCAAGTTGTTTGAATACAGAATATCCCAACCGAATAGATTGGTTACAACACCTCTTGTGTTTACTCCGTCTCCAAATTCAGTTGCTCTAGCTGCTTGTTGTAGTTTCAACTGACCTAAGAAGTGACCCCCAATTACAGCTGTTCTACCTGCTTTAGGTGCATCTTGTGCATCTAATTTAGTATCTGCAGCGATAAAGAATTGAGGAACTGTGTTTGTTGAAACAACGGCATTTGAACCAGATGTTCCTCCAACATTTCCATCATCTAATGAGTGATTTGCATTTGAAACTTCTGCTAATACTGCTTGTTCTATACGGTTGTTATGGTCGTGCATCATTTTCTTAGCAATGTTTGAGCCAAGTTCTATGATACTTTGGACTTTTTCGGTGTCATCGATTGTTACCAATGAGGACAACCAAGTTGCGATAGACAATTCTTCACTTGAGCCTGTTACAGCTTGTGTAGAAATGTCTGTTCCTGGAACATAAGTTGAGGATGCAGGGTAAGAAACGATTGTTCTATGCACTGTATCTCCTTCTCCAGCCACCAAATTTCTTAGACGTGTGTTAGCAATAGCCATTGCTTTGTTTGCTACAAACAATGATTCTTGTGCCTCCTTAGCCCAAAATTCTGGTTTTAAATCTCCTACTGAATTAGCCATTAAATTTTGAGGTCAAAATATTATCTCTTTAGTTACCTGCTTTTATCATTTCAGCTTTGTAGTCTGCCCACTCTTTTCTTCCTTCTTCAGTGTTCATATCACAATCTGGCGTGGTATCCATTGAGAATGTTTTCTTGCCTCGTGATTTTTTACTTCTACTAATGCTGGCTTCCTCGGTTTCGGATTCCTTCTCAAATGCTTCAACTCTTGAAACAATATAAGGGTCTCTTAATACCTGTTTGATTGAAACTCCTTTTAACTTGGAAAGTTTATCAATTTCTTCTTTTAAGTCATCAGAATAATCTAATTCGTCTAAAGATTTCATTTCTAACTTTTCTTGAAGTTTCGCATCTAGTTTCTTGTCAAAGTCGTCGTCAATTTTAACTTCTCCTTTAACAGGAGGTTTAACACCGTTATTTTCTAATTCCTTAACTCTATCTCGGTGCTTAATCTTTTGACCAATAGCATCGGATAACTTTTTAGAATTGTCCATCTCCTTTTCTACTAACTTGTCAATTCGGTCAGAGTCTGTATCTTCGTCGAAGCCAAATTCTGTGATGATATTTTCTCTAACGTCCTCCTCTTGTGGCAATTTTGCCTGTTCCTCTACAGGAACTTTTTTTGTTTCGTTTTCCATTGGAATATTTTTTTGCTCATTTGAGCTTAATTTTAAAAAACCGACTTCCATTTAAGGAGGTCGGTTAGTCGTCTAAGTCATAAGCACTACCGAATGATTTAGACGTCTAACTGACATCCCTAAATGTTTGTAGTGCTTCTATTATTTATTTTTCAATTTACGCTTCCCTGACTGAACCTCCAATCTTTTTGGCGTAACCCTTAGCTTTTTCCTCAAACCCTTTGTCTTTATCAGTCATTTCTTCTGTATAAGTTCTTACAACATTACCAGTTGCTGATAATACTGTTACTGACTCCACTTTACTTTTTTTAGGAGCTTTAACTTCTTTTTCTTCCTTAACTTCTACTTCTTTAACTTCTTTAACTTCTTTTTCTTCCTTAACTTCTACTTCTTTAACTTCTTTAACTTCTTTTTCTTCCTTAACTTCTACTTCTTTAACTTCTTTAACTTCTTTTTCTTTTTTATTCATATTATGTTATATATTCTTGTTTGTTAATTTCCCCTCTCTCCTCACGACTATTAAGCAAGGGTGCTAATATCTCTTTCAATTTGGTGTTTGCTAGCTTTCTAGCTCTTACTTCTATTATCATTTTGTCTTTATCTAGCTCTATTTCTGGTTTATCAAAGTCAATATCTGTAATTGTGTCTAATTCTCCTACTTTCTTTGTAAGAAAATCAACAAAATCAACTATATCTTTGTTCTTCATTAACTTTTGTGCTAGTTCTGGTTGCATATTATTTGATTGATAACTTCTTAAAAATCTCTTTTCTCTTTTTAGTGTAATCATTCTCATACCATTTTTCCAAATCAGTAACTAAAAAAATCACTTCGTGATACATTTTCTCTGAGCTTTTGTAATAAAGATAAGAAAGACATATATTGTATCCAAAATGGTCTGTATTTAACAATATATCAACTCTTACATTAAAATCAGCTTCTAATGCACCTTTTATGTTTTCAATTATTTCTTTTTTATCCATATTATTTGATTTTAGCTTTACCTTTCTTTACTTCAACCTTTACTTTAGGTTCTTTAACATTTTCAACGATTTGTCCTGTTTCTGAATTGATTGAGCAAGCAACTCCTGGTTTTACTCCACATTCCATTAATTTCTGGTTAGTCCAGTTGTTTTTAGCATTTAAAAGCACTTTTGAAGTATCTTCTAGTTGTTTAGCATACTCTATCCCATTTGTTATAAGGGCTGTGTTTCCTGCTATTTGCATAGCTTTCCACATTTCTGAATTAACTAACGAAGTTAAAGCTATAAACTCTTGTAGTTCTGTCCTTGTTAAGTTTCTCCTTTTAATAGGTTTCTCTACAATCCCTTTTTTAACTTTCTTTGTTTCTGACATTTTTGTCATAGTTGTTATTTATTATTTAATAATTTCTTAATATTATTGATAACCTTTTGTTTAGCATCAACGATTTTATAAGCTTCTAATAACTTCTCATCTCCTATCTTTTCAAACTCTTCTAATTCACATATTCTTCTATCTTGGTCAAATATTCGGCTTTCTAGTTGTTTTTTAAGCATATCCAGTGTCTTTTTTTTTATCTGATAACATTTTCTCTATTCTTGTTCTTCTTTGAGCTTCTTGACGTTTTACTGGGTCTGTTAGTTCTTTATACATCTTATCAAGCTCTCTTTTTCTAGTTTCTTTTTTCATTATTTTCTTTTTTAACTGGTTGCTGTTGTTGTTGTTGCTGTTGAACCTGTTGGGGGTCACTTTTTGGCAAACTTCCAACGTCGATGCCTTTTTTCTTCATTACAAGTTCTATCATAGCTGTTCTTCTTACAGGGTCTTGCTCTAATTGAGCAAATCCCATTAAAGTCTGTAAATCTGCATCTAAATTAACCTGTTCTCCTGTGATAACAACTGAAATATGAGGTTTAAAGCCTTTAAATAGGTCCTTAGTGGCTTTCATTAGTAGTTCTGGTCGTTCTTTCAACTCTTTTAGCTTGTCTTCCTTTAAGGTTACTGCTATTTCGTTGGTGTGTGGTGGTAATATAGCAAGGTTTTGCATATACCAATCTTCTACTAATAAGATGTGAAGTCGTCCTAACATATCACTATCGCCTGTTAGTCTTAGTATTTCTTGTCCTTTAAGGTCTTTGATTAACTCTGGAATAACAAACTTTTCAAATATCTCTGAAAAAGGTATTGCAAACTTCTCTCTTATGAAGTCAAACAGTTTACCTGCATTTTGGTTAAGTAATTGGGAAGTTCCTAACGGAGTTCCTGAAGCTGGTGTTACTCCTTGCACTATCTCTCTTGAGTTGGTTAAATCGTTAGCAAGTTCTAGTATTCTATTCCAATCTGCTATAAGTTGGTCGAAAGCATCCATTCTTAATACTACTTGGCTTAGGTCTTCTGACTTAATGATATCTCCGTTCTGTAAGTCGGTTATAACGTTTTGTAGTATAAGCGGGTCACCTGACTTTAAAATCGTCTTAGACGCTAATTCTAGCCCTTGTGCTATCTGATTTCCTATCTGGTTAGCTCTAACTTGTAGGTCAAATAGTAATTCATAGATACCTTCTCTCCACCATCTCTTTTTGTAACGGCTTCTGTGAAATTCCTTGTAAATATCAGACATCTTCTTTCCTGTAAGTTCTTCTGCATATAAGATGTATTTAATATCAACCCCAGCGGCGTTTCCTTTAGTTCCTGCTCCTATTACTTTAGCAAGGATATATTTGTCTTCATCTCCTTTTGTTGGTTTCTTACCTTTGCTTTCTTTAAGGTCTGCAACACTTATTTCTCCGTTTCTTTCATAGATTTCATAATAAGGCACAGTTGTTTCTGTCTCAGTAGTTCCTATATCTGTCTTATAGGTCTTGGTATTACATTCTTTTAAGGCTTCATCCACATTCTCCCATACATCAGCTTTGGCTCTTAACTCTGAAGAAGTCATCTGATGTCGTTCAATAACTGGTGTATCGTCTAGTGTTTCAGCTGTTTGGTTGATTACATAGAAGTTTGAAAGGTCAACTCTTTCATAGCCTCCTTTTATTTTCTTCCATACAACATTACCCCAACCACTTCCTTCTTCAATAGCTGAGTTGATTTCTTCTGCTTGTCCTGTTTCTCGTAGGTATTCCTTTAGTTTAAGGTTAGATATAATGCAAGGTAACTCGTCTATTGGACGAGGTGAGTAAATGGTTATATCTTTAGTATCAAAATCTATGTTCTTTACTTCGCTATCTACTCTTGGAGAGATAATGTCATACCAGTATTTATAGTTGCCTAGAGAGTCTATTTTACCTGTAGGATAGGTATGTGTTTCAAACAGAGTTATCCTGTTAGATGTCTTGTATTGTGAGAAGTTGTAATTATCAGAGATTTTAGCATCTTCGGTGAGAAATTGTTCTACCTCCCGCGAAATCTGACTTTTTAGTTTTGATTTTGTTTCCATAATTACTTACATTATACCACTTTTAATAATAAACTACAAATTATAGCCCTGTATCGTTGCTCATAACACGATTGTATCGTATTTCCTGTGTTCTCCTTATTTCTTCCTGAGAAAACATTGATTGTGGTTGTAGTTCAAAGTATATTCTCATCATTAGTGCATCTGAATAGTCTGGACTTCTTCCAATAGCTTCTTTAACATCATCTTTGCCTATAACCTTTAATTTACCGTCATTATCTATATCTTTTGATTTAACATATTCTAATTCTTCTGTTAAAAGCTCTTTTATACTCTCATCACTAGTTCTAACTGCAATTTTATGTTCATTTATCCTATCAGCCAGTAAGTAATAACACTGTGCCTTTAAGTTTTGATAGTTTATCTCTATTTTATTTCTTTCTTGTTCCCTTGAAACTATCTGCCTACTGTTGTTTACAAAGCCTTTAACACCTTTCACGGTATCAACTACTCCACCACCAACTCCGTCTTCATCTACAATAACGTGGCTAAATGGTATTTGTTCGTCTTTTGCAAATTCCTTTAATTTATTAGATGTCACATCAACTCCTTGCTTCGTGAAAACTTTAATATCATATACTCTCCAACCTTTCCAAAACATAAATACAGTCTTATCTTGTCCATATCTTGCTACATCAACTGACATAAACTTTTCTTCACTATCCTCAACAGTATTAGTAAACATATCTATAATAGCGTCGTATTCAATTAAGATTGAAGGGTCGTCATCATATTCCCAATTACCGAACATTAATCTTTCTTTGGTTGATTTATCTTTAATACTGGCTAATTGTTCTCCATAATCATCTGCTGTGTAAGGGTTGTCGTTGTATAAACTTTGAATGAACTTAAAGTCTTTTTCCAGTGTTCCGTCTTTCCAGGGTCTATAAACATATTTATATAACCAATTCTTCTTTGGGTTACAAGTAATCAACATCTTGATAGGGATATTATCTTCCTTGTTCATATGTCGTCCTATTCTTGACTTTAAAACATCAAAAGCAAGGAAGTTTACCTCTCCTGCTTCTTCTATCCAACCTCCTGAGTATTCTGACGAACCATATCTCTCATATAAAGGGTCTGAAGGTTTATAAGCTAAATCAAGTAAATCAATCCTGCTTCCATTTTTAAACTCTATGTAATTATCTTGTCCGTTAAACTTCCAATCATCTCTTGGTATGTTGTGAAATCTACAAACCTTTTGAAATGTAACAAAAGTTGATTTCTTTAATCGTGATAGTTCTTCTCTACCTATGAACCATTTACTTAACGGGTAAAAATAACAGTTAGTTAATAACCATTCACAACCCATCCAACTTTTTCCTCCGCCTGCTCCTCCCCCGAACACTGGATATTTACATTCATCTTCTACCTTTAAAGTTTTCCAAGCCTCGTATTGTTTTTTAGTTGGTTTTATTGTTGGAGTCATCTGGCTTTGTAAAATTAAATCCTTTTATAACTTCTCCTTTAGAAGTAACATCTACTTTATCTGTCATTTTTCCTTTAAGTTTAAAAGCTAGTTCTAGTTCTGCTTTCCTGTTTAATTTTTTTCCTTTAATATCAGATTCCAAAGCTTTCAATAACATATCATCAGGTAAGTATTCTTCCATTAGTTCTTCATACCCTTTACTATCAGTTAATTTCTTAGGAGTATTTAGTGTATTTTCACTGTATTTAGCATCTCTCATAGCCTTGGTTACATTCCCACCATTTCCAACCAGGTTTTCTACTGCTGTTTTTTGTTTCTTTGTAGCCATTTTTTGTCTTTTAAAATTAACTTGTAAGAGTTTTATAGTTTATAGTTGATGTCTGTTACCTATAATTATACTACACTTCTTAACAAAAACAAAGGGGGTAGTAATTTAATACTCCCCCTTTTACCTAAATTAAATATCAAGCCCATAGGATTACTTACCTTTCAACAGCTCCTTAGCTTCGGCTGATAATGGAAGTACCACAAGAAGTCCACATCTGTGGCAATAGCAGTAAACTTTACCATCACTCACAAATCGGATAGTTAATGGAATGTTACAGAACTCGCATTTGGTATCTATTCTTTCCATAAATTTCCTCCTTTCATCTTCACATTTACCACAAAAGTTTCCAATTCTGGTTAAATAAAGACAATATGTTTTCTCGTTGCAATTTTCGCAGAACATATCGTACCCCTTTGGATAAATCTTTATTTCTTTAGAAGCCGATTTTCTTCCTTCTTGTTCTTTCATAAGCACCTCCTTGTCTTGATATTATTATGTAAAAGAACAATTTAAAAGCTCGGTAAGAGAATAAAAAAGGGGATTAAGAAGCACCATAACCTTGTCCTTCAATTTACTGTGGTTTTATTTTATTCTCTAACTGAACCTTCAAATCGTTAGTTCTGCCTTTGAAGATAGCAGTTACCTTAACCTCCACTAAATCTGGGTGTGGTTTGTTACATTCCTCACAGGTTATAGCTGTGTTCATTTTAGTCTACCTCCGTAATAGTTAGGTTAGTTCCCTTGACCATATTGTTAGCACGAACCAAAATCATTGCTACCTGTAAGAAGTTAAGGTTATTGAAAACCCTGTGCCACATATCGTGTCTTTTTTCGTGTAGCCAGATAATGTTCTCAACATCACCTTTGCCACCAAAAACTTTATTGACGATATGGTGTCTAGTGCAACCTTTGCGTTTCTTCCGAGGTTTACGCCTTCTTCTTCTTTTAGCCATTGTAGTTTCCTCCTTTCTTGATATTTAATTTTAAAAGAACAATTGCTTATAAAAGCTCGGTTCTTAATATATAGATAAATCACTTTTTACCATGTATGAACTGCACTCAATCATAATGGATAGTAAGTTCAACTGGTTATTCCAACCTGACCTTGCAAGGGTTTCCTTTCGCAGGTGCTTATTGCAGAGTTCACTTCTACGATTTGTGATTTTAACTTACTAAGTTTTAAAAACTAACCTATATATTAAGAACTAAACTTTCAAAGGACAATTACAGTTTTCTGACTTGTAGGTCATATATCTATTGTTTATTTAGTTTTTAATTTATCTAAAATTCTCATTTTTTCCATAAGTTGTTTTTGTTATTTGGTTAATTCACTAAAATCACGAGTCAATAATTCTAATAATTATTCTGAACCAGAACCAACTTTTGTAGATAATGTTCTATTTTTCAGAATACCATTTTTTCTTTTCAGATAAATGGTCTGTGATATGGTTGGTTATATAATTAAACCAATCCCATAGTATTGTTTGCGACATATCTTTTGCCGCTTTACTTTGACTTACATCAAGCCCTAATGACTCAATAAAAGTTTTTAATTTCCCTTCAAAATGGCTAACATCTTCCCCACTAACTAACTCACAACGAATATTTCTTATTTCTGACATATTTTTGATTAACTAACTGACTCGTGATTTCAATGAACTACTTACCCAATTATATCATATCTATTTATTCTTTAAGTAATAAAGTATCTGGTCTTTGAAACATATATATCCATCATAGAAACTTCCAACTTTATCTTTTACTATATCTTGTTTTTCAATTTCCTCTCTTATCTCCTCAACTTTATTATCTATGGCTTTTTGGAGTTTTTGTTTTAGGAAAGTTTCAATATCTTCACATAAACTATAAGAAATTCTGTTTATATCTATTTTATTATGTTGGTTTATTATATTTCCAAACTCCTCTAAACACTCATCTATATAATTATTTTCTTTTTTCATATATCTATTGTTTATTTATTTGTTTTACCAACATCTTTTTGTTCTAATTCTTTTAAATCTAAAACTTCAAGTGCTTTTTTAACTCGTTCTGCATCATAATATTCATAATTTAGATTATTTTCATCACAAAATATTATTAGTTTTGATTTTAAAACTTCATATTCTGGATAATTATAATCTTCGCAATTAACCTCTCCTTTTATGATAAAATTAAATTCTTTCATATATCTATTGTTTATTTAATTTTTAAAATCTTGAAAATATATCAGCAAATATCTTATCAACAGGGTCTTTCACTTTTTTAGGGTCTGTTTCAATACTTATTCCTTTTGGGTTTCTATTTGTATCTTTAAGAATTTTATAACCTTTCTTGTTTTTTTTCATATATCTATTATTTTTATTTATTTATCTTATAATAACTCTTTAATATTTTATTTAATAGTTTTAATTTTTAATAGGCCTTGTTATATTATTTTTTAACATCTCATCTAAATGGCCATTTTTTATATCTTCTTCTATGGCCTGTATCTCGCAAAACTTTCTAGGTGTTATTTTCCATTCAGTTTCAGATATCTGTTCTTCGTGTTTTGGTATTTCTTTCTGAAAGCAAATTCTATCTTCAACGAAACCTATGAAGTGGTACCCGTGCTTTTCTAATTTTCTAGCTTCTGATTTTTTCATAGTATTTTTTTAATTGCTCCATTATTGATAATGTCTTTATTTTATTTCTATACCTATTTTACCACATCTTGTTATATCTTCATCTCTTATACTACTCTCTGGATATTTTTCTAGGTAGGCTTGATACGATTCACAATTCTGCCTTTCCATCTCATTTAACCCTCCTTGTATTCCTAAGTAACTTACAAAGTATATTGATGCTAATAATCCTGCTACTGCGAATATCACTGTTAGGTTTGCTGTTGCTCTTAGAATGTAGTTCTGTCCTTTTTTAACTCTCCTCTCTGGTGTTCCTTTTACTTCTATTGGGTCTATTTTATTTGATTTCATATTTATTTTTCAATTTTTAAGTTCTTTATAAATTCTTCAACCTTATCTACATTATCTCTACATACTTTAAATCTAATATCATCTAATTTTAAATCTTTATTACATTGCTCTATAAATTTGTCTCCTGCTTTTTTAGTTATTTCTTTTAATTGCACAGCAAACACTTTTTGTTCTTTCCTACAAAAGAATAATTCTCCATGGAACCAACCATTATTCACAACTTCTAAATGGTTTCCACATTTAGGACAATAAACTCTTGAACTTGATGGACTTCTTAATTTTGTTAATCCTGTGTATTCTTTCATAGTATTTATTTTATTAAGTCTTCTAATTCTCTTTCTGCTTCATCTTCAGGAAGTCCTGAACTCATTAAAGCTTCTTTCGCTTGTTCGTGTAATTCCTCGTCAAACATATCATCA
>Ga0075121_1002106_pt1 | contig 11747 bp, 8 predicted proteins | sample AntAceMetag02UKG_FD_69793 | JGI IMG/M metagenome (GOLD analysis project Ga0075121, IMG submission 69793) | Saline lake microbial communities from Ace Lake, Antarctica - Antarctic Ace Lake Metagenome 02UKG | ecosystem: Environmental > Aquatic > Non-marine Saline and Alkaline > Saline | place... | reverse complement strand
TTGGATTGAAATGATGAGAGGAGTCAACGCCAGCTATTTGTTTGTGTGGACGCGAAGGGCATGGGACATAAATCCATCCAATTCCATTGAGGCCGCCATGGCAAAAGCCAAACAATATCCCTATCTTATGCTTAATCCTTACGCCATTCCAACATCCGCGCTTCCGGGCATAATGGACTTCAAAAAGGAAATGATTGCCCTTCAAGACATAATGGCGGAGCAGCCCAGAGGAATAAAACCCGAAGTGGCCTTGCTTCACTCATTTGCTTCAAGAAGATTCAGCTATGTTTCAAAAGAAGACTCCACCGCCGATGAAATAATCAACTACTACGCCGCTCTGGAATATAGTTATTACCCATTTGACGCGTTGCTGGAGGAGCAGATAAGAGATGGAGAAAAGCACAAAAAATACAAAGTGATTATAGCGGGCGGAGTTGAAAGCACATTGCCGACTGTCCGCAAAAAACTGGAAGATTTTGTCAAAGACGGCGGGATTCTTGTGCTTGGATTGAACACCCTGTCGAACGATGAATACAACAACAAAACAGACAGTACTGAATGGGCTGGAGTCAAGCTGAGCAGAACGAAAAGCAAACCCATAAGCTTGAAATTTTCCATTCCTCAAACCTCTGCGCTGCCGGACACAATTCGCGGCTTGTCATACGCCAAAATAACGCCGAAAGACTCCTATGTTATTGCAACCGCAGGAAGCGCCCCTATCATCACAGAAAAAAAATTAGGGCAAGGAAAAATTTATTACATTGGCGGAATTTTCAGAGAAGGTCATCTTGTGGCAATCCTGTCCACAATCCTTGAAAGGGAAAAAATTAAAAAGCCTGTGGCGCTGACCGGGCAAGACAAAAGGCTTCTGCCGAATATTGAATCCATACTTGTTGACCGTGGCGACACAAAGGCAATATTTCTGTGGAACTGGGACCTTTACACAAAAATAGGAAAACTAAACCTCAATGACTATTTCATGATGGATTCGGCTTATATTTTTGACCCCTTGGAAAAGATTTCTTTCTTGACTCAAGAAGGGAAAAAACAATGGACCCCTGAAGACGCAAAAAGGGGCAACATATACCTAAAATTGCCTCCTCATGGCAAAGCTATAATTGTTATTTCCAAAAAACCATGGGTAAAGTATGACCTAAAAAAATGCAAGCCTGAAGAACTGTTAAAGCGCTTATCGGAAGAAATAAAAGAGCTTGCCCGCAAAGACTCAGACAGAGAAAAAGCCGCCGGAGAAGAAGAAAAGCTAAGGGCGTTCAAGGTCAATCCGGAAGACTGTTTCACTGTGGACATAAGAAAATTTTGCAACAGAAGCTTTATGGACAGAGTGGCCAGGGACGGCCTTGACGGATGGACCGACCAGGGAAGAAAAAAATCACTGACAGAGCTTGCGGCAGGCAGGCATGTGTGGCTGAATGTTCCATTCGACATAATCCGCTATGACCAGAACAGCGACACATCTTGCATATTCTTCAAGTCGCAGTCAACAAACTTTGGGAGAAGCGCTGCGGAAATTCCATTTATGAAAAAAGCGAAACGTCTGTTTTTCCTTCACACTGCCGCCTGGACCAAGCCCGGAAAGCCGGGGGAAATCCTAAAATACACTATAAATTACGCTGACGGAACCAAAAAAGATTTTGTGGCAAAATGTGATAAAAATTTTAAAAAATCGCAAATAGGCGACTGGTGGAACCCGAAAATGGACTTCAACGAAAATGCCAAAGTGGCATGGACAAACAGCAAGGGGCACGGCTTGTACATTTGCCAATGGCGCAACCCGAATCCTGAAAAACTCATCAAATCAATAAATATTTCTTCATTTAACAATGTGGCTGTTCCGATAGTTGTCGGCATCAGCGCTGAAAAGGCAGAGTAACAATGAAAATAATTTTGAAGCTTGCTTTGATTATTGTTTCTGTATCGGCCATGGCCGACGGAGCCATGAAGTATGGGGAAAAATTGTCAATAGTTAAAAACCTTGGCATTGGCCGTTGTAACGACGCAACTGTCGTCAAAAATAAATTGTACGTTGTCGGCGGCGGCAACCTCCATATTTTTGACATAAACGACCCTGTTTCGCCTGTAAAGCTCGGCAGACTGCGCGGACTTGGCATGACGCGGCAAATCGCAATAAAAGACAACGTGGCCTATATCACTTCGCGCGAAGACGGCCTGTATATAGTTGACGTGTCAAACGCCAAAAAGCCAAAATTAGTCAGCATTTATGACACCATAGAGCTTGCCACAGGAATAGCCCTGGCCGGTGATGTGGCCTTTGTGGCATGCAGACATTACGGCGTTGAATTGATAGACATTTCCAACCCCAAAAAGCCGCTCCATCTGAGCTCCGTCCGAACAGGTGAGGCGCAATCGCTGGCATATTTTAATAACTATATTTATGTGGGCGTATGGGGCTCAAGCGAGCTTGTTGTATGCGACGTCAAAAATCCCCGCAAGCCGCGAGTAGCAGCGAAGGCCAAACTGGACGGATTCGCCGACGGAGTGTTTGTCAAAGGCAAATACTGCTATGTCGCCACTGGACATCATTCAAGAACAAGAGGAAAACAGAGGCATGGACACGGGCACGGAATGGAAATATTTGACATAAGCAATCCTGAAAAGCCTGAGTTTGTTTCGCGGATAAAAGCGCCTCCAAAATTTTATATAGGCTATGACATGTGGGACGTGAAGGTAGTCGGCAAATACGCTTTTCTTGGAGACACCTGGAACGGCATTTTTGTAATAGACATTTCTAATCATGAAAAACCCTTTTTTGTGGCAAACGGAGAATTGCCTAAGGTTAAAATCAAAAGCAGAAAGGGACAATATAATTCGCCAGTCACAAGCTTTGCGCTGGGCAAAGGCTGCATTTATGTGGCAGGAGGCTTTTCCGATCTGCATGTTTTTAAAGCTTCAATGGCGCGCCCTGTTAAGGAAAATCCTGGCGTCCTTCCTACAATTCCTCCTCTTGATAAGAGCGAGCTTAAGAATGGCAAATATCGGATTTATAAGCCGGACGGGCAAGTTTACGCTGTCGCCTTTTCAGGCGACACAGCCATGGTTGCGGCTGGCAACTCCGGACTTCATGTTATAAAACTTTGGCCAAAAATAGAAAAGCTTGCCGAATATAAAACAGACGGCTTTTGCATGGATGTGAAAGTTTTTGGCGATTATGTTTATGTGGCTGAAGGCAAAGGCGGACTAAGCATATGGAAAATCAAAAATGCCTCATTGCTGGAGCTTGCAGGCAGATACAAAGCTGGGCGCAGGGCAATAAAACAAGTGGTAGTTCCAACGCCTGGCAAGTACGCGCTTTTGCAAATTGCGGCATATAGTCTTCATATAGTGGACATTTCAAATCCGGAGTCTCCCAGACTGGCCCTGAAAGATTCCAGGCATGGGTTGCTTTACGGATATCAAATCACAGATGGGCTTCTCGATAAGCGGTACGCATGCTGCTTCTGGCATGTCAGCGGTTTTTTCTGGTACGACCTTAATTCTGTTCCAGTGAAATACACGGGCAATAACAACCCGTATCGCGTTGGCGCAAGCAACGGCATGGCAATATACAAAGACAAATGCCTCGTCACAAACAAAACTGGAAAATATTTACTTTTCGGCAAAGACGAAACCGCGCCCATAAAAGACCTCCCTTCTTATGGGGTGAAAGGATGCAAGCTGACTGGAAAGCCCTCAATTTATGGGAACAATTTATATTTGTCCGATCGCGCTTCCGGCGATGTGACCTTTTGCGACATCACAGATGTTCGCAAGCCAAAGTTGCTGCGAAAATTCAAATTCAAAGGCAATCCTGGAATTATAGCGAAACATAATGAATGCCCCATTATTCCATGCGGCTACCAGGGATTACTTGTCTTCAAAAAATAAATATTTGCAAAAAGCGAAAATTATCAGGAGGGAAAATGAAGCGTTCAATCTGCTTTCTAAAGACAATTATATTCATCACAAGTTTTGCATGCCTTACGGGGCATGCCAGCGCAAAAACATCTGAGTTTGAGATACAAGCAAAAACAGACAGGCCGGACGCCATTTATAAAGTAAAAGAGAACGCCACTTTTTCCATTGAAGTTCTGCGCAAAGGGAAACGCGTAACAGAGGGAGATGTTAACATTATATTGTCTTTGGATGGCGGGAAAATATTCAGAGATGAAAAAATGCCATTGCAAGACGCCCCATTAAAAGTCAAAGCTTCTCTTGACAGGCCCGGCTTTTTAAGATGCGATGTTTTTTATAAAAAAAACGGAAATAAATTCTCAGGATGCGCCGCGGCCGCGTATGAACCTGAAAAACTAAAAGCCGAAACCCCGGAGCCTGTTGACTTTGACAAATTCTGGGAAAACGGCAGAAAAGAGTTGGCGAAAATCCCATTGGACACAAAATTGGAGCTGGTCAGTTCTGATGAACATCAGAAAAGCTACATGATAAGCTTTGCCACTTTGAACGGCAAACGCATTTACGGCTACCTAAGTGTGCCTCAAAACGCGAAGCCGCCATTCCCGGCATACATGCACATTGCCTCCGCCGGAGTGGGAACGCCTAAAAAACCGGAAAGTACCAAAGCCAAATACCTGGATACTATCGTATTGAGCATGAGCATCCATGACCTTCGGCTTGGCATGCCCACAAAAAAGTATCAGGAGATTGCAAAAGGCAGTCTGAAACGTTATTCACTGCAGGGAGTTCCCGACAAGAAAAAATATTATTTCAGAAATGTCATCCTGGGTCTTGATCGAGCAATCAACTATATTTATTCCCGGCCCGATTTTGACAAAAAACATTTTGTTCTTTACGGAGGAAGTCAGGGAGGCGGTTTATCATTGATAATGGCTGGGCTTAATAAAAAAATAACAGCCGCGGCCATTAGAGTCCCTGCTTTCTGCGACCACTTTGGGTATATGGCTGAAAGGCGGGAAGGATGGCCAAGAATCTGGACACATTGCAGGCGGAGCAAAGCATTCAATGAAAAAGATTTTCTTGACATGGCTCCATATTATGACTCAGTCAATTTTGCCAAAAGAATTAAAATTCCAATTATAATGGAAATAGGATTTATTGATGAAATAATCCCTCCAAGCTCAATGTACTGCGCATATAATCAAATAAAATCTCCCAAAAAGCTGGTGACTGCCCCATTGTTCGGGCATTTTGGCTCATCCCATAAAATGAAAGAATTGCAGAAAAAATGGATATCAGGGCAACTTGGAAAAGGAGAAAAAATAGCCCCATAAATTACATCTATTTTTGCAGGGTCTTTTCCATTATATGGTCGTCCATCAGGAAGCCATTTCCAATGTCAATTATTGGGGATGACGCAATGAAAAAGCCGTTTTTTTTGTAGGAGCCAATGGCTTTGGTATTTTTTTTGTTCACATTGAGAATTAAAGAATTATAGCCTTGCATAGCGGCTTTTTCCTCAATATGCTTTAGCATCTTTGAGCCGCACCCCTTCCGTTGAAAATCATGATGGATGTAAAGTTTATGCAGCTTCATTTTTCCGGGCTTTTCTGCCGGGCCGTAAGCCGCGAATCCGACAAGCCGCCCGTCAATGAGCAACTTATCGTAGCAAACGCCTTTGTTTTTCAATTCGTCCTTCATTGTTTCTAAACTGTACATCCAATTAAGCATATGCTCTATTTGCTCATCCGAGACAACATCCCTGTAACAAACCTCCCAGATTTCCCTGGCGAGGCGCGCTATGTCGGGAAGGTCGCTCTCTTTGGCTTCGATTATCTCCATTTTTTATTTCTCAATGCCTTCTGTGTGTTTCAAAATAAATTCCACTATCGGCGCGGGATCTTCGAGGCAATGCGGATGATGCTCCACACCCTCTTTTACAATGAGCTCAATCGAGCCGCCGAGCTCTTTATATCGTGATTCAAGAATTTTTGTGTTTTCCTCAATGGGCACCACGGAATCCGCGTCGCCGCACACATGAAGCAAAGGTATTCCGGCTTCAGCCAGAGGCTTGAGATTGTCTATGGGATTTTTATTCCAGGCAATCATCTCATCCTCAGTCAAGCCATAAGCGTCGATGCACCTTGCCCAGTCTTCAGGGCTGCCGCTTCCCCTGCCTTTTCCGGCGGGCCAGCTTTTTACGTCGCATACTGGCGCGTCGGCATAGATGCAGGAAAGCTTTTCCGGACTTTGCGCGGCCCAGTTGTAAATGATGAGTCCGCCGCGGCTGAAGCCCTCAAGAGCGGGCTTTGGAGAGAGTCCGTGATTGCCCAAAAGATACTGATAAAAGCGGTTCCACACTGAAACAGCCTTCGGGCTCCCATACATATTTGAAACATCGATATATGCCAGATGAAATCCTTTTCCGAGGAGCGCCAGTTCAGTTTGCGGCCATGCATTCCAAAAGCGCGCCCGCCATATCCACGGCTTTCCAGGAGCCGGTGATTTAGGCTCCACAATTTTGCAGTCGCGTCCAAGCATGGAAAATTCATATAGATCAAAGCCATTCCAGTCAGATTTGTTGTATGCTCTTTTCACGTCAAAAGCTCCTTATTTGTGTTAACAAAGTTAAAGCATAGCGCTGTTAAACGTGAAATAAAAAATTTATCAATGAATATTCAGAAAAAACTCAAGAAAGCTCAAAGTCTTTGGGGTATAATAGCCCATTGCGGCGGTTGTCTTATAGCCCGGCTTTGAAACTCTCATCCTTCCAAGCGCTCTACCTCAGCAGTTCGGTAGAAGCGAGAATCACTGAAGATGTCGGTCCACTCTTTGCCTTCGGAATCAGTGAACTCCTCCGGCAGCAAACGCTGGAGTAGCCCAAATGCGCCGATGGTTGCCAGCCACTGGTGGGGGTGGCTGTTGAAACAGCGCTCTTTTTCATTCTGGTAAAACAGTTGCATGATCGCAGAGAAACGTTGTACAGATGCGCGGATGTCATCGGCGCGGTATTCCGGCATCCAGCGGCACACTAAACTGTATACATAAAGTGCGTCCAGATCCATATAGGATACCGGGCCTTCCGGAGTGGGGAGCCACAGGCCATGATCCTGCTGCAGAGCAAGGACACTGTCGACCAGGCGCTCGGGAACTGGATAAGTGCGCTGATGGTGTTCGTAGAGGGGCAAAATGTGGGCGGCGGCTCCCAGATATGCGAAGGGCTTATTGGCAGTAACGCCCTTTTTCCACCAGCCTGTGTTTTTATCCACGTTCTCTGCCAGCCACGCAAAGGCTGCTTCCAGCCAATCTTCAGTGCAGCGTGTCGAGAAACTGAAGCAATGCACACCGCCCCAGAACTTGTGCGATTCACTCCAGGGTATGATCCAGTCAACTTCATTATCCAGCCAGGGCCCGAGGTTTTCCGGAGTGTCGAAGGCATCATAAAGTCGGCAGGGATATTTCTGCTTGCCTCCCAGAATGCCCAGAGCGCCGATAATTTGTCCATTGGCGTGAAGCTTGCCGTGGCCGATGGTATCCACATAACTGCCATCATTGCCTATTTCATGATAATAGCAAGCATAGCTGTTCAGGTGGTTGCACCAGGCTTCGCGTTGATTCGGATAGTAGAGCGAGGAAAGATCTTCACCCATTATGGTACGCATAAGCGCCACGTCAATGCTACTGTAAAGGTCAGGTCGCTGACCCACGCCGCAGCGGTAGCAGCCAACAGGGCCATCGGGATCCACAAGCGCTTCCAAGCGCTCATTCACTTCATTGCGGATGTCTGCCAAATTCATCATGGGGTTGTTTCCTTTGTGTCCCTCACACGTTTCGATGTATGTATTTCCTAAAGCTATTGGCTTGAGGGAGTGGCATTTATGTTTTATAAAAACTGCTTAAAAAAATGATTGTCAGTAACTGATATTCATCTTTTAACGCGTTCCTTAATATTGGGCAACCATGATTTATGAATGATAAATAAACTATTGAATTATGATTTTAATTAAGCTTCCATTTTTAGACAACTTAATCTTTTTCTTTACAGTTTGACTGCCCTTTAGGATTGTAATTTCATATTCTCCCATAAAGCCTCTGGCCTTGAAAGATCCTTCGTTGTCTGTTTTCCCCTCAAGCTTTGTCCACCATTTTTTGAAGACAAGGTCGCGGTAAGCTTTTCCACCAGGCTTAATGCTCCAGTCCTTATTGTAAATTGGAGCGTTGTTGCCCCAGTGACAGCCATCCCACAAACCCCACATCAAAAAACCGCTGACAGATGGATGGCTGAAGGCCGTCGTAAGGAAATCACGCATATACTCGGCTTGAGTTTCTTTATTATTTGTTCTATGGTCAAATTCAGTTACTACAATTGGAAGATTAAATTTCCCAAAACGGTCAAAAATTTTGAGAAGTTTTTTGGGCGAAGTCATAACTTCCCGAAAGTGCCCCTGCATGCCAATGCCTTGGAGTGGAGCCCCATTTTTAAGGAGAAAGCGAATAGTTTTTTCGTAATGAAGCATATGTTTTGTTTCAAGCTTGCTGCCATTTGTCAGGATGCCAAAGTCGTTAATGAACAGCCGCGGCTTTGAATCGTATTTTTGGGCAAGCTTATACCACTCAACCATGCTTTTATCGCCAAGTACTCTCATAAAATCATTGTTGTTGTACGGCTCATTTACCACATCCCAGTCCGCCAGCTGACCTTTAAATGCTGTAACTATGTTCTTTATGTGCTGGTTTATAAGGCCGCGCAATTTTTCAGGGTTGCCCTCAAGCTTTTTTATTTCTTTGAGATTTTTTCTCCAAGGAGTCCATTTCCATGATGGCCACACAATAGTGTGACCACGAACTGTCAGCCCATTTTTCAGAGCCCATGAAACAGTATAGTCCACTATTTTATGATGTTTCGGCCAATTGGGCCATTTCATAACGCTTTCAATAACCACTTGATTAAAATTTTCTTTGACGGCTCTCAAATAACGTTTTGACTCGTCTGTTTTCCTGTCTACAAGCCAGGAATTTATAGCTGTTCCAAAAGTGAATTGGTGTCTAGTCATATCTACTTTTACAATTGCATTTTTAACCGGTTTTCCTGCTTTGTCCACCACTTGGATTTGCAGATTTGCTTTTCTTATTTTTTCTATGCGCTTGTTTGCCTCTTTTCGCCAGGCAGCATCTGGCTTCGAGCCTTCATAGGTATTTTTAGTGTACGGAAGGTTTTCCATTTTTAAATCATTTGGAAGCTTTAGCAGTCTAATGTCGGCCAATTCTATTTTCTGGGGCTTAAAGCCGAGATTGAACGCAAGCTGAGTTCCTCCGGATGGGTAAGCTTTCTCTTTTTTGTTTCCGCTTACTCTAAAAGGGACATAAAATTTTTGCCATTGCCTTTCAAGCCCAACGCCAAAGAACATTGATTTTGTCCATGGGGGGGCTCCTTTTTCAAACAACACGACAGCCTGGCCTTGACCTGATTCATCCTCGGAATGCAAGGCGCGGCCATAAAATGTGAGCAGAAGCAAATCATTTTCCTGCATTTTAAAGTTGACAGGACAATTCAATTGGATGCCGTATGCTTCTGCCGGTTTGACGGTTGAGTTTACACGTATGGCCTTTTTAAAAGGCATGCCACTGACAGAAACCAGTTGCATTTTTGCGTAGCCTTTTTCCACGCCAAGGCCTGAAAGTGAGAAGGCTTTCAAGTCGCCTGGAGCAATGACATCTTTTCCTGACGGCAATTGTTTTAATTTTTTCTCAGCGTTTGCGTCATCAGTTCTTATTTTGTCTGTTGTCCGGCATGAAATTAAGCATGAGGACAAAAGACATAGAGCGGCAAGTTTTAGGCAGAAAGATTTTTTGTTGATTCTTGATTCCATTTTTTCTCCTGGATGTATTTTATTGAATATTCTTTATTATTACCAAGTTTCAGACGTCTGAAAGGCGAAATAAGTGCTCGGATGGACTAGCTCACGGAATTGATTTAACAACATTCTCTCAGCATGCCCATCAGCAAATAAACTGTTAGCTGCCGTGCCTGGACTGTGCGCCGTCCAAACTCGGCCGGTCGTGCTGGCAGAGCTGCTGGGAGACCAGACTGTAGAATTTTCCGGCAATGGATTTTTTTGTTTCGTGTCTGTCATATGGACATAAGAGCTGGGCTCTTTAAGCTTGCCAAAAAATACCTGATAATAACTTACCCCGGCAATCACATCAACTTTTCTTGCTGAGCTGTAGGCTCCCTTATACATACAGCCGTAATTCAAGCCATAGGCGCGCCAGCGCAACAGCTCCCGCTCTGAGTTGTTCCAATAATTATTTTGAGCATTTGGACAACTTGCCATTTTAAAGTCAATATTATACCCCGCGTCATAAGCGGCTGTCTGCCAGGAATAAGTGCTGCTCCAACAGCCGCCAAAATTCAGCAAAACCCCATTGTAGTCATCAATGTATTCATACGTGAGCAGACTGCATTGCTTTAAATTGCTGATGCAGACCATTTGTTTTGCCTGCTGACGCGCCTTGCCTAAGGCAGGGAGAAGCATAGAGGCGAGAATGGCTATGATTGCTATTACAATGAGCAATTCGATAAGTGTAAAAATCATATTAAAACTTTTTTTCATTATTGTAAACTCCCACTTTTTAAACCTTAATTAACTGAGTGAAGCAATATTCCTTACCGATTCTCTTATTACAAGCTCTTCTTTTACCATGCATGCTTCGTTTGCTTTGCTGTCTTCGTTCATGAGACGCAAGAGAATCTTTGATGCTTTCTCCCCTATTTCCAACCCTGGTATGTCGACAACAGTAAAGCGTGGCCTGACTATTTCCGAAGGGAAAAGCTTATTAAAACATATAACAGAGAAGTCTTCAGGAATGCTTAACCCTAATTCTTTAGCGGCAAAAAGAAGCTTTAAGGCGCCAGTGAAATCATAAGTCAAGACAGCCGTGGCTTTTTCATCCTTTACTGTTCTCTTTAAAAACTCCAATTCGTCTATGCCTATGGCGTCGTGACATGAAACAGGGCAAAAAGAGCGACGCTGCAATTCTTGAAGATAAGCATGATGACGAATTTTTTCGCTGTAGTGAGTGGATTTTTTTGAAACGTTAAAATACGCGATGCGTGAATGGCCCATCTCGAAAAAATGCTCCATTGCTTTTTTTGTTCCATCAGCATCGTCTAAAAGAATTTCAGAGCCATTGGGGCCGCAGTTCCCGTTAACGCACACATATGGAGTTCCGCTCTCCTCGTAAAACTGGTAGAAGTCTTCATCGTGAGGTTGAAGAACGATTGCTCCGTCAACCTTAATTCTAATAGTTTTGCTCCTGACTTGGTCAGGTTCAGGCAATGCCGTAAGCACATTGTAGCCAGCTTCCTGCAGCTTTTTGCCAGCATAGCTGTTTATTGAATCGAATATGCTTACCGTTGGGTTGTTAAAATAACTCCATGTTCCATTTATTGATACTATATGAGTTTTTCCTTGTGTCAAATTTTTGGCTGTAAGGTTGATTTGATATCCCATCTTGCGGGCTATGGAACGGATTTGCTCTGCCCGTTTTGCCACTCGCGGATAATTGGCTTTTGTGCGATTATTCAAAACATTGCTAACTGTCGCCGGAGAAACTCCAGCTTTTTTTGCGATTTCATATATAGTGGGTTTGATCGTTTTCAAAATGCTCCTTTGCATTAGCTTGCATTTATATTATAATGCCATATTGAACCGAGTCAACATTGAACCGGTAAAATATTTAAAAATTACTTATTCAGAGTAATCCCTCAGTGAAGCTGGCGCGGCGACATCAAACAGCTATGGCTTTCGCCCTTG
>Ga0075121_1002101_pt1 | contig 11760 bp, 9 predicted proteins | sample AntAceMetag02UKG_FD_69793 | JGI IMG/M metagenome (GOLD analysis project Ga0075121, IMG submission 69793) | Saline lake microbial communities from Ace Lake, Antarctica - Antarctic Ace Lake Metagenome 02UKG | ecosystem: Environmental > Aquatic > Non-marine Saline and Alkaline > Saline | place... | reverse complement strand
AATCTATTCCTCCCCTGATAGATCCGTATGTAATGTCATAAACGTGCGCCACAAGCTCATCGCGCGCACGGTCCTGTGTAATAAAAGTTCTCAGCTTGGCATCCTTCACCGCGATCTTTTCAAATCGTGGATTAAATTCGAGAATTTTATGAATTTGCTCTTTCGTGGGGGCTCCATCCAAAGCCAAAAGTTTTTTGGCCTGTTCAGATCGGCAATATTCTCCAAGCGCGTCCATCATTCCCAGCGAACAGGTCTCGGCTGTGTTGGGAATAAATGAGAAAACAGTGTTTTCAATGTCATAATCAATGCATTTGAGCACTTTAGGGACCAAAAACTTGCCAAGAGCTTTTCTTTCGCGATAAATCTCCGCATCCGTGCCGCGTGAAAAATAAATTCTCTCAAACGAACACGGCGCATGTTTCAATGGATCTGTAAACGGGACTTCGCTTATTGTTCCTTGATTTTTTATTATAAGCGCATGGCCAGGCTTTATTTCCTTAACTGATTCAAATGGAACATTAAATGCTGTTTGAATGGCTGGGCGTTCAGATGTAACCACCGCGACCTCATCGTCAATATAATAAAAAACTGGCCTTATTCCGGCTGGATCTCTTAACACAAAAGCATCGCCGTGCCCTATCAGTCCGGCTATGACATATCCTCCGTCCCATTTTTTGCATGAATTCTCAAGGATTCGCTGAATATTAAGGTTTTCGGCAATGCGGGACGATATTTCTGGTTTTGACAAGCCTTCCTTTTTGTATTTCCGGACCATGTCGCTGCTCTCCTCATCGAGGAAATGGCCTATTTTTTCAAGGACTGTCACCGTGTCCGAGCTGTCTTTGGGGTGCTGGCCTATATCAACAAGCAATTGAAAAAGCTCATCAACGTTTGTCAAATTAAAATTGCCGGCAAGAGCCAGGCATCTGGACATCCAGTTGTTTTCCCTCAGGAACGGATGGCAGGATTCTATGCTATTCTTGCCGAAAGTGCCATAGCGCAGGTGGCCCAGGAAAAGTTCACCGCTGAACCTGATATTTTTTTTCAACCATTTTATATTGTCAATCTTTTTACGATTTTTGCTTAATGTCTTGCTTATTTCCTTGTTGACCTTCTGAAAAATATCTTTTATGGGATCGCCGCCATTTGAGCGTTCGAGTGAAAAATACTTGTGCCCGGGTTGGGTGTCGAATTTCACGCTGGCGATTCCAGCTCCATCATGCCCGCGATTGTGCTGTTTTTCCATCAGCAGATAAAGTTTGTTTAAGCCGTAAAAAGCCGTGCCGTATTTTTCTTTGTAAAATGAAAGAGGTTTCAACAGTCTGATTAAAGCAATCCCGCATTCATGTTTTATTTGTTCGCTCATATTTCCTTTTTGGCCAAATTAACAACGCCCGCAGAAGAACCGTCAGGTTCACCAAAAGCGCTTATAGTGATTTTTTTTAGAAAAACTCTTGGATTAACGCAATAAATTTATATATTTATCCGTTATATACAACAAGAAAAGGAAGTAATTTTATTTAATTTTGTTAAATTAGATAAATTCAGGTAAAAATCATGAATAGAACACTGGTAGTTGGAAAAATACATAAGGCACGGCTTACTTCTTGCGATCTTCACTATGAAGGCAGCTTGGCAATCGATATAGACATACTTAAAGAATCCGGCATTCTTGCCTATGAGAAAATTCTGGTAGTAAATGCCACTAACGGCGAACGGCTTGAAACATACGCAATACCGGGAGAGGCTGGAAGCAAAGTTTTTTGCCTGAACGGAGCAGCGGCTCACAAAGGCAGTCCTGGAGATATGGTTACAATTATGGCCTTTGCGTCTCTAACAGAAGAGGAAACGGCAACACATCGCCCCAGAATAGTAGTGCTGGACGAAAATAACGAGATAATAGCCAAAAAAGGATAAAAGCTGGCATTCAGGCATAAAATATGCTATACTCATGATATAACATGTTGAGGCGCATTTTTTAATGAAAAAATGGTGGAACAAGAACGAGAAAGGCCAAGCGACAAGCGAATATGCCATAATGCTGGTTATGTTTGCAGGCATCGCAGCATTGCTGGTGATGTTGCTGGGAGCCTTTACTCAATATGGCTGGCGGGTAATCTCGCTGATAAATAATTTCCCTTACAATTAAACTAAGATTTTGTTGGATTTTGAATGAGTAAATATAAATTAAGGAGCGTGGCAATGAAAAAGAAAAAAAGGAATTCGAAGGGACAAGCGATTGTTGAGTACATCATCATCATCGTTATTGTGGCAGTTGCGGCCTTGACTGTAATGGGCATTTTCAGTGACAGAATCCGCACAATCATAGCAGGCGTGGCAACCACATTCGGCGCAGAAGGCGCAGAAGACGCTGTAAGCGACAGTTCTGTTTCCGTCTTGCAGAATATGGACGCAAGTGGTCTTGGCGAAGACGGCGAATAAAGTTCTGTTCAGTGGAAAAAGCAATGCCCCAGTGGGCAAATATATTTCAGCCCGGGCTATCCGGGCTTTTTTACAGGTTCCTGAATCCTTGAAAAATTAAGTGTGACGCAGGGGAAATGTTTTTATGCGAATGACGGCGAAAAAACTCGTAAAAGGCGGGGAAGCGGGGCAGTCCATCGTTGAATCGACCCTCAGCATGCTCGTTTTAAGCCTGATTCTTTTTGGACTCCTCCAAGTGTTCCACACCTCTGTGGCGCAGATGGTCACAAACTTCGCATCCTTCTATTCCGCGCGCTCCCGCTCTACAGGATTTGCCGAATATCTGGTGACCAGAACTGCGCGCACTGCTTCTGTAGCAGCGTCAGGACCTTGCAGTTGGCCTGGGGCAGACAGCACGGAATACGAATCGACCTCCTCTTCTTTGTATGCTGAAGGAATGGCTCTTCACGAGTACCTTCAAGGCATACGATGGCTTGAATATCAGTACTGGTTTGGGGAAAACGAATATGGCAGCCAATGGAGCAGCGCTGCATCTCCTCCCACTACAAGCCTTCGCGAATCAAGCAGGGAAAACATAAACGGCACAGTGGAATCCACGGTGGAATTTCACGACTATCCCTTCCCCTTGTTCGATCTGATGGACCCCAATCGCACCTGGTTCGAAACAGGTGATTCCCCTGCCAATATATCCAGCTCCGCGCAAATAATGAATTACAGCGATTATTATCTGGAGTAAATATGACTTTAAATAGAAAAAACAAAAGCTCAGAAAGCGGTCAAACCCTGATACTGGCAGTGCTGGCTATGGTGGTCATTGTTGTTGCAATTATTTTCCTATTCGATCTGCAAACAATTATCAGAACAAAAATCAAGTCCCAGACTGCTGTCGATGCCGCGGCTCTGGCGGGCGCAAAATGGCAGCAGACAAGCCTGAATCTGATAGGGGAGTTGAATCTGGTCAAAGCATGCACAGTGTTAATCGCTGATGTGCCGACTGACAGCGGCTACTCCGCCGATCCGCTCTACGAACAAAACGACCTTGTAGCCCTGGAAGAAGCGTCCGTCCTCCTAAGCCAAATGCAACTCAGAATATCCTTTGTGGGACCGCTCATCGGATTTGGAGCAGCGCAACAGGCAGCCAAAAACAACGGGCTAAACTACAATGAAGAATACGGAAAAATGCTTCGCCAAAGCTACGAATATGTAAACCCTGACGGAGGAAGCGGAGATATGTTTTACGGCGAAGAAGTTGCTTCTCAAGAAATATTTGGATATGCATGGCGAGAGCCCTATGCTGAAATGCTGGAACAACTTCTGGACAGAGGACTATCGTCAGAAAGCCTGGAAGTGTGCAAAGGCGTGGCTGTCGTTACTGGGGCAAACTGGGCAAGCGCGCCTGATCTGACCAGCAATACTCAAATATTCAACGGTTTTATGGAAAACCAAAATATTTATGATGCCATCAATGGCAACTACTGGTGCTACATCAGAGAATTGCTAAGAATGGACTTCAACGCCAATGGCGGAAAATGGTGGGGCGACATTGAAATAGTTCTGGACAACGCCTTCAGCAAGCAAGCGGAACTATTATCGCTCTACGTCAATTATTCCCAAGGAGAATATGCATACAATCAAGCGGAAGCAACAGGAGCATTTTATGGGACAGACGCAACAAATTCCCGCCTGATGGACAATGCAAACACAAGCAACGGCTACAATCGCGCCGATGAGTCTGCACTCCTGAGAAAAAATTACGATGAACATGATCCTGTCTTATGGATATTAGACATCGACACCGGCCAATACGAGGAATCGGACATCCCATACGACAAATCCACCAACAGAATTGAAATAGTAGGGGACGCAGACACGATAAACCGCCTCTATCTGGTGGACGCCTCAGGCAATCCCGTTCTGGATGGAGTGGGCAATCGCATTTACACAGGCTACACTATGGACGCCGACTACTACTGGGACCCCCTCCCCCAAATAACCTGGGCCGTGTATGACACCGGGAAATGGAGACCTTATTATAATACAGGATTCGCCTCCTCAGTCACCGAATGGGAAGAATCATGGGGCACTTATCTTCGCGACGACTTTAAGGAAGGATATGGATATTACGGAGCCGTCTCCTGCACCGGAACGTTGGTGCCCCCATCAACGCTTTCCGGAAGATGGGGAACAACGGAAAGTGAATCAGGAGACACTGAAAACAAATATCTGGGAGACTCCATGGCATTCGGCGGAGAATCCTCAAAAACAGGAGCCAACATCAATGAATATGGAGAAAACTTAAAGAATGCAGAAAAAAGCATGCAAGGCGGATTGCCTTACGTGGCGGCTTTCTCGGCGGCAAAACCCTTTGGAAGAATCCCAACAGCAAACGGATATCTGGCCCCCGCCGACATAAACATGATTCTTCCAGTCTTTGACAAGGCGATGGCGCTACCATTTGAACTCCCGGGCGGCTCCGGCAACTTTAGCTTAGACGTAGACCCTTACTGGGCAGCCTTTAAGGCTGAGTATCTGCCTGTCCTCGGAACAGCGGACAGCCTGAATGAAATGCCAACTCTTTTGGCAGGAAATGAGCATTGGAATGCTGGCTGGTTTACACAATATCACAATGCTCTGGTAAGGCTTAACGCTCCCTCGTGGCGCCAAGAAGGGCTAGACTGGCTGGATGCCGAAAGAAGCGGGCATGACGTATATGACGATTCAGGAAACTTTGTGGAACATGTTGTTGACCAAACCAACGAAGACACGTGCACATATTGGCAAAGCAGCGGTCCAGGCAACAGAAGCGGCCCTTCAGTGCCATTTTAACTGCCAGGCTAATAATTCACTCCTGAGGCGACTGTTTGAATGGTGAAATGGAAAGAGCTGCCTTGCTCCAATTCGCTGTCCACCCATATTCGCCCTCCAAGCGAGCGAATCAGACGCTCGCAAATCCGCAACCCCAGACCAGTGCCCTCGAATCTTCGCGAAGGCGAACCATCAACCTGAGTAAATGCCGCAAATATAGAGTCCAACTTATCTTCTGGAATCCCGACTCCTGTGTCAATGACAGAAAACTTCAAATTAACATAGTCGCAAGAAGGAAGCGCCATCTGCTTCGCGAGCGCGCCAGGTTCCAGTGAACCGTCATGGTCAATCGCCAAGCGCAATTTTATAAAACCGATTTCTGTAAATTTAATGGCATTTGAAATGAGATTGACCAGAATTTGCTTCAAACGCTTTGAGTCGGAGATAATCAATTCCGGCACATTGCTGTCAATATGAAAAGAAAGCTCCACTCCTTTTGAAGCCGCACTGGGCGAATATAATTCTATTACAGCTTGCACCAGACTGTTTACGCTGAAATCTGAATATAACAGCTCCAGTTTGCCAGCCTCTATTTTGGACAAATCAAGAATATCGTTGATTAAAGCCAACAATGCGTCACCGCGATCTTTAATCGTTTCCAGGCACTTTCTCTGGTTTTCCTGAGACATGTCATCTGAGTCAATCAAAAGGTCGGCAAAGCCCATTATCGCATTCATGGGAGTGCGTATCTCGTGTGTGACATTGGCAAGGAATTCACTTTTGGCGCGCGTGCTCTCCTCTGCCAGACGCGTTGCATTCAGCAAGGCTTCCGATGACGCCTTTGCCTGCGTTATGTCGCTATTGCTGGCGCGCCTGCCCATAAAAACGCCCTCGCTGCTGTAAACAGGCTGGCATACATGCCCTATCCATTTTTTATCGCCATTTTTAGCAACAATCTGAAACTCTGCTGAATGGACGCCGGAAAATATTGTTTCCGCCACATAATCATTCTCTATCTGGCTTCTGTCCTCCGGCACAATGATCTCCCGCAAAAGTCTGCAGTCAGCCATGAATTCTTCGGAAGAATATCCGGTGACTCTTTTGCATGAAGGCGACATATAAACAAAACTGCCGTCAGGCGAGATCCAATACTCCCAGCCGTAAGTGAAATCAGCGACGGTGCGAAACCGCTCCTCGCTTTCCTTCAACTTTGCGGTCATAACCATCCTGGCAAACAAGTTGGTGACAACCGAAGCCGTAGCCTCCAAAGCTTCCCGGGCCTCATGAGGGATTTCGTCATGCGTGTGCGAAGAAGCAATAAGGAGCGCGCACAAAGAACCTTCACAAAATGACGGAAGCAACGCAATGCCCCTTACGCCCTCCTTTATGCATGCAGCCCTGGAGTCTTCAGTCGCAGGCAAGTTAGAGACCAAATCGTATCTTATTTTATTGTTCTTGAAAAACTGAACCTGAGGCGCGTCTGACTCCATATAAGAAACACTCTTCAGAAAAGCTGGCGACAAGCCGACATCGGCAATAATATTCAACCCTCCGACATCATCGGCAATATAAATGGCGCCGCTGTCAATTCCCTTTATAAGCAAAAATGTTTGCAGTATTTTTTGAGCGACTCCCCCTATATTGTCACTGCCGCTCAACTCCTGTATTAACAGAAACACTTTTGAATAGAGATCTAAATACTCAGCCTTTGCTGGACGTTCTATATTTTTCGACATATCATTGTCATCCATAATATTAAGAAACAATGGACGCTGTTATTTTACAAATTTATCCGCTTTTGCATCAGCATCCAAAGATTTTTTCGGCGCGTTCATCCGTTTTTTCTCGCTGTCTATTTCTTTTAGAAGTTTGTCAAGATTGTCTTCCGACTTCTTGACATTCTTTAGCTCTTTGGTATTTGTTTCAACAGAAGCCTTTGCGGCTGAGTCGTTTATTTCGTCTTTTATTTTTTTGATCTTAACTTTCTCTGTCGTCGCCTTGTCCAAAAGCGCCTCAACTTTTTCATCTGCGTTCTTGGCAGATTCCTTTACCGCCGACTTGGCGGAGGAAGGGTCGAATTCTTTGTTAAAGCTTGTCTGGTCAAATCCGTTTTGGGATTCCTTTGCTATTTTGCCTGTGTCTTTCAGCAATTGCTTTTCGTCTTTTTTGGCGTCAGTCTCCAATGCGGTCTTGGTTATCTTTTTTATACTTTTTTTAGTGTCAGAATTGTCTGTCTGTATTTGCAACTCTTTGTTGATTTTTTCATTGTCAACTCCGCCTGTAAAATTGCCTTGCATTTTGCTTTGAGCTTCATAGTTTTTCAGATTAGCCTTATATTGCTCTGCAAATTCTTTTTGTTCTTTCTGGTTTATATACACAGCTTTATTGTCAATGGCTTTGCCTTCCGCTCTTTCTTTGTCTTCCTCTTTTATTTTTAAAATGGAAGTTTTCCATTTGTAATAAATAACCTTTAAGACTGTGTCTGTTTCATATTCAACCTGAGGAGCGGCGGAAGAAGACTTCTCTTCGCCAAAAGAGTTGGCGTAAATTTTTTGGCCGTCTGCGCTGGTGTCATTGGAAGACAAGCCAGGAGTGCTGGGGGAAGACTCACCGCCCGGATTAACCAATGCGCCTTCAGTCACCGTTTCTGTGCTGAGAATCAGCACGGCGTTCGCGCCAATTTGTTTTCCCTTTTCAATAAGTTTCTGGTGGATTTCAATGGAAGTGTAGCCACTCGGAGCCTCAAGCGTAGCTCTGCCTATTTCATCGTATACCTGCTTAGGAACAAATTTTTTACTGTAGAATATTTTAACTGAACTTGTTTCCGGAAACGTTTCGCCTTGATAATCGACACTTATGCAGGCGGATAGTAGAAAAAGAACAGGCAAAATCAACAGGTTCAGGATGTGGGATATATTCAAACGCATTTGGGAAACTCCTTTTTTATGTATTTATATTGGAAATATATACCGACCCCATTTACATATCAACATGTTTTCAAGCAATAATGTTCTTTGAGTTGTAAAAATGCATTGCTAAACCGGCAAAGTGGAATGTCCCCAACCTATATTGCTTTTAAAAAAATGAGATGTATACTCCTAATACTTTAGCAAAACAATAAACAATATATCAATAACAGAGTTACTTATTATGACTATTGGGGGAAAGATCAGTTTCAGTTTTATTGCAGCATTGGCGATGATCGTTTTCATCGGCATTATTTCAATGTATGGGATAAAAACTCTTATTGCCGAATCTAAAAAGGTTGCTTACGGAAATGACCTGAGGGCGGAAATGCTCCAGCGCGAAGTGGACCATTTAAAGTGGGCCGCCGCCTTAAATGCGTATTTGCAAAGCAAAGACGCAGCCAACTTAAAAATTCAGACCGATCCGAAAAAGTGTGGGTTTGGCAAATGGCATAACGGCCCCGAACGCAAAAAGGCGGAAGAAGCTTTTCCTGAAATAAAAAAACTTCTAAACGAGATAACTAATTATCATATACAACTCCATCACAGCGCAATGAGCATAGAAAAGGCAATGAAAGCCAACAAGCTCATTGAAGCTGAAAATATATACAAGACTGCCACTATTCCCAGTCTGCAGGGGGTGCAGGAGATTCTGAAACAAATAAACGGATTCGTATACAAAGGCATCGACTCCATTAAAGAGAGCATGCTCAAGCAAAGCTCCGAGCTGAGATTTACAGTAATCGCAGTTGCGGCAATTGCAGTTTTAGCCGCTTTGATAATGAGCATAGTCATGCCCAAAGTAATAGTGGCGCCTATAAGAAGAACTATCGACATACTCAAAGATATTTCATCAGGAGAAGGAGACCTTACCAAACGCTTGCCTATGCCTGAGGTTAACTGTTCGAAAATCAAAAAATGCGGAAAAACGGAATGCCCTGAATACAACAAGGAAGCCTCCTGTTGGGACACTGTGGGATCAAATGCCCCCGGCGAAATACATTGCCCTTCCATATTATCCGGCAAGCTCAACAGTTGCACGGAATGCCCGGTCATGCAATTATGCATGAAAAGCGAAATGGATGAATTGTCTGGCTGGTTCAACACCCTTATGGGCACTATCAGCGAAGTTATCCGCAGGGTAAAAGACAACACTGGCTCGCTGGTCGCCGCTTCTGAAGAGTTTTCCTCAATCGCCCAGAGCCTTGACGCGACTTCCGAAGAAATGATGCAACAGTCGAATAGCGTGGCTGGAGCGGCAGAACAGGCCAGCGGAAATGTAGACTCAATGGCCAACTCTTGTGAAAACATCAATATTAACATTAAAAAGGTGTCTTCGGCGGCTGAAGAGATAACCGGAAGCATGAGCAATATGGCGGCGGCGGTTGAAGAGTCTCTATCAAATCTTGCCAGCGTGGCAGCCGCGTCCGAAGAAATGGCCGCCACTGTGGACGAAATCGAACAGAGCACAGATAAATCAAGATCTATCGCCAATAGCGCAGTCCAATCTGCAAATAAGGCTTCCAGTCAAATAAAACATTTATCCGAAGCATCCCATGAAATAAGCATGGTCATTGAAACGATTGAAGATATTGCCGAGCAGACCAAATTGCTTGCGCTGAACGCCACGATTGAGGCAGCCCGCGCTGGCGATGCTGGCAAAGGCTTTGCTGTGGTGGCCACAGAAGTCAAGGAATTGGCCAAGCAGACAAGCGAGGCCACGGAAGGAATAAGGCTAAGGATTCAAGCAATGCAGGATTCCACTAAACATACAGTCAAAGATATAACCGAAATAGAAGAAGTCATTGGCGAAGTCAGCTCAAATATAGACACTATAGACACAGCCGTCAAACAGCAAAGCATTGCAGTCAAAGAAAATGTCAAGAATCTGACACAGGCTACCGATGGAGTCCAAGAGGTCGCCCAAAGCGCAGTAAAAGTCAATGAAGAAGTCAAGGATATTGCAGAGAATATAGTTGATGTAGCCAATGGAATAGAGGGCATTGCGAAGCAAAGCCATGAGGCCTCTCTTGGAGTGCAGGACATCTCGTCCAATATTCAGGCTGTAAGCGAAGCCGCCTCAAACACAAACAAGACCTCAACGCAAGTGTATGACACAACCAATGAGTTGCTAAAAATGTCCAATGAGCTTCTTGAACAAGTAAAACAGTTTAAAGCGTAAAAGAAGTGGACTAAGGAGTCTAAACAGGAGCTCCGCTGCCGCGAACAATCAAGGAAGTTGAAAGAAGAGTTTCAAGAACACTGCCTTCGCCGTCCATGGCAGTTCTGAGATTGTTCCAAACAGCTCCGGCTATCTCCGAACACGCCTGATCGACAGTTGTCAAGCCAAGCGAATCAGAGAAGTCAAGATTGCCGAAACCGACAAGCGACACATCTCTTGGACAATTCATTCCCTGATTAGAAAGATAAGCAAAAACCCCGGAAGCAATTGTGTCGTTGCCGCAGAAAATAGCTGACGGCGGATTGTCGGAACGCAAAAGCATTCCAGCCGCATTGCTGCCCCATTGGCGACTGTATTCTTTTTCGAGCGCATAGAAATCGGGAACAACAATTCCGTATTTATTTAAGACGCTTTTGTAGCCGCGCAACCTCAGAGCTGCGGTAAGATCGTTCTTGCCGCCGATGTACGCTATTTTGCGATGTCCCAATGAGAACAGGTGTTCGACTGCGTCGCATGCTCCTTTGAAATCATCGCTGACCACGTAGGGAATATCCAGGCCGTCTATATATGTGTCAAAAAAAACAGTCGGAATATTTATGTCCCTGTAAAAGCGAGCGCAAGCGCTGTTTGGGGCGGCAATGATCCCGTCAACGCCATATCTGGCAAACGCGTCCAAAATGCTCTTTTCCCTTTCCGGACTGCCGTGAGTCAAATGAAAAACCGGAGAACAGCCGAACATACTCATCCGGTTTTCCAGACAAGCCATGATATTGTAAAAAAAAGCCTCATCCTCTGGGAAAAGAACGCCTATCAAGCCGCTCCGGGCGCGACTTGTTTCCAGCCTGCCTACAAAATTCCCCTTGCTCGGAACCTTATAAATGAGCTCCCTGCCCTGCAATAATTGAAGAGCCCTGCGAACGGTCAAATGATTGACGCCCAAAGTGGCGGCCAACTGCTTTTCAGAAGGCAATTTGTCGCCCGACTGAAGCCCGTCTCTTTTTATGCCTTGAAGTATTTCATCTGCAAGATCTATGTATTTCAGTTTCCTTGTCATGCTTTTAATATATACCGGTATAATTATATTTCAACTATTTTTTCGTTTTTTTGCAAAAAACATCGCCATCAGGCATTGACATGTATGCATATCGGTTTATTATAGCGGTATACACAAAACGCAAGCAAAAGGAGAAATTAAATGACAAACCAGGCAATAAGCAGAAGTGAATTCGCCGAAAGGATTAAAAAATTTCAAAAGAACATCGCCGAAGCAGGCTTGGACGCCGCGCTTGTGCATGGAAACGAAGCGGACTTCGCCAATGTTCGCTATCTTTCAGAATACTGGCCGACTTTTGATGCCGCAGCAGT
>Ga0075121_1002099_pt1 | contig 11777 bp, 9 predicted proteins | sample AntAceMetag02UKG_FD_69793 | JGI IMG/M metagenome (GOLD analysis project Ga0075121, IMG submission 69793) | Saline lake microbial communities from Ace Lake, Antarctica - Antarctic Ace Lake Metagenome 02UKG | ecosystem: Environmental > Aquatic > Non-marine Saline and Alkaline > Saline | place... | reverse complement strand
TTTTATGCTTTAGTCTGCTGCAGGCAGATTGGAGCGAAGACCCCGAATTTAATAATCAGATTTCAAATCTGGGTGGAGATCAAACCATTCCTAAAACAGCTCAGAATCCTGATGGCAGTTCATATATTGGCTGGTGGAGCAATAGCACCGGAAATTACAATATGCGCCTGCAATACCTTGATGCTGAGGGAAACATTGTCTGGGACGAAAATGGGATTCTGGTGAGTGATCACACGCAGATGACCTGGCTCACAGATTGGGATATGACAGTAGATCATGATGGTAATGCCATAATGGCATTTAATGATGTCCGTGAAGGGGAAGATCAGCTTGATATTTTTGGTTATAAAATTACGCCTGATGGTGAATTTGCCTGGGGTGGGAACGGCATAAACCTCTCTAATGGGGATTTTAATGTTGCACCAAAAGTTACGGTTACTGCCAATAATAACTGCATTTTTGCCTGGTCTGATGAATATCAGATAATCGCTCGCAGTATTTCTCCTGATGGTGCTGAGAACTGGGAAACTCCTATCATCATCAATGAACCAGAAACCAGTAATTGGCCCCAGCTTATGGCTGCTGATAATGATGGCAGTGAAGGCAATTTTCTGATGAAATATTTTGTGGATTCAGGACCATATTGGGCACCTGACCGCTTTGTCTATATCCAGAAGTATGCTAATAGTGGTGCTCCTGTCTGGGATGCCCCGGCAGTTGTTTCTGATGCTTCGGGTATTTCTGCCTGGAATCAGGTATTTTCCTGGGCTCCTGATGGTTCCGGGGGAGCAGTGATAGCCTGGCATGATGATCGTAATAGTGAAAATATCAGCCGGGCTTATGCACAGCATATCACCACAGACGGCACAGCAATATTTACTGATGGTATTCAGGTGGGTGATCATGGAGCTAATAATCAATATTATCCTCAGGTGATATTTCAGCCGATAGATGAGAATATTTGTGTTTACTGGGAAGAAACAGATCCTGGTCAGAATAATTCAGGTATCGTGGGACAGAAGATTAATTCAGATGGTGAATTGCTCTATGGAAATGAAGGAGTAACAATATCAAATATCCAGCCAACGGGAGGAACAATTATTGCCTTGCGTCCATTTGGTGAAGATGTAGTGGTTACATATTCAACCTATCCCTGGGGTAACTTTAACAATGAACAGATATTAGCAGAGAGAGTCAATCCAGAGGGGGATATTGTCTGGGATGAAACCCTGATAATTTCTGATATGCAAACTCAAAAAATGCACACTGACATGTCAGATATAATTTATCTGGATGGTGGCTTTATCCCTTCTGATGGCTTTGTTATCTCCTGGGGAAGTGGCAGTGATGGCATTTATGCTCAAAGATTTAATCAGGATGGAACAATTGGTACTCCTGGTCCCTTATTGCCAGCCCCGGTCAATTTGACAGCCGAAGTAGAATTATATACAATAAATCTTCAGTGGGAAATGCCTGATGACCGCTTTTTAACGGGATTTGAGCTTTATAGAAATGATGAACTTCTGGCTGAAATTGATGATGCAGGGGTCAGAGAATTCGATGACTATGTATGGGATTATATTACCTATGAATATTATCTTTTAGCAGTTTATGAAGAAGGGATCTCTGGTCCTTCCAATTCTGTATTTGTGGTAATTGTAGAATATCCATTTCAACCTGATGGACTTACTGTTGATCCCGTGAATGGACATATGGAATGGGAACAACCGATTCTTCCCCCTAGAAATCTGGAAGGCTACAATGTTTATCTGGACGATATGCAGACACCTTTGGATTACACCACAGAGCTTAGTTACCAGTTGACGGATCTGGAAGCAGGAATTACCTATACTGCTGCTGTAAGTGCTGTATATACTGATTCAGAATCAGAATTGATCAGCGTAGATTTCACTTATGAACCTGTTGGTAATAATGAAGATGAACTTTCAGGTTTATCTTTAGGAGTAGCAAATTATCCTAATCCTTTCAATCCGGAAACCAGAATTGCCTTTAATCTTTCAGAATCTACTCAGGTTACTTTGAATATCTATAACACCAGAGGGCAATTGATCGATAATCTTCTTGATATGCAATTAGCTGCTGGTGATCATAAGATAATCTGGAATGCTGAATCTCAGCCAAGTGGAATATATTATTACTCATTAAGAGCAGAAGGAAAAGTTTTCTCCGGCAGAATGGTATTATTGAAGTAAAAAAAATATTGAGTTAAGATTTTTTGGACTGGGGGCGGCAATAATTGTCGTCCTCAATCCTATTACTTAACTAAATGTAGCCAAATCATCCCTGATTTGGATTATGCGTACCCATAGCTTTTGAAAATCATCCATAGTCTTGCACGACGGATAACCAGCTCTGGATTACATTACATTAAATCACCCCTTCGTTTATTCCCCTTGGTCTGTATTATCTTTAACACATTTAATTTTACATTTTACATTATTCAGCAAATGTAAGGAAAGTGTAATGTCATAAATCACTGCAGTAAAATCAATTACAGCAAAACATTATTTTTTTGCCCTTTTTGAGATATACATACCCCTATATTTAACTTTCTTGTCCCTTCACACTTTCGCCCTTTCGCACCTTCACACCCTCAAATCCCCCCCCCTCTTGTCTCGCCGTAATCAAATGAAGGATGATCATTTTCAATTGCTATCAATTAAATTCGTAGCTTAATCTTTCCAGATTAAGCATTTATTTTTTCTCCAAACCTTCTAACAGCCTCTTCCCCATAGCAGTCAAACGGTATTTCTAAAGTTTACTTTGAGGTTTATCTGGTATTGTCATTTCTACAAAACCAGCTTCTCTGGATGGATTCAAGTAGTCTTCCCTGAAAGTTGGCTTATGCTTTATATTAAGCTTCTCAAATATTTCTTTTCTGCTTAACTCAGCTATTTCAATAGCAAGAATTAGCTTCTTTACTTGCTCTGCAATGTACTTTGCATCATGGTCGGTATCATGGTCGGTATCATGTGCGGTTTCCACATAATTACTCTTGATAAATTGAAACTGGGAAGCATTTCCCAGCTCATTTATTCTCAAAATCAATATTCAACATATTGTATCCTATCGTATCAACATTAAATTTGTTAGAAAAATAGAACATTGCATCTTCATCAATATTTAGTAGCAATTTTACTATTTGTTGCAAATGAGGGTCTATCATTTTTGATATAGATCTACCTAATATTACACCACTTGTCCCACCTACAATTGCCCCAAAGGGCGGAATGTAAGGTGCTCCTGCATAAGTCCCTAACCAAAGAAAGGCCGATTTTATACCAAATTTGGATAATAAGGATATTGTTTTAAGTATTGCAGTTTTAGATTTTAAATCTTGATTTGAAAATTCATAGATTCTATTGTTATTAACTAATTGAACGAGCAACTTGAGACCCAAAACTATTTCACCAATCCAAGGTAACCAATCTCCTAATTCATCTGGAAGGTCAATACCCCAATTCCCAATTAAAACATCTAGTTTTTCGCTTACTTCCTGAGTTAATTCACTATTGGTTATGTTAATTAGTTTTAAATTTTCTTGTAACTCAGGAAACTTAGCAATTGCCTTTTCATATAATTCTTCACTAAGTAGAAATTTTACATCAGGATTAGATTCAATTTTTTCTACTAATCTGCTTAGATAACTAGGTTGTCTAACTTTTGCTTGGAAAAATTCTACAGCTCTATCCAAATCGATTCCCTTAATATCCCAAATTGGTTGATTGGCAGAATCAGCAAGTAGAAAATCCATATCAGGATTTTCAATATTTAATTGATCCATTGCTCTAAGTTCAAAGATTTTACCTTTTAGAGTACTGATAAAACCTTTAGAACTTCTGATATTATCATTATTTAGAATATCCTTAAAATGCTGAAAAAGATTAATCTCAGAATTAGTGAAAGAATCTTTGTAAGCGTCAAAAAAATCATCAGGTACATTTCGCAACTCAAACATTTTTTCAAAAGTTTCTTCTGCAACTAGTGCTGTTTCAATTACAAAATCATCCTTTTTCATCTTATTAAAGGATGCCTCGAAATTTTTAGCTTGCTCATAGTACTTATCATCTACTTCAATTTGTTTTAAACTATTGAGTAAATCATATGATTTCATTGTATTACCTAAATATGTACGTTAATATTAACGATACTATTGATATTATTATTGCAATGTAAGAAAGATAGTTTTTTGTTAAATTTCGTAATATTATTTTTTTTCTGCTGATTTCTGATGAAGATAAATTTGAGAATTGAGTTGTAAGTTTAGAAATCATTTCATGATTTTTTAGTACTCGTGGAATCAACTCATTGTTTATTTTATCTTGTTGCTCCCAAAATTTAACTTTTTCACCAATCGACATAATTGTCTTTTTTTCTTCTTTTGAAATTTTTTGTTTTGCTACTTTCTTTTTCCTTTTTTTAAAAAGCATTTCGACTCCTTATGAATAATTAAATTTCACCTAATGTTCTGCGTGTGCGGCGGAATCAGAATGATTTCGTCGTAAGCGAACAATCCAAACCCTGAATCGGTACGATTCAGGACAAAAGCACCACAAGACCTTACAGCCGACACGCTTGTTAGGTGCTATCTTCACTATCACTAATAAGTGCCACTACTTCTTTATTAGGTATATCTGGAAAAGAGACTAATCCTATTTTATCGATTATAGCTTCTCTACATTTTTTAGCAAATTTATTATCTTTTTTACTTAAAAGGTATTTTGTAACATTAAACAAATCTATTGTACTTATTAATGCTGTTCCGCTTCGAATTGCTGCAGTTAAACACTTTTCGGTGAAGAATTCTTCTCTCTCGTCTGGCTCAATTAACCGAAATGCATTGCCGAAAAGAGCACCTTTAGCCATGTTAGTAATTTCATCTCTTTCAAAGTCCTCATGTATGTTCATTTCTAGTTGCCTGAGTTTATTAATATTTATCGCTTTTTTGTCTTTTCCTTCTACTTCACCGATTAATCGACCTTCTTGTGATTCAAATACAACATCGAATTCAGATTCAGAATTTTCGAAATGCTCAACACTGAAACCGATTATTTTTAGAGCTATATGTATCACTTTTTCTAAAGGCTTTCCATTTTCATAAAGTAATCTTTTCAAAATAGCTTCATCGGCAATTTCTTGTTCGTATTGCTCATTCTGTTTTTGTAGATTATTAATTTTAAATTTAATGTTTATTATCTTATTCCTGATTTTATCTTCTTTTGGAAGAGTATATCTGTCAAGTGTTAGCCAAACGGGTTTGGCAGATAATCTACTTAAAGTGTTAATTGCATTACTCAAAGAGCATAATGAAGACACAAACTTTTTCCCAAAAGCTACCGCCTCATCAGTCCAGTAGTCTTTTCCATCTTCTTCATTTTCATACATGTAATTTTCTCGCTCAAAATCAATATACGGTAGCAAGAATAAATTACCTCCAGCATTCTTGTATCGAATTATCCCGCCTACAATTTTTTGTCCTGTTTTTGTTTGAACTAAAGGTCTAATACCATCACCATTTAGTAAAATACGAAACTCAGATATTTCTCCCATTTCCATCCAATAAGGCGCTAACACATTGTCTTTTCCCACTAAAACCATAGAAGCACCATTTGAACTGGTAACTTGAATGCCCCCTGGAATGATATGATAGTTCGAGGCAATTGTTACAAGTCTAGTTGTTTGCCTATTCCTACCAATTCCAGAATAGCTTTTCTTACCTGTAGCGATATATACATTCTGCTCACTATTTAGCATAATGAAAATGTTTTTTCCTGCTTTAACACTTTCTAAAATTTCTCGACGCCAATATTCAATTTTTTCTTTAAGGGAAAATGAATCTGAATCGTTTAAAGATGGTTTCCCTAGATATTTATCATTTGAATATTCGTAAAAGCTAGATATAATTGGATCAATAATTGCTATATCATAATCAAGTAATGACACTTTTGATTGAATACTGACTTCTTCAATATTTGCACCAGGGATATTTACCCCTATACCAACTACATTGTTTTTAGCCATAAATACTCCTTTAAGATAATTTTATTGCACATAATGTTCTGCGTGTGCGGCGGAATCAAACAGATTCCGCCTAAAACAAACAACCCAAACCCTGAATTGGTACGATTCAGTCAAAAAAACACTAACCAAACTTACTGCCAACACGCTTATTATACATCATCCTTAATATAACCTTTCTTGTAAGCATTTACTACATGCTTGTCAATATCATCGAAATAATCACCGTAAAGCATCCAGTTAGCATTTCTATGAACTTGAATTAAATTAGTTTTTCCCATATTTTTGGGTACGAAATTATGATTTTCAATGATTTTCCATTCACTTTCATTGTTAAAGATTTTTTTTACTAAGTTTAGATTATCAGTAGCAATTCCAATTGTACCTGATTCACTATTTTTTAGGACGCATCTTGATGCTAAATTAACTGTATTTCCAACACAGGAAATACTCCAATTATTTATAGTGCCAACAACTGCCACTGCAAAAAACCCGTATGCGATACCAATTTTAGGTTCAAATGAAAAAGGATCGTTACGAATCATTTTTTCTGCAGATCTTAGCGCAGCTTCTAGCGGATTAATTTTACATTCTGAATGAGGGTAAAACACCATAATTTCATCACCTATAAATTTATCAATTAATCCACCATAAATCCTAATAGATTCAGCTTCAAACCACGAGAAAAAATGATTGGCATAAAATGCACATTCCATTGGTGTTTTTTCGCAACATAATTTACTAAAACCCGGTAAATCAGCAAATAGAATTGCTCCTTTTGTATTTATTCCCGTTAATGGAAATTGATTTGCATTTAAAAGAGATCCATCATTCATTGTCTTAATATAATTGATATTGTGTTTTAGAAAATATTCTATTAATTGATTTTGGCTATTCATATTTTTTGTTACTCATCTGTTAATTTTTTTATTGATTGAGGAATCTCTATTAACTGATTTAGTCCACTTATTGAAGGTAGCCTTGCTCTAAATTTCCAAAAGTATATTTCTAAATCTCCGTTTTTTGTTTCTCCCATTATGAGTGGATATCCCCATTCATTACAAACGATAGGTTGTTCAGGGTCATTTAGATTTACTTGAGCATATTCAAGGTATTTTGTGTGGTAATTATCGATGTCTGAAAATTGCTTTCTGATTTCGATAAGTTCATCTTTTAAAATATATTCGTATCCAAATACAGCAAAACTGAATAAATACGCGTAGACTAATATTGCAACCCCACTCGTAAAAGAATAACCATTTTTTGCATTTTGTGATCCAGGAGTAATTCGATTTCTTAAAACCCAATCGAGTTTACTACCTTTTTTTGAGTTACATTTGCTACATGTTATGGTAAGTCCAGATCTAACATTTTTGACTGAAATTTTTGTGAAATCAGTTTTCTGAGCTTTTTCCCCAGTAGAATGAGCGGGAATAATATGTTCAAGAGCAACATCACCTTTAACAATTTCTTCTCTTTTGATTTCTTTTAGACATAAAGGGCAGAGTATAATATCTTTTAATTCAGGATTGTTTCCTGTCTTTGTTAAATTGGATTTATATGCATCAAAAAGATCTAAAGCAATTGGATTCATTAATTCCTCCAATTATGGGATGACTTACAATTTTTCGCGTGTGGGAAGGGATCGGAACGATCAAGCCCTAAGACAAACCTACCACTGACACGCTTGTTATGTGTTTTCATTCAACGATCAACTTTGATCTATCAATATATTCATCAAGTGTTCCTAATATATCTACAGCCTTAGCTTTTAAATAGAATTCTTTTTTTATAATATTTGTACCTGATTTTGGTAATGGAAGTTCTGCACGATTGCCATCAACAGCAACTAAAAGGAATTTATCTACAAGATTATTGTTATAATAAACGAAATAGTAATTTGCATAAGCCATTTTGTCAGGATGTGATGTAGCCCATTTTTCATTAAAGGGTCGTCTATTATCAAAATCATCTCTTACTATTTTTAGATTAATATCTTCTTTTAGAATAAAAGTACTTTCATCATCATAACACTCCCAGTTAGGAAAAGGATTTTGATATATCATTTCCAATATTTCTGATTTGCTAATTCTTGAATTATTTAAGATTTTATTGGTTTTTCTCTGTTTGTCTGAAAAAACATAGCCTTGTTTAATACAATACTTTTTAATATCTGATATATATTGTTCATCAACATTTTTTTCATATATATTTCCTAATTCATCATTAATAATTACACTAAAATTTAACTTATTGTCAGCCTTTAAAATAGGTTTTAAAAGATCATCAATAGGATAATGATAAGTTACTTTTTTCCCAACATTTATTGGAAGACCAAATTCTGGATTTATATCTTTAAAAACAATATCATTTGGGTTAAATAATATATGATGATATTTTTTAGTATTATCTCTAACTGTACAAAATTTTATATAATCTACATAATTAATTTTGTTCCCAATATTTAGGATGTCAACTTGTACCGTTCTCGTTGCATTACTCAGAGTTCCATTCTGGCTATTTCCTGAATAAATAGAAGAAAAAAGTATATTAATATTAAAATCAAAATCCTTACTTGAGGTTTTAGACATTTTTTCATTTGTTGATTCTGAACTAATGCCTGATTTCAGTTTAGGATAACTTGAATTGTTAAGTATTACATTGCATAATTCAGCAATTTTGTTTTCAAACTGATTTTCTTGAGTAAAATCAATACCAAGTCTATTTTTTAAAAATATTGGGACATAAAAATCACCATTTTCATCTTTCTCTTTAAAAACTGGGATAAATTTTTCTTGCTTTGTATTACTGTAAACACTTGGATTTATTATTGATGTTTCGATACCTACACCACCAGATCGAGAATTTGCTTTTTCTGTATATTTTTTATTACAAATTATTAGTACTTTATCAGATTTCTCAATTGATTCCTCCATAAAATGATTTAAAGCGTGGCCTAATTTTAGTTCCTTTTTATCAAAGATAACGTTTATATTTTCTGACATCATTCTTTCAGCAAATTTGAGAACCCATTCATCGTGAGCTTGGTTAGACCAGCAGTATGATATAAAAACGTTTGGTTTTTGCATCTTTATTCTCCATTTATTTTACAATTCAAACTTCACATTTAAAACTCATAAAGTGTGTCTCACCGAACTTTTTCGTGTTTTAGAATTTATATTCATTTAATTTCAATCCGTCCAGTGGACTCTTTAATTTCGAACCCCCTTTCTGTGTTATATGAGCATATATTACTATTGCGGTGAATTTTAAAGCCGGCAATATCTGAATATATCTCAAATCACCTCCTGAAATAAATATATGTTTACTTAATGAAAAAATAATATATTTGTCAATAAAAAAACCGCTGCAAGCAACGGTTGAATAATGGTGGGCGTTTAGAAACTTGAACCCCTGACTTCTTGCGGGCATAGTCATTCAATTTTTAATTATTCTCTCCTTCGCTCCTCGTTTTCCCCAGCTCTGATTACATTATCTTATATTAAATCGCACTTTCACCCCTTCTCATCTTCAAATCCTCCTCCCCCTCGTTCCCTCGTTTTCCCCAACCCCCAACTCACGACAATAGATAGCAATCAGCCATAGGCTGACAAGAATGTTAGGAAATGTTAGGTCATAACTAACAGTTATTATGTCAGTTACAGTATTTCCTAACATTTATGCCCCTTTTCCGAATATACATACCCCTATATTTAACTTTTAACAATTAACGACTAACAACTAACGATTTTTTACATTTTACATTTTCAATTATTCAGCAAATGTAAGGAAATGTAATGTAAATGTAATGTCATAAATCACTGCAATAATATCAATTACAACAAAACATTACATTTTTGCCCTTTTTGAGATATACATACCCCTATATTTAACTTTCTTGTCAGCCTATGGCTGATTACATTCTCTCTGTGTTCTCTGTGCCCTCTGTGGTGAAAAATCTTACATTCAATTTTACATTCTTGTCAGCCTATGGCTGATTACATTATCCGTGTTGATCCGTGTAATCCGTGGCATCTGTGTTCTATGTGTTCTTAGTTACAATTAATTTAGTTCGTATTATTCATTTAAAAACATTTCAAGTTTCATAACTGAATTTTATCCTAATTTTATTAACAAATTTCAGTAATACTCATATAATTATCTGTATTATAATAGTTTATGCTATTATTTTGCCTTAACCTTACCCCCTGCATCCTCCCTGTGGGTTCCCTGTGGCTTATTATGTAATCTTGACATTTATGGCTTCTTAATATAACTAATGTTCTCGATTATAAATATTATTTTATTGTTATCTATTGAAATTGCCAATCAATTTCTACAGCAATCTAAATCTCTGCTCTAAAGAGGAAATACAGCCCAATCACCAGGAAAATAGCATGTGGTATCCAGGCAGTAGTCAGGGGATCAAGCACTCCGCTATGTCCCAGGCTTTGCGCCAGCCTGAGAATTGATAAATAAAAGAAGCAGACAAATAAGCCAATGGCAAAGATAAGTCCTCTACCACGACTGCGAATTGAAGCACTGGCAAGAGGGATGCAGAATAAAAGAATTATCAAATTCGCAATTGGAAATGAGACTTTGTAATAAAGATCAGTAAGCTCTGCATGATATTTCTCACCCACTTTCCTGAGTCTTTGAATGTAATTCTGCAGCTCAAAGAAGTTCATGGACATGGGCGATTTGGAACTGCGAATGAAGTCATTGGGAGTTACATCTACAAATTTAAGAACTGTGCGCGGATAAAAGCTGGTTGAATCAGGCATCCCATCTTTAAAAGTGCGGATATAGCAATTTTCAAATACCCATTTATCATTTTCCCAGGTTGCCCGGTCTGCTATGATCTTCGAATGAATTATCCCTGTGTCAGGATCAAAGTTGGAAATGTCTATTGTCTTTAGATTATTCCGGTAACCATCAAAAAAACCAATAAAATACATATTGTTATCAGTGCCTTGATAATGGATGTTTGAAAGCATCTTTTTATCTTCAAGCTTTTGCTCCTTGATCAATACGGTATATACATATTCCCGTTTTGCTTCTGCCCAGGGTAAAACAAATTCACCCAAAAGAAGTACAGCTATACTGATAACTGCACCAATAATAAAAAGTGGTCTCACCATCCGCACAATCGATATTCCGGCAGAGCGAATCGCTATTGATTCACTGTACTTAGATAAATTATCCATTAGAAATAGACCTGAAAGCAGTACTACTACTGGTGAGGTTAGGATAACCAGATATGGCAGCCGCAAGGCAAAATATATTGCCATCAAGTCCCAGGTGGCACCGCGCCTCAGCAATCTTGGAAGATTATCAAAAAAATCCACTACCAGAAATATCACAGTAAATGATAGCAGGATCATTATATAAAATCTCAGATACTCCCGGGAGAGATAACGATCAAGCAGACGCATTTTTGTTCCTTCTAAATTTGGAAAGCATTTTATGCCAGAAGAGGTTAAGATCATATATCTTCATTTCACGCACTGATATAACTATCAGATAAATACCGATCAATCCCAGTATTATATTGGATATCCACATGGAAAGCCAGGGTGCTACAAGTCCTTTATCTGCCAGTTCCTCTCCCCCTGTAAGCGCTCCATAATAAATCATAAATACAAAAGACGATACCGTAAATGCCATTCCCACACCATTTGATTTTGTCATCATACCCACTGGTGCACCAATCAGCACAAAGATCAGGCAGGCAAATG
>Ga0075121_1002097_pt1 | contig 11787 bp, 8 predicted proteins | sample AntAceMetag02UKG_FD_69793 | JGI IMG/M metagenome (GOLD analysis project Ga0075121, IMG submission 69793) | Saline lake microbial communities from Ace Lake, Antarctica - Antarctic Ace Lake Metagenome 02UKG | ecosystem: Environmental > Aquatic > Non-marine Saline and Alkaline > Saline | place... | reverse complement strand
AGAAGAATTATTTCCGGCGGTACCGGTATTATTTTTAAAGGCAGTGGATTTTATGTTACAGATAATAAGAGCAGTGAATCTACATCCGGTACGGCGGTTAATACAAAACCAGAGACTCAAAAGAAAGAAAACTCTTCAGAAAAAAATAAAGATACCACAAAATCAAAAAATTCTGCCTAACGGTCAAAATTTTTATACTCAACCATCTTAATTCTCGTATTTAGAGTTTTTTCTACAGCTTCCTGAATTAATGCATCAAGATTTATTTTTTTGTAGACTTCGGTTATTTTCTCTTTATCTGGTTTTACCAGAGGATGTTCAGGGGAGAAAATTGTACAGCAATCCTCATAGGGAAGGATGGAAGTCTCATACGTACCGATCATTTTAGCGGTGGATATAATCTCTTCTTTGTCCAATCCAATTAATGGACGGAAAACCAGAAGATCTGAAGCACTATCTGTAAGAATAAGACTTTCAAGAGTTTGACTTGCTACCTGGCTTAATGCTTCACCTGTAATAAGACTTTTTGCGTATATCTTTGAAGCAACAATATTTGAAATCTTCACCATTGCATAACGCATAAGAAGGGTACGCTCTTCATCACGAGAATTTCTATTAATTTCAAGCTGTACATCGGTAAAAGGCACAACAAATAGACTCATCTCAGGGATATAGTCTGAAATGATAGAAGCAAGAATTTTTACTTTATCAAGAGCTTCATCAGATGTGTATGGATATGTATGAAAATAGATAGCATCCTGGCGCAAACCGCGTTTTGCCATTCTAAAACCAGCTACTGGAGAATCAATACCACCCGATAGTAAAAGTAAACCTTTACCGGCACATCCGACTGGTAATCCTCCGGGACCCTTTTCAGAGGTTATGTATACGTAAGCCCGATCACGTACTTCGATTGAAATAGTCGTATCTGGATTATGAACATTAACTTTTATTCCCGGATATTCATTGAGAACTGCATCACCAGCCTGACAGCAAATTTCATAGGAAGAGAAAGGAAAGCTTTTGTCTGAACGCCTTGAATTAATTTTAAAGGTAGTAGTTTTTTTCTCTTCAGATACGGATGACATCAATTTTAATACTGCAAGGAGAATGTCCTCAATAGATTTATTTACAGAAAGAGCAGGAGAAAAACCTTGAATTCCAAAAGTTGTACGCAATGCATCTGATACAACATCTTCCTGACATTCAGAGACTCTTAGAAACAATCTGCCTTTTTGTGTTACAAATCGAGGAGAATATGCTGAAAGTTTTTTTTTGATATTTTGGCGAAGCTTACGCTCAAAAAAATTTCTATTCTCACCTTTTAATACAATTTCACCAAGTTTGATTAAATATAGCTGGTCTGTCTTATTCATAGGGCAGATATTACCGTTTTCCTAATAATTTGTGTAGTAGTTCGACTTCGTAATTTAAGGTATTGCAAAATTGCTGTACTTGTTCAATTGGGGTTGTAGGACCGGTAGATACTCTAATAGCTGTAGATGCAGCCTCATTATCAAAACCCATATTACGAAGAACTCTTTCTCTCTTTTTTTTATCTTTTGATGAACAGGCTGATCCTGCAGAAATAGAGAACCCTTTGTCGTTCATTACTCTTGTAATTATTTCTGCTGGAATATTACGGCAGCAAATAGTTGTTATATAGGGTGATACAGCATAGTTATCAAAATTAATAGGCAGCGTATATAAATCAGGATAGTTTTTGATATTCTCAATAATAATTTTTTGCAATACAGAAGCCATTTTGTAGTTTTCTTCATAGTTACTGATTACTCTCTGTAAGGCTGTGTTAAATGCAGAAATTGATGCCAAAGATTCTGTTCCATGCCTATAGGAGAATTCCTGACCACCTCCGGATTGAATCATTTGAGGGAACTTTTTTGCATAAAGCATCCCAATACCATTAGGCCCCTGAATTTTGTGAGCACTGAATGATGCAGAATCAACATCAAGATCTTTTAAGGAGTAATCAATTTTTCCTAATGCCTGCACAGCATCCGTATGAAAGTGGATTTTCTTTCCTGTCTTTTGCTCAAAAATCCGGGTAATCTTAACCAATTCCTTCACTGGCTGAATGGTACCGGTCACATTATTAACCAGCATAATAGAAATGAATTGAGTTTTTCCAGTTAAGTACATTTCAAAATCATTAATATCAATATATCCGCCTGGAGCACGTAGTATACGTACAGTAAAACCAAAATCTTTATAAATTTTTTCGTAATCAAAGACAGACGGGTGATCAATACCAGATAAAATTATTTCTCCCCGACGTTTGTTTCTTAAGATTGAAGTATGAATCAAACTATTGCTCTCTGTACCGCCGGATGTGAAAACAAGATTTCGTTCAGTAATACCTAATAATTCTGCTGTATTGCTGCGAAGATTGGAAAGCAGAGCAGCAGCTTTCTTCCCTTCAGTATGTAAAGACGAAGGATTTCCTGGAAATGCCAGTGAAATTTCAAGATACCTATCCAATGCTTTAGGAAGTACTGGTGTTGTTGAAGCCCAATCAAGATAACAATTCATAAATTCATTCTGATGAATTTAACGGGTTTTATCAAGCAGATAGTAGTATTGAAAGTTGTAAATTCATCTACAATGGATATTATATAAAGTCCCATTGAAAATATGATCATGATGAAGTATAAACAATGTATGAAAATCAACTGTAATATAGGTCAGAAAACTACTCAGGTGTCATTTTATGAAGACAAAGCTAAATTACTGGATATTTCCGGGAATGGTCTGTATGTATTCGATGAATTCACTATAAAACTTATAACCGAGTTGCCGGAAAATTATATGGTAATAGGAAGGGGTGAAACATGTAAACGCCTCGATGTGGTTGAGGATATTCTTACTAGAGCATTTTCTTTGGGATTAGGAAGAGATGCTCAATTTATCGCTGTCGGGGGTGGAGTTGTTTGTGATATGACTGCTTTTGCAGCTTCAATATATATGAGAGGTATTTCATTAATTCTTATTCCTACAACACTTTTATCAATGGTAGATGCTTCATTAGGTGGAAAAACAGGAATCGATTTTAAATCATATAAAAATCTTGTTGGGAGTTTTTATCCGGCAGGAGAGGTGAGAGTATATATTCCATTTACTAAATCTTTATCAGCACATGAATTTTTAAACGGTCTTGCTGAAATTATTAAGCATAGTCTTCTAGCTGGCGGTGAATTTTTCTTAAAAATAACAAATAAGAAAGAAGAAATTCTTGGAAGAAATTTGGATTTGATTGAGGAATTAGTTTATGAATCTCTACTTATCAAGAAACAATATGTAGAAGAGGATCCATTTGAAAAAAATGGATTACGCGCGCAACTTAATTTTGGTCATACTTTCGGGCATGCCTATGAAACAGTTACCGGACTCGAAGATATATCACATGGTGAAGCAGTCGCATGGGGAATATCCAGAGCACTGGAAGCAGGACGTATGTTTGGAATAACAAATTCGCACTATGCAGAAAAGGTAAATGATTTGCTTCGTTATTTTAATTATCCGGTTGATACAAAAATAACTAATTTTGCTGTCTATTTAGAGGCTTTAAAGCATGATAAGAAAAACAGAGATGGAGCTATAAAGTTTATACTTCAGAAAAATCTAGCTGAAACATGTATTTCAGAGCTGCCGGAAGAAATAATAAAAAAATCAGTAATGTGAGCCAATCTCAAAAATGTATCCTGATAAATTATGACTCAAAAACCATAGTAAGTTTTCTATACATCTCATTCAGCACAGCATGCAAATCTTTATCAATCTTTTCAGTAATAATATCAGCAAGCATTTCCAGACTAAAAAGCCCAATATCAATAGCAGAATGAAAACTTTTTACATTTTTAAACCAAAAAGTACCTTTTGTATCATTTTCCAAGGTAATAAATCCTAAAACTTTACTGTTTCTTTTTATTTTACAAAAACTGAGTAATAGCGATAAATTATCAATAAGGAGTTCGGGTTCTAATGCTGGTTTGAAATTCCCCTGTGGGGGGCTGTCAAGTATTCCATTTTCTGGTTTCATAAAGGGAACAGCTTTCATAATACTTGCAAGTCGATCACCCGTATGAAATGAAAAGTTTCTGTAAGTAACTTTCATTCGTAAATGGTTGTATTTTTTTCTATCCTGTGTAAAAAGATTAAAATTATTACGTAAATCTTCAAAAGGAATAACAACAATTTTTTTATTCTTCTTGTAAGGCTCAACAGGATACCGTTTATTAAAGAGTAAGATACCATCTTGTTTTTTAATATCTTTTTTCTGATCAGATCTTATATGTTGTTCAGTATTGCGTCTGTCAGGGAGAAGTTTTACAGCAAGATCTTTATGTATGCCGGATAACCAGTCTTTTTTTAAGGCTGAAACAGATCTGGCAAACATTCTGCTTGTTCGAACGATCTCTCCGGCAACAATAAAAGAGGGAGATTTTCTAAACATATTTGATCCTGGATGAATGTGAATCTTATCTGTGGTAAGACTTCTATATACATTTTTCCCTGTTTTAACGCAGACGAATTGTATAAGGCCTGAAGCAACAGAACACAAATAGTCATGAAGGTTTCCACCTGATAAAATGGGAATTCCCATTTCTGCAACTATTTCTGAGAGTTGTTCAACGATATTAACTAATTCATCCATAGTCTGTTTTTCAAGGTAATTGGTTTTACAGAATTTTTCTCTCGTTGATTCCTGTGAATATTTCCTGTAATTATGGAATAGAGTAACATAAGTAACAAAGTCGCCACTTTCTGAACTGTATTTATGATGAGCATGTCTTGCTTCAATCTCTTCACCTGCAGGCAGGGTGAATGGTGAACGTGCTGAAAGAAATGAAGCTGCTATTATAGACTCTTCAAGTACATCATGATATTTAATTATCGCTTCTACTATTATTCTTGAAAATCTTGGAAGCAGCGGGAATTTAACCATTAATTTTCCGGTTGGTGTTAATATATTATCATTATCAATAGCATTAAGCAGTTTGAGTGTCTCTATTGCACTCAATATTCCAGCATGCCCTGGGTGAGTTATGAAATCAAATGATGCAAATTCTGTAATTCCTAATTCTGACATTCGTAAAACCACTTCTGATAAATCAGTTCTTTTTATCTCTTCCGGCGTATATGTAGGTCTGTTATTAAAATCGTTTTTATCATACATCCTGTAGCAAACTCCAGGTGCGGTACGACCAGCTCTTCCTTTTCGCTGATTACAGGATGCTTTTGCAATTGGACTCTCAATTAATGAAGAGGTGAAGGTTTTTGGATTGTAATAATTTACTTTTGATAATCCGGAATCAATAACAGTTTTTATATTATCAATTGTTATACTGGTTTCAGCAATATTTGTTGCAATAACTACTTTTTGCATGCCTTCAGGGGTTTTTAAAAAAACACGTTCCTGATCCTTTTTTGGCAATCGTCCAAATAGTGGAACAATAAACAGGTTTTTCTTTTTATCAATATGATCAAGTTTTGAAACACAGTTTACAATTAATCTTTCACCTGGTAAAAAGATAAGAATATCACCATTTTTTGATTCTTGTACACGCCGTTGCACAATCCCTGCAATATATTCAATGAGAATATCAGGATTATCATTAAAGGGCAGGGGTTTATATCTTATATCAACCGGATAAATCTGGGCATCAATATGAATGATTGGGCATCCATCAAAATAGTTTGAAAAAACTCCCGCATTAATTGTTGCTGATGAAATAATTATTTTAAAATCTGCTCTTTCGTTTAAAATCTGTTTAAGCAAACCCAAAATAAAATCGATATTTAAACTTCTTTCATGTGCTTCATCTACCATGATCACAGAATATTTTGAAAGTAACCTATCTGCTTTTAGTTCCTGCAGTAAAATTCCATCTGTCATGATTTTAAGTACGGTATCAGAGTTAGTGATGTCCCAAAAACGCATCTTATAGCCTGCAATTCCAGGTATTGTTGAACCGAGTTGCTTTGCAATATATTCACATACAGAAACAGCTGCAATACGTCTTGGTTGTGTAACTCCAATAATGCCCGTTTTTGAATAACCATAGTTATGAAGTATTAATGGGATTTGAGTAGTTTTTCCTGATCCAGTAGGACTTTCAACAACGATTACACTATTACTTTGCAGCTCTTTAATTATTCTTTCCCGCTGTTGGTATATGGGGAGTTCATGTGGGTTCATAGGTTTGTTTTCTTTATCAAGGTTAATGCTTTTTCAACGGTAATATCCTTAATTTCCTCGAAGGTTTCAAGGTTTTTCAGATTTAATGTATTAGTTTTTAACTCATTACTACCCGCAATAATTGCATAACCGATCTGTTTTTTTTCAGCATATTTGAATTGTTGTACCAATTTCTTTTTTACATGGAACATATCTACTTTTATTCCTTCTTTACGGAATTGATCAGCAATTTTTGCATAATAACCTGCAAGAGATTCATCCATACACATTATCAAAATATCTGATGAAGTAGATCCGGGCAAGGAGATAGATTTTTTCATTTCAGGTTCTGACATAGCAGCTAATAATCTATCAAGTCCAATTGAAGCTCCAACACCAGGCAGTTGCTCTTTAGTATAGAGAGCAGCAAGATTGTTGTACCTGCCTCCTGAGCAAATTGAGCCTATTCCCGGTATTGGGTTTAGAAATGTCTCATACACAATTCCAGTATAATAGTCTAAACCCCTTGTAATAGAGGGGTCAAGAACTACATTGTTAATCTTTTTAGAATCCTGTAGGAATGTAATAATATTCTGGAGCCTCGCCGAATGTTCGTTTGATCCTCCTGAGAGTTCTGTCAATTTATTAAGAATCTGGCTCATATTTAAATTGCTTTCCGGTTTCTGTCCTGCAGTAATATATTCAATAATTTTTTCTGTTTTATCCGGAGTAACCAGATTGCTTAAAAGATCTTTTGTTTTTGTTAAACCAATTTTGGTAAGCTTATCAACACTTCTTAAAATTTCAACTGATTTTTCAGATATCCCTTCATGTGATAAAAATGCATTAAATAGTCCTCTGTGGGATAAATGAACGGTAAAATCATTAATTCCCAGATTTTTAAGAGAATCCATAATTAGCAGAAGGATTTCAAAATCAGATGAAGCATTATCCAAACCCACAATATCAAAATCACACTGATAGAATTCTCTATATCTGCCTTTTTGTGTATTTTCTCCCCGCCATACTTTTGCCATATGGTATCGTTTGAAAGGGAGTCCGATGGTTTGAAAGTGCATCGCCATAAATCGGGCAAATGGAACTGTGAGGTCAAAACGAAGTGCTACTTCTCTTTTTCCTTTATCAGTAAATTCATATATTTGTTTATCAGTTTCTCCACCGCCTTTTCCCAATAAAACTTCTTTATATTCAAGGGCTGGAGTATCAATTGGCATAAACCCAAAAGATCTAAAAGTTTTTTCAAGGTTATGAAAAGTATCTCTTCTGATAATTTCCTGATCAGGTAGAGCATCTCGAAAACCTTTAAGTATACGTGGATTTATTTGCATGATATACCTCTAATTGCTTGTAATTATAGTTGCGGCTATTTCAAAAAGTCAAAAACTTTTGTTTAACATAATGTTCATAAAAAAAATTAATATTTTTGAAAGAACATCAATTATTTACTTAAAAGTAATACAGTATTATGGTAATATCAGCAACAGAAATAAAAAATCAACACTTTCAAATGTATAATTTAAATTCAAATTGTTATAACACCTAATGATACATATATTATCTGAGGTTATGGTAAAAATCAATAAACAGAGAAGCGAAATAAAGTATGCTAAAAAGATATAAAATAGGAAAAACAGGGAAAAGAGTAACTACAGCTCATATTTATACCGGGGAAGAGCACGGTATTCAAAAAAATAAGCTTGATTTTAATGCTATTAAAATAATTGAGAAATTAAAACGTAATGGATTTGATGCATACATAGTTGGAGGTGCTGTTCGTGATATTTTGATAGGTAAACAGCCTAAAGATTTTGATATAGCAACAAATGCATATCCAAAGCAGATTCGCAAACTTTTTTGGAATTCACGAATAATTGGCCGTAGGTTTAAACTTGCACATATTTATTTTCAGGAAAAAATATTTGAAGTTTCAACTTTTCGATCATCAGATCAGGGAGAACTTGGAGAGCATAATATATACGGTACTATTGAGGAAGATGCTAAAAGACGCGATTTTTCTATGAATAGTTTATATTTTGATCCACTTGAGGGTCAGATTTTTGATTTTACAAATGCAATGCGGGATATTCGTGAAAAACGTGTCCGTTCAATTATACCCATTTCAATAACTTTTATCGAAGATCCAGTGAGAATGATAAGATGTATAAAATATACCGAGACAACGGGTTTTTCTATGCCGCACCGCCTAAGTTTATCAATTAAAAAACATGCAGGTGAGTTGAAGCTTTGTTCAAGTTCAAGAATGACTGAAGAGGTTTTTAAGATTCTTCAAAGTGGATATTCCTGTGTCATTCTTAAAAAGCTTCATATCTATGGTTTGTTTGGTTATATGTTGCCGATACTATCTGAGGCAATCCCCAAGAAACGTAAAACTACTCTTAGTTTGGAATTTTTCAACTCTTTAAACGAACTTGATATTGGGATAAATAATACAATTATGCAGATTGATGATTCAGATACAAATGCCAGGAAGCATAGTGAAAAAGAAATTTTTGGTGTGCAGAAAAGTAGAATGCTTGCAGCTTTAATAGATCCATTTCTCTCTTTTCCTGATGAATATGAGAATAGTCATGAGCTGTTTAAGGATATATTTAAACAAATTAAGCAATTAATTTCTCCTTTAACACCTGCAAATTATGAAGTTGAAAAAACAGTTGCATTATTATTTAAACGAGAGCATATAAAAATTCCAAAAAATGCTGTACGAAAACCGGATACCTCTGTTCACGCACCAAATCGGAAAAGCAGAAATACTTCAGCCCGAAAAAGAACAAATAAAAGCAGGATTAAGCCAGTGGGAAACCATTAAACCCGAGTAATTCAACTAAGAATGAGTAGTTCGGTGAAATCGGTGAGAGTTAGTTTTTGTTAAGTCCAATCATCAACTTCAATATTTACTTCGGTAACAAAAACCCCACCATAACGTTCAAGACTATCGGCTATGTATCTCTGCAATTCAATTAAAGTCCCGGAAACCTGTAATTTTATAGGCATTCTTAATTTAATATTCAGATTGTATCCTGCAGGCTCATTTTTTACAATTACTTTCTTAACTCTCAGTGCATCATCGAATTCATCAAGACAATGGATTACCATCTGTGTTAAGGCTGCTTCTGACATTGTAATCTTACCGCGCTTACCAAATTCAGGTCTTACAATAGTTTTTTCAAAAACTTTCTTATTCCAGGGAACAGAAAATCTCCTTTTAAGAAATATTCTAAGTGAATCATAAACTATTTGAGGATAATTCCTTGTTATTTCAATTGTTGGAACGGGAATTACATGTTTTCCTTCAGTATTTCTTATTTTAATTGCAGTTTTGATCTCTTCCTTGCTAGCAAAATCTTCAATTTTAAAAATTTTTTCTGGTTCAGGTAATTTAAGACGAGTCGCAATTTTAAGAATCATGCGTTCAGAGGTTCCAATAATTAGTATGCGTTTGAAATCCTCTTTTTGAAGAGCAGAAATAACTTCATTTCGATGCAGTTCTTCATCAAATAGAGCTGTTTTAATTGCTTTTAAAAAGATTTTTTCTTTTTTTGCAGATTTTCCAGCTACTATTTTGTCACCTCGAATTAGAAGTCCATCGTCAATTATTAACTCAATACCATATTTTTCAGCAACTAGTTTAGATCTAAAACTTTTTCCAGTTCCGCTTCGACCTACTAAGGCATATACTTTTTTGCCTTTGAGTTTCCAAATTGTATAGCGAAGAAATCTATTCATTGCCGATATAATATACTTTCATTCTAATATAGGAAATACTTTTATGTATAATAAATTATTCTAAAAGATTCAATGCATAAGATATTTGCTAATTTGTTTTAAATTAACAATTTATAAGCAAGATGAAGTTTAGTTACCAAAACAGCCATGAAAAAGCGGTGATATTTACATTTTTCATATCATTCATATATAATAGATTTAGAAAAGACATATCAAGGAGTTCAATTTACATGCTGAAAATCCGATCCTTTAAAAAAGGCGGTATACATCCGCACGGAAGAAAATCTCTGTCTGAAACAGTACAAATTTTAGGATTACCCAAACCAGCTACTGTTATTATACCTATGTCACAACATCTTGGTGCACCAGCAATTGTTTGTGTGAGTAAGGGAGATGTGGTTACAGCAGGACAGAAAATTGGTTCAGGTGAAAGTTTTATATCTGCAGACATTCACTCATCTGTTTGTGGTACGGTTAAAGATATAAAGTCCATAGTTTTAGCGAATGGAATAGAGACAAATGCTGTTATCATTGAAACTGACGACTTACCAGAAAACCAAATAGAGTTCACAGATATTGATATTGAGCTGATTAATAATTTTACCCAGCAGGAACTTTTAAAAATTATCAAAGATTCCGGAATAGTTGGTATGGGTGGTGCTGCATTCCCAGCCCACGTTAAATTTAATATACCCAAAGGAAAAAAAGCAAAATATTTAGTGATAAACGGAGTAGAGTGTGAACCCTATCTAACAGCTGATCATAGGCTTATGCTTGAACATACCGATGAAATTCTTAAAGGTGTTTCACTAATCTCTAAAATTATTAATGCTGAACAGGTTATAATCGGAATTGAAGCAAACAAGATGAATGCTGCTCTTAAGATCGAGAAATTGATTGCAGAGAAAGGTCTTCCCTTTATTGTGCAACCACTGAAAGTACGCTATCCGCAAGGGGATGAAAAACAGCTGCTTAAAGCAACAATAGGTAAGGAGGTTCCTTCAGGCGGCCTCCCAATAGAGATTGGAGCTGTTGTTAGTAATGTCGGTACGGCTTTTGCTATTTTTGAAGCAGTAACCAAAAAAAAACCTTTAATTGAACGTGTTGTTACAGTAACCGGCGATGCTGTTAAAAACCCCGGAAATTTTCGTACAGTAGTTGGAACACCCATTAAAATTTTAATTGAGGCCGCCGGAGGGTTTAAAGAGGAACCCGTAAAAATGGTTGCTGGCGGCCCAATGATGGGATTTGCCTTTTTTGATCTTGAGGCTCCTGTTACCAAAGGCACTTCCGGCATTCTTGCATTGACAAAAGATAACCTTGACTACACAAGTGAAACAGCTTGTATATCTTGTGGTAAATGTGTCATGGTCTGCCCTATGGGTCTACAACCCACACGATTATATAAATTTATTGAAAATAGTAAATTTAGTGATGCAATGGCTCTTAATCTTATGGATTGCAAGGAGTGTGGTTGCTGTTCATTCAGTTGCCCTGCAAAAATACCGTTAGTACACGGTTTTAAATATGGCAAGAAAATGGCAAGGAAAAAATAGTGAGTGAAGAAAACATTACAATTAATAACCAACTGATAATTGAGACTTCCCCGCAAATCAAATCGACACAAACAACTGCAAAAATCATGTGGACTGTTGTTATTGCATTACTTCCTGCAGGGGTTTGGGGTGTTTTCGTATTTGGATTTAAATCTCTTATTGTATTACTGGTGACAATTGCAGCTTCAGTAGTTACAGAATATATGCTGAATCTAGTATTTAAACGAAAAACCCTTTTTGATGGAAGTGCTGTACTTACAGGGCTGCTCA
>Ga0075121_1002094_pt1 | contig 11794 bp, 10 predicted proteins | sample AntAceMetag02UKG_FD_69793 | JGI IMG/M metagenome (GOLD analysis project Ga0075121, IMG submission 69793) | Saline lake microbial communities from Ace Lake, Antarctica - Antarctic Ace Lake Metagenome 02UKG | ecosystem: Environmental > Aquatic > Non-marine Saline and Alkaline > Saline | place... | reverse complement strand
GGAATAATAAGGAGCGCAAGCGAGTGGTTATGCCGGATTGCCCTTTACTGCGCAAGGGGGCCGGTTATTTCTTGTGTCAGCCTCACTGCGGAACAAAGCGCAGAAGAACCGAAATAAGCTTAGCGTAAAGACCAAGGGGTACCTGTTGCGTTCAGGCTTTTGGAAGGCATATTCCGAAAATCCTAAAAAGATGCTTAAAAAATTGTATTCTGAAGTTAAAAGAGCCAAAGACCGGGAGCTGATTGCTGTTTTAATCGAGCTATGTTATAATCAGGCAGAACTTGCATCCGACCGGGAGGAGGCTCTATCATTCTACCTCAGTTCCTGCATCTATGCCTATTTTTATCTTTTCGATGAAAGATTTGAAACAAAACCATCTCCATATGAGCCGCAATTCCTTTTTGCTGTGCGTTTTTACAATTATTCAGTTGCGCAAGTCTTCAAATATTTGCAGGAAAAAAAGCTCTTGCTTTCCCGGAATTTCACATTGTCTTACCTGACTGGGCAAATAAAATTCAACAAGACAAAAAACAAATTGCCGCATCCCCTGAAAGATTTTTCGGATTTCAAAATCTGTTATGAGTATACACCATTCGGATTTCATTCACGGACAAGGCAATCCGGCCTGGGAGCTCCACTGGTGGCGGTCGGAAACGCAAATCTCGAAAAGGAGCGCGGAAAGATTCTGGATGCCAGCCGTATGGTTTATCCAGTCAGCTTATTTATCCGCTTTGACATAGAGAAAAATGGACAATCCACCGGAACACTTGAATATTACGATCCAATGCTTATTAGCTCCATTAAACTTGGCAAGTATGATGTTCCGTTGGAAGTCGACATTTCGACTTATTTAGGTTATATGCTGCGCAATCCAGCCCAAATCTCACCATTGAAGGCGATGATGGACCCGGGCAGAATGCGAAAAACGGAAGGCCTTTACATGGCTGCTCCTTATCAAAAAGAGAAGATTCCAGTTGTTTTTGTTCATGGCCTGATGTCCCTGCCGCGCACCTGGGTGCAGATGATAAACACTTTGCTGAAAAATCCTCGCATCCGGGAGAAATATCAGTTCTGGCTCTACGCCTATCCCACGGCGAATCCCGTCTTTTATTCCGCAGCCAATTTGCGCAGGACTCTGTTGCAGGCGCAGAAAGAATTTGATCCCGAAGGCGATGATCCGGCTTTTTCAAAAATGGTATTGGTGGCGCATAGCATGGGCGGGCTTTTGTCAAAAATAATGATTCAGAACTCCAGCAATGAGATCATTGAAGAATTTTTCGGAGTCTCTTCTATTGACCATCTAGGTGTCAATGATGAACAGAAAAAATTCATCAAAGAAATGGTCCTGTTCAAGCGCTTGCCATTTATCCACCGGGTTATTTTCATCAGCGTTCCCCATCGGGGCTCTGACGCCACCAAGTGGATGATCTCGCAAGTTGCCGCCAGCTTCATAAATCTCCCTGGCGATCTGGTTGAGAAAATGCAAAAAGTCAATGAAAAAATTCTTGTAAAAACACACCTTAAAGAAAACACAGATCCAGTTTATGTATCAACAGGCGTCGACAACCTTGACCCGGATAATAAAGGAATCCATTTTATTGAACAATTGCCGATAGACGATCGGGTTCCATATCACTCAATAATCGGCAACAATGAAAAAGCCGGAGTTCCAGGCGGGACCGACGGAGTCGTCCCATACAAGAGCGCCCACCTGGACGGCGCAGCAAGTGAACTGATAGTGCGCTCGGGACACGGAGCGCATGAAACTCCTTTTGCAATCAAAGAAGTGAGACGAATCCTTTTAAAAAACCTTAAGGAATAGATGAAATATGATTTAAAACGAATGTCCTCCTCGCCCTCATATGGATGCACACGCGGCCTTTTTGCGGCAATGACGTGCGCCGGACTGTTTTTGTTCTGGATATGGTGCTCCATGGCGCTTTATTTCTCTAACTTGTCATGGGTCGCGGAATGGCTGAGGATACTTGTGGCCTGTATATTCGGCCTGTCTTTTCCTGTTCTCTTGTTTTATTGCCGCAAGCATTATTGGCGCGCCTGGATTTGCATGTTTGGAACAGGGATTTTGATCCTTGCCTGGCATCTTCTTATTCCACCATCGCACAACCGGGACTGGACGCCGGACGTGGCAGTGTTGCCGTATGCTAAAATAAATGGAAACATTGTGACTATCCATAACATCCGCAATTTTGACTACCGGAGCGAGACTGATTTTACGCCGCGTTATTACGACAAGACTGTTGACATGAACAAATTGAAATCAATCGATTATATTCTCTCATATTGGGACGGCAATAAAAATGTGGCGCATACTATTATATCATACGGCTTTGACGACGGCTATCAATTGGCAGTCTCAATTGAAACACGGCGCGAAAAAGGGGAGCCCCAAGGAGCTTTGCGCGGAATATTCCGTCAGTATGAGCTGATTTACATTTTGGCTGATGAGCGGGATATGTTGCGCTTGCGCACCGATTTCCGAAAAGAGCAGGTCTATGTTTTTCCGCTCCGGGCAAGTCATAAGGAAATAAAAAAGCTTTTTATGGAAACAATCTCTCGGGTCAATTCGGTTTATAAAAAACCTGAGTTTTATGACACCATCACCAGAAACTGCCTTACCACGCTTATCAATGATTTTAGCAAAATATGGCCAAGAAAAAAGGCTTTTGACATGCGAATGATCCTGAACGGGCGCTCGGCGGAAATGGGCTATGAAAACGGAAACATCATAACCGAGCTTTCTTTTGAGGAAACCAAAAAGAAATGCCACGCAAATCAATACCTGAAAGACGGCTATAAAACAGATGATTACTCAAAGCTAATAAGGCATCCTCTGACCAAATAAAGAAAAAGGCAGATGACGCTTGCGCTTTAAGCAAAAGGAATGAAGTTATTCAGCGTATGAGAGTATGTATTTTTTATCGGCTAATTTTATAGAATCGCCAGGGTGAGCTATCTTTTTTTTGATTCTTTCGCCATTTATATAAGTGCCGTTTGTGCTGTCGTTGTCCACAATAAGCAAGCTGCTGCGATAAATCATTATCTGGCAGTGCCTTCTGGACATTTTATCACTGTTTATTCCCAGATAGCTTTCTTTGCCGCGTCCAAGAACAATAGATTCGCCTTTGCCGGGGAGCAAGAGTTTGTTGCATACGTTTTTGTTTGCGTCAAGCTCCAAAAGAGCCATGTTTGGATTGGAATAATCATGGACTATTTTTAGATTGTGAGGCGCTTCAAATGCCTGAGGCAACTGAAAGATCACAAGTTCTTCGCCTATGAGCATTTCGCTGTTATTGACAAGCGGATATGTTTCAGGAGCATCTGGAGTGTTTATTATTGGACTCAGATAGAAGTTGTTTCCCTGCCGAGATATCAACGCCGCAAACTCCTCGCCCGGCAATTGAACGTCGCATGCTGAATTTGCTCCAATGAGAATTGGTTTTTTTGAGGGAAAGTCGAAGACTTTGTCCAATGCTTTCAGGCCAAATGTGCGCGAGTCGGTGTTTGTCATATCGGTCACATTTGTTCCTGCATTCAATGAGAACACAAATACATGTTCTTTTATCTTTATAAGGCAGGATGCGCATTTTGAGTTCAGAACGGCATGCCGTTTCTTTATTCCATTAAAAGAGGCGATGCATTCTGAGTTTCTTTCAAATATATGCCATTCTTCTCCAATCAAGCGCGACACAATATGCACATCTGCAACTTCTTTGTCGCTAACATATATATCAGACGCGCATGTGTCTGAACCTATTCTGATAATTGTCTGGGTCGCTGGAAATTCATATTCCAGCCACTGATTGTGCTCCATCCGAAAAATGCTCAGCGGCAAATTCACCGTTGGCGCATCATCATTTGGAGAGATCTTATGATAGAACGGGTGGGTATCGTGGGACACATCCGCGTTCTCATGCAGATTCAGTGTGCATTGATCATTTATTTTATCCTCTAATCCCATATCCTTCGTCTTTCTTTTTTGCTTGCCTTAAAATTAAGGCATGCATATGCGCTTTGCACTTGATATATCAGCATATAGCATGCCAGCAATGAAAATCGGAGGTGAAAGAAAAGTAAACGTGGGGGGTGCAAGTAGTCTTTTTTCTCATCTTTGAGAAAAACAGAAAGGGCGCTTTCTCAGAATGCCAAGTATTTGTGATCCTTTTATGAGGCAATGCGAAAAGCAAGCGCAAGCGCTTTTTTCCATTGCCTCTAATGATTTAATCCAGAGCTGTGACTGTGAAATTTTTTATTTGCGCAATGACTTCCGAGCCTATTGCTCTTAGGCCTATTTTGCCTTCTGTTGGAATTTTCTCGGGTATTTCGTTGGGATCGTTAAAGCCGCCGGCCAGTTTTCCATTCACCGCCAATTGCAAAAGTCCGCCTTTTTTGACGATTGTTATGTGATGCCATTCGCCTATTTTCTTGCATAGGTCTTCTTGCTGCCCCATCATGAATATCCCTGGATTTCTGCGCCAATTGCTTACGTTGGTGTGTTCGCCTTTGTCATTGTAACGGCTTACGCTGACATGGTAACTGCGCATTCGGGGATTGTGAATATAGTCGGCAAATATGCCTTCGCGCGCCGGAAGCTCTGTTATCATATCTTCGCCGTTTCGCCCTTGAGAGGCGACGAATGTTATGACCAGCCCCTTTGACACAACTACTTTCATGTCGTATTCAATGCAGATATTGTCCGGGAAATCTGTGCGGCAAAATGCCATGCATCCGGCTTTTCCCTGACGCGAACCTATGCAATTTAATTGCATGACATTCTTTTCCGGCTGGCTCAATTTGCCGCCGCCTTCGTGATGCCAATCCTTCAGATTTTCAAAGTCGTCTTTATAGAGGACTTTCCCTTTTGGCCTTAAAAGCCCTGGAATATTTGCGTCTCCCCATATTTTATCTTTGCCGGTTTTGGCTTTGTATTCTTCTTCGTGTTTCTTTTTGTATTCATTGAGCTCTTCTGCTGTTTTCATCTTTTTGGCATCTCCTGCTGAACATGCTGACGCAATGATTGACAACGCTAATAATGCAAGCGCTTTTGTCATTGTGTCTTTATGTGTTTTTCGAGCCCTGTATTTTTTGCGGACAAGTCTTTTGTTATTAATTCAGCCATAAGGCGCGCTCCTTTTTCGGAGAAATGGCTGCGGTCTTTAGGGTTGCAAAATAGGTCAAGGCAGCCTTCGTCGCCGCGTTTTTGCATAATGGCGCCGCTCAAATTGTAGAGATCAACGCATTCGACTTTTTTTTCCCTGGCCACTTCCTTCATTGCGTCGGCATATGGCTTAAGAGCCTTGCTGAGTTCGCCGGTTCTCTTGTTGAACACTCGGCGGTGCATCGGCGTGACAAAAACAGGAGTGACTCCTTTTGCTTTTGCGTCATCCACATACTTTCTTAGATGCTCTTTGTAATCTGTCGCAGCGTCTGTTGACTCAGGGCGGTCTTTTGCGTGGGAGTCATTGTGACCGAATTGAATAAGAATATAGTCGCCTTGCTTGCATTTGCCCAAAGCTTTTTCCCAGAGTCCCTCTTTGATGAAGGTCTTTGTGCTGCGTCCGCCTACGGCCGTGTTGGTCACTTTTATATTGGGGCCAAAGAACTCGCCAATAACCTGTCCCCATCCGCGCAATTCGCTTTCCGGTTTGTAAGTTGCGACTGTCGAGTCGCCGACCGCTATTACATTTATCACATTATTGTCCTTTCCTGAAACGTTGATTATTGCGCTTAAAGCTAAAATCCCTGCAAAGATTTTTTTCATTTTTATTCCTTATAGTTAAAAGCTTATACTATTGCCTTTAGCTATTATTTTGTCAATAGGCGACTAGGCCGGTTTCGTTTGTTATAAGGAGCAAGTCCATATAAACCGGCTCGCGAGGAAAGATTTTAATTGTGTGTCGGCCTTTTTCCATTTTTATCAGCTCATAAAACTTTTGGGAAGAATTGCGATTTCCGCCCGACCAGACCCAATCTGCTTTGCTGCGCAAGTGAAGCGGCTTGGGCTTGTCGCCATCAAGGGACATAAACACTGAGTCATGGCTCCCCACAGGCTCTTGAGATTTTACGCGCATCAAAATTTGATATTCGCCTGTTTCAGGAACTTCAAATTCGTATATCAAAGCTTCTTCACCGAGTTTTCTGATTTTTGCTGGATTGAAAAAAACGCATTTGCCTTCAGAGGCGTTTGGGGTATTGACCACATCGAACACCTGCTTGCCTGCGGGTTTTTCAGCCTCGATATAACAAGAAAAGCCTTTGCCTTTTTTCTTTATATTCTGATTGCCTTTTACGTTGGCATAAATCGTCACCGGGCGCGAAAATCCGTTTTCCTGACGAAGCAGAAACAACCCGCGGTAGAGTTTAGGTTCCTTGAGCTTGTCATGATTCAGCTTGACCTTGAATTGAATTTTTTCTCCATTTTTGAACACGCCATCCGATGGCTCCACTGTAAACCAATCAAAAACCTTGTTCTTTGTTACGGTGAATTTATGGCTGTAGGGCTTTCCCTCCGCCACTTCGGCTGTCACAACTTGCTCTGCCATCGACACCCCTTGCTTCGCTTCAAAATTTAATTGGCTTTTGTCCACAAAAACAGGGATGGGTCTGTAAGGCAGGGGAACGTTCTCGCCATGCTCAAAGGCGCCCATGTCCGGAGCTTTGCCGTTGAAGGTGTCGGCAAAGTTGTCCACAACAATTCCTTTGTCTATTCCTTTGCTTGTTTCTTTTAATTCAAAATTGCCGTTTTCTGCTTTTTTAAATTCTGGCTTGCCGAAAACGCCGTGCTTTTCCAGTCCCTTGATTGCAAACTCCAGCTTTATTTCAAGATCTGCGTCTGGTCGGCCTGTCCAGAAAAGGTCATAGTCAAAATCATTTTTTCTGGTAAAAATTTGCTGGTTCACAAGCCTGCGGCAGTTATAAAGGTTATTGCGGGTTGTTCCCTTTAGCTTGCTGTCATTTGGGTTTGGCTTTCTCGGTCCGCCGTAATTGCCGAATCCATTGCTGTTTCCGTATATGGTGTTGTTAAAAAAGAAAACTTGCCCCAATCCGTAGGCTTGATGGCCGTTCTTAAATGCTGTGTTTGACTTCCCGTCTTCATCGCCGAGATTAGCTATCAGGTTTTTGAAAGAATAGGATGGGCCGAGCAGGCATGGCGCGGTGCTTATGGCGCAAAGAAATCCTTCAAATTTATTTTTGTAGACTCTTATGTTGATCTGTCCGCCGTCTATTTCTATCCCATCGTCATTGCCAAACGCGAACATGTTTCCGTATATGTCGCTGTCTCTGTAAAAACCGCCGTCTTCATATCCGTTGCCATGGCCTTCTATAGCGTCGTTCCATCTGTGAGGGTCGCTGCCAATGAAGTCATTGTAGCGCAACACAACGCCTCCGGTCGAGCGCACAGTGACAGCCTCGGGCCCCGCAGGGTGGGAATATTTCCAGGAGTTTGAGCGTCCGCGCGGATCGTGTATATAGCATCTTTCCACAAGCATATTGCCGCTGTCGTTTATATTGATTGCCCCATCCATGTTAATGGAGCGTCCTTTTTTCGTGTAGTATTTGCCATCTTTCGAAAGATCTTGTTTTCCGACGCGTCCCCAGCCAGATATGTCACAGTTGATTATCCGTATATTTTGTGAGTCAATCACGTCTATGGCAAATCTGCCGCCGCCTTCAATTGTGAGATTTTCGAGGATTATATAGCGAGCGTCTTTTATGCTTATGGCCGGCTTGTCTTTTTCCGGGCCTTTGAGGACAAAGCCCTTGGGAGCCGTATATTTTATCCAGCCATCTTTTGTGCCTTTGTCGCTTATAACAAAACATTTGCCCGCTTGCGCGTCTTTTATATTTACAACTTTTGCCACTGGCACATCCAATGACCATGTTTTAAAGATTACGGTGTAAACGCTGTTTTTTCCATCTTTGCCGCGAGTCAGCTTTGCTTCGTACTCTGTGTTTTCTTTGAGATTAACAATGCTGCCTCTGAGAATTTTGTCTTCGTCATTGTAAACCATGCCAAAGGCTTTTTTCCATTTGTCAGAGCCTTTTTCTTTAAACTCGGCTTTGCATGTCCCTGAATTGTCGTTTGTTTTAAAGTACACACTGCAAGATTCAAAAGAAGGAACGGTCAGGAGCTGTTCGGACTTTATTTGCGTGTGAGGCAATGCCGCGTATAGCATTGCCCCAACCATGATATTCAATGTGGTTAACAAGACTTTTCTCATAATTTCTCCTGTGTTTTATTTCATTTCTCTTTAAAGGTCTGGATTCCAAGTAAGCCCCATGCCGCCAGAGGTCGGAATTATTCTTTCCACGTGCATATCCATCAGCAGCATATTCATGGTGTTTCCATGCCAGGGATAAAAGCTGTCATCGTAGGGATACATTTGATAGTACCCATGAAACTTAGACCAGGTATCCGAATTCCAGGCCTTGGGATACCTGTATTCACCATATAGAGCCGATTTTGACGGCGTTCTATACTGGCGATACCTTATTCCTCCCGAAGAAGTAGCGAGATCATACGTAGAATTCGTGTTGATGGCGTAGTGGGCTCTATGACCTTCTATGCCATATTTCCCCGGTTCTTCATCGAGCACCATTTTTTGATATTGGGGGCAAAGCCAGACTTGTTTGTCTTTTAAATAATCTGGAGTTATAAGCTCATAAGGGTACACCCGGCTTATGGCGTAAGTGTTGGTCGGAACCCAGTCTTCATAGTCAAGAGAATATGAGGCGCAAGCTTGTCCAATCTGTCTCAAGTTGCTTAGGCATACCGCGCTTTGGGCTGTGGCTTTTGCTTTTTGCAGGGCAGGCAAAAGCATTGCCGCAAGCATAGCTATAATGCCTATGACTATGAGCAATTCGATGAGTGTAAAGCGCATTTTTATTCCGTGTCCCACTTGAGCTCCGTTTTATCTTTTTATTTGGATTTCTTTTCAAGCTTGATATCCGCGAACCAGACTGTTTCGCCAACTGCTTTTTGGGCTTGACTGAAACGACAGAGAACATTGATAGTGTCTGCTTCTCCGCTTGAAAATTCTTTGGTCAGCGTCTGCCAATCCACAGTCGAAGAACTTGTGGTTATCCTTTTCAATTCTTTTTTGTCTTTTAAAAGTTTTATTTGGAGAAAAGCAAGTTTTTTCATTGTGCTTTTAGTTTTGCCTGTCAAGACAAATTCTGTGTTCGGCTCGATGCCTTTGATGTATTGAGCAATGTATCCTTGCCATTTGTGCTTGTTTTTTATAACTATTTTGAGGCTGTTGGCGCATCCTTCCGGCTTGTCGGTCTTGTCTTCGGAGCACTCATGCTTTTGAGTGTTGGGAGCATTCCAGCCAACAGGCAATCCTTTGGAGTTTATAATGCCGAAATCCCCATTTTTTACCAAATTTGTTGTTGCTTCTTCGCTCTTTGCGTTCAGAATGAATGCTGTTGCCACCGCCATAATTGCTAATTTCTTGACCATTTTTTGTCTCTTTTCTTTTTTATTATTGTTGTTTTAATGTCTTATATATTCAGGATACATGCTTGAATCCGGATCGAGAAAGTAAACGTTTGTAGATGGAGGCGAAAACGGAGCTTTTAAGCTTTTAACATGCCCGTCGCAGAACAAGATGTTTGCCGATTTATTGTGTATTGCGTTTATATTTGCTGGCGGAGTGGCGCTGAAGGCGCTTTCCGTTGCGTTTGAGTTTTTATGGTTGACATAGGTGACGCTTGTGCAATCCATAGCGAGCGCTGTGCCTTCTGTTTTTTTGATAGTTTTAGCGATCTCCCTAAAGCGCCTGACCTTCACTTCCAGGGCGCCGCTTCCAATCCCTTTTCCAACGCAAGAGTTTATGCCATAACTAGTATAATAATCGATGCCCCAGTATTGTTTATGCCATGGAGCATTTTGGGATGGACATACCAATACAGAATTTTTTGATGCTGCGTTAGACAGATAACCTTCTTTTTGGAAAGTTATAAACCAACTGGTTGAGTCTGACGCTCCATCATTTGACGGAATGACCCAATCGTCATAATCGCTGGCGTAAGATAGATAAGTGAGCCCTATCTGTTTCAGGTTGCCAAGGCAGGCTGCTTGTCTTGCTGATTCTCTTGCATTTTTCAGCGCAGGCAACAGCATGCTGGCCAGAATTCCTATGATCGCTATTACAACGAGCAATTCGATGAGTGTAAAGCGCGCGATGGTCCTGTTGTTCATGTTAATGCCTCCTGCTGAAATATGTTGTTTTCTATTCTTTTTTATTTTAGTCTCTCCATTTATTACCATGTTGAATCATGCCAGAAGCCATTGGCTCCGCCACTGGAGCTTCCGGTTCCTATTTCGGTTTTTTGAGAAGGACTCCACGACTCCACGTGATGGTCTACAAATATCAGATTGTCCCGTCCGTTGTTATGCCTTGCCGCAAAGCTTGTGTTTGTCCATAAACTCGTTGCGTGAGTGCCTAGAGTGTCAGAGCAATATACTCTCCGCGATGTTTTTTTTACCTGGCTGATTTTTGATCCGCGGTTATTGCTCAAGGTTGTTCCGGAGCAAAGGTACGTGTTGAATGAATAGCTAAAATTAGGATTGCCTGAGGGAACCCTGTCGCCTGTTCCCTCGCGGCGTCCGCTTGGGCAGAGGGACGCTGCGGCAGGCGGGCCTACTGATATATCAGTGACGGGCGCGCGCCCGAGGTACGGACAAAGAGTCCGATCAAATAGATTTGCATCCGCTGGCCCGAAAAGGTAATTGCCACATTCGTTGGAACAGGCTCCCCATTCGTTATAATCTGACGCATAGTTATTCATAGCCACCGCCAGTTGCTTTAAATTGCCTTTGCAGACAGTGGAATATGCAGACGCTCTGGCTTTGCTGAGCGCAGGCAACAGCATGCTCGCCAGGATTGCTATAATCGCTATTACAACGAGCAATTCGATGAGTGTAAAATGCGCGCCTATCCTGTTGCTCATATTAACGCCTCTATGTTTTGTTTTTTTACCTTTAATAAAGTCCTTACTGCGCTGGCCAACTCTGTCGTTGTTGTTTTGACATCGTTGCCATTGCTCCATATTTGCCCTATCCCATCTTGGATCAATTTCGAAAGTTCAGGGGAGTCTATGTTATATTGGGCTGAAATTTTTGAAGACTCGCTAAGGAAAAGACTGTCGCGCGGGTCTTCCAGGTCTATGCTTTTGAAGGCAGAAGACTTTCTTATGGGAATTCCGTAGCGTTCCACCGCTATGAAATCCTGAACCTCTTCTGAAAGCATTGTTCTGACAAATTCTTCCGCCATTTTATGGTCTGCGCAACTTTTCCTGACGCATATCAAGTCGGTGGCCTGTGCCGTTATGTCAGAGCCGCCTTCGATCAAAGGCAATGGGACGGCGTTCCAATCTCCTAGCCCGCTCGCTATTATTTCTGGAAGAAATTCTCGAGGAGCAATCATGAAGGCGGCTTTTCCGTCAAGAAAAAATTTATTGTAATCGTGATTGCCGCGCTCTATCTCCAGTGCGTTTTTTAAGTCTGTAAATAATTGGAGGCCGTGTTGTGTTTTTGGGTGATCTATTTTTATGGGATCATTCGCCTCTGGATCCAAGAGGCAGCCGCCAGCGCGGAATATGAAGTTGATCCAAAGATGAGAAAAGGGATGCCAGTTAAATATGTTTTCTTTGGGGAGCGTTTTTTTAAGCCTTTTTATACAATCAATGAAATCATCCCAACTCCATCCGGCATTTGGTTTTTTGCAGCCGGCTTCCTCAAGCAATCGGGGATTATACAGCATCACGCGCG
>Ga0075121_1002091_pt1 | contig 11800 bp, 8 predicted proteins | sample AntAceMetag02UKG_FD_69793 | JGI IMG/M metagenome (GOLD analysis project Ga0075121, IMG submission 69793) | Saline lake microbial communities from Ace Lake, Antarctica - Antarctic Ace Lake Metagenome 02UKG | ecosystem: Environmental > Aquatic > Non-marine Saline and Alkaline > Saline | place... | reverse complement strand
CGAAGCAACAAAGAAGACAAATACATGGAATTCCGCCCCGAAGGGCTGGCGTTCTTTCGGCCGCTTATCACGTTGCTCGCTCATTACATATCTTAAGATATGTTCCTCATTCGCATCATGATAATCAATCCAAAATCCTCGCCAGCAAATGTTTAGTTTATTTTGAATAGACTTCTTAGTCTCCGCCGCTCCTGAGGTCAGCCGTAAATGGCGGCAAGTTTTTCGTTTACAAATTTATATTTCTTTTCCGCGTCTTCTTCATTGTATGCGATCTGGACAATTAGTTTGAGGTCCGGGGCGGCCAGATCATCAAGTATTTTGTCTATCTCCTCCAGATTGCCGCCGACTCTTGTTTTCAGAATCATTCCAGAGCCTTTGAGCGCGTCTCTGGCTTCAGAGGGCTTGTTGGGGTTAGGATCGCATTCCTTCGAGAGTGCGCATTCAACCATATAGATATCGTCATATTGAGTCAGCAGTTTCATTGTGTGCGCCCAGACGCCGCAGGAATGGACAGCCAATCCGCCGAATTCTTTTGATATTTTGTCATTGAAGGGCAGGGCTATTTTCTGGTTTATATGTGGAGATGAAACAGCCAGGTTGTCATCGGAAAGCGATATGCCGTTTAAAAAGGTTCCGCTGGGCATGAGGTGTCCGGGCTTGGCCAGAAGCTCTTTGCCTATTCGCTCAATCTGAACTTTGCTGAACTCTATTATGAGATCGGTTATTTTGCCCATAAAGTCCATGACTATTTCTTCATCGGTGTAGCATGCCGTGAAGAATTCTGTGGCGTCAAGTATCAGCGTGGCTGTGTCGAACGGCGACTGGGTATCGGTCAGAGCTATCGGCAGTTGTCCTTTTGTCTGTTCTTTCAGGCTGTCTATGCCGTTCAGCACTGTTTGCATGACCGGGGATTTGCGCCAGTCTGGGTATTCTATGTTTTTGACTTCGTCTATTTTTAGATATTTGTAATGCGTCGCAGGCGATTCATTTTCGCGCCACATGTATTCGCATCCGAAGGCATTGGCGTAAACTCCCACACCGAACCATGGCTCAAGATAGGGCAGGTCGTCTGTGTAATCCACGCGAAGCCAGTTTGCAAAGCTTTCAAGGTTCCCCGCAACCAAATCAGGGACAGTGTTGCATTTGTTATAGAAGCTCCCGCCGGGGTTCTGAACCACAAGATATTTGCCGTCGCCAAGGTAGAAATCAGCCATTTTCTGTTCGCGTTCTTTCTTGCGGCGCTCAAAAAGTTCTATCATTTCGTTGATTTCCATTGCTTTCTCCATGATTTTGTTGTAATAATATAACTATTATGTACTGTTCTGTTGCGTGTGTTAAGTTTTTTATAACGAAATGCGGCAAAAAACTTTGCCAAAGTGTCAGGGCGGGGCAATATTCAGACGAATAGAGACAGGAGATTGTTTTTTGGATATAAAACTGATAGACGCCGCTTCGAGCCGGCCCAAATACCGTCAGATAATTGAAAACGTCAAGCTGATGGTGAAGGAGGGAATCCTTGCAAAAGGCGACAATGTTCCTTCCATCAACGCGCTTTGCCGCGAATACGGCATATCGCGCGACACAGCGGTGAAAGCCTATGACGAGTTGAAAGCCTCCAACGTTCTCGGCTCCGTTCATGGCAAGGGTTTTTTTGTGCTGTCCGCCCAGATTTCATGCAAATATAAAGTTCTTCTTTTCATGGATGAGATGAATATGTACAAAGAGAATATTTACCAGGCTTTGCTTGAGAGGCTTGGAGATGATTGCAACATTGACATATGCTTTCATCACAACAACCCTGAAATTGCGGGCTCATTTTTGGATTCTGTTTCCGGCAGATATAAATATTTTGTGTTTATACCGTTCTTTGATGAAGCTCAAAGCAAGGCGTTGCTGAAGAAGTATTCCGGCTGCAAAATAATTCTTGCGGACAGGGATATCCCGGAGACTGGCTTGCCTGTTGTCTGTCAGGATTTTTATTCGGGTTCTCTGGGCGCGCTTGAGAAGGCCGCGGGCTTGCTTAAAAAATACAGGAAGTTCAATCTGGTCCTATCTGAAAAAAATAATCAAGTCATGTCCCATATAGAAAAATCCTTTGTCGATTTCTGTCTTAAACATGATATGAATCATGAGGTTCTCGATGTTTTGAATCTTAAAAAAGGCGAGGCTTACTGGCTGATAAACGACGCGCTTCTTGTTCAATGCGTGCGCGAAGCGCGCTCAAAGAATTACACGCTTGGTCGTGACATTGGCTTGTTGTCTTATAACGACACTCCATTCAAAGATATTCTCGAGAATGGCATAACTGTAGTATCCACAGATTTTTCATTAATGGGACACAGGATTGCCGATGTCATAATTTCCGGCGAAGGCGGCAAAACGATAATTCCCACTGAATTGATTGCCCGAAAGTCCTTGTGACATTTCTCTTGCAAAAAAAAAATCCAGCCGAAAAATTCCGGCTGGATTCTTGTATATTTTTGCGGCGTTTCTTTATAGTCTTCCGCAGAAGCTTTTTATTCTGTCCACTGCTGTCTGAATTGTTTCTTCAGAGCATGCGTATGAAAGTCTGATATTTCCTTCCGCGCCAAAAGGCTTGCCTGGTATTGCCGCCACTTTTTCTTCTTCGAGCAATTTTTCGCAGAAAGCCCAGGAATCCATGCCGAAAGAGGAAATGTCGCAGAATATGTAGAATGCGCCAGTGGGTCTGATGCATTTTATTCCAGGTATGGCGCTCATAAGCTCATAAATCATGTCGCGTCTGACTTCGAAAGCCTGACGCATTTTTTCGACTTCGCTCTGATCGCCTTTTATTGCTTCCAGTCCGCCGTATTGCGCAAATGTTGTCGGGTTTGAAGTCGTATGGCTCTGCAATGCCGCAATCCTCTTTGCCAACCATAGGGGCGCTGTCAAATATCCCAGGCGCCATCCGGTCATGGCGTAGGCTTTGCTCAGGCCGTTTACGGTAACTGTAAGGTCGGCTATTTCTTTGCCGAGCGAAGCGATGCTCACATGCGGATACTCCGCGTCATAAACAAGCTTCTCGTAAATTTCGTCAGACAGCACCATGAAATTGTGTTTCACTGCGATGTCGGCTATAGCCTGAAGGGTTTCTTTTTTATAGACTGCGCCAGTCGGGTTTGACGGCGAGTTAAGAATCAGCAGTTTTGTGTTCTTGTTTACGGCCGCTTCCAGATCGGCGGGAAGAATCTCGTAATTATTTACAGCCGCGCACTGGATTGTCACAGCTTTTGCGCCGCACGCCACTATCATTTCCGGGTAGCTGACCCAGTATGGAGCCGCCATGATGACTTCGTCGCCAGGGCCGCAGAGGGCTGCTATTGCTGTGAAAACGCTGAACTTTGCGCCTGGGGCAACCAGTATTTGCGGGACTGAGGTCATTATGCAATTGTCATTGGCAAACTTTTCAACGATGGCTTCTTTCAAGGCTGGAATTCCGCTTGCGGGAGTGTATTTGGTCATTCCGTTGCGGAGCGCTTTGATTGCGGCTTCTTTTATGTTTTCCGGCGTGTCAAAATCCGGTTCGCCCGCGGACATGCTGCAGACGTCTTCGCCCTCGGCTTTCATTGCCTTTGCTTTTGACGTGATTGCGAGTGTAGCCGATGGCGTCAAATTAGCCATGTAACCTTGCGATAATTCGAGATTGTCCATATTTTACCCTATCCTGTTTGGTTTTCAGCAAGAAACTCTTTTATTATTTTGCTGAACATATTTCTCTCTATAGTGACTAATTTCATCTCGCGTTTGACGCTTTCCGGCGCGTCGGAGGCATGAGCTGAGTTGACCATGATGTTGGAGCCATAGTCGGCCCTTACTGTGCCGCCAGGAGCCTTGGACGGGTCGGTTGGCCCAAGCACGTCTCTTATCTTTTTGATGGCGTCTTTGCCTTCGTAGATAAGAACCATGCTTTTGACTTTTCCAGGGTTTGCCTTTTCGTTCTCCGGGCATTCATTTGGCTTTGTGCCGGACATAAACTCAACAATATTGTTGAATTTATTGTCAGCGAAAACGAAGCCAACAGCTTGTGTTAACTTTTCCTGAACTTCATTCGGCAGTTGGACCTCAAGCTCCTTTTCAAGGATTGCTTTGGCTTTTTCGCCGATTACCGGAGCCAGTTTATTTCTCAAGACATCCTGCACTGGTCCGTAAAATTCGAGAGCTTCCTCCACTGACATGCGGTTCAGTTTGCAGGCAATGATTCTCAGGCCTGTTTTGCTGAGCATGTCTATGATATTGCCGGGACGGCTGCTTGCGTGGCTCCAGTTGTCCGGCTTGATTATGACAAGCGTGCGCTGTTGGCCTTCGTGGGTTGTGACAATATTTTCGACTATGTTTGGGTGAGTGTCGGCGAAATCGGCGAACATCTGCAATTTTGCCAAAGCGTTTTTCTGATTAGGAGGAGTCATTACTGCCGGCTCAAAATATTTTACGAAGCCGTTGCGCTTAAGCACCAAATCCGCATAAGTGTCGCGAATTGTTTCGCCTGTGATCGACTCCTTGTGGGTGACCCAGGGAAGATGCCCAGCCACTGAAAACAATTTCTCGCATGCGTTTTCGCCTTTGAAAAGGAGGATCATTATGCGTTCGCGTTTGTTGTTTTCCAGCGGAGAAAAGTTCTCCTTGACGTACTCAGAAAATAGTCTGGCTGCTTTTTCATCGCGCTCGCTTATGGTTTTTTTGATGGATGCCGCGTATTCTTCCGCAAATTCAGCGGTCGGCGCCAGTATTCTCACAGCCATCAGTTCCAAGTCAGTTCTTGACAGGAGGCGGGCTATAATTCCGCCTGTTCTGGATTTCATCAACGAATAAGGCGTAAGAATTACGTATGAAAGTTCTACGGCCATTTTAAGTCTCCATAATTTTTATAATTAAATAAATGATTCCCCCATGCATCGCATTATGAAGGATAAGGTATATTGCCTGTTTCAGCAATCAAATAAATTTTTCACTATTTGAGTAAAATAATAATTCCTTACTTGCAGTGCGATTTGCGTGGCTCCGACAAGTTAAGACTTTTTCTTGCTGATTGCTTCTCTGGCAAGCTCCACTACTTCTATTAATTTTTTCTCCTGAAGCTTGGAAGGCAGTTCCTGAAAAGCGTCAAGCAAAATTTTTTGATCGCAGTTCAAATGCCCAGTCAAATGCATGCCTTTTGAGTTTGCCGGACCGGACAGGTAGAGCTGTAAAAACGGATATATTTTTTCCCAGGTTTCCTGTTTTATGAATTTTGTTTTTTTGCTGAGATAATGTTTCAGGCTTTTTATGTCAACTTCAGCTTCGTCCGCAAACTCGGCGGGCGATCCGAAGCCTTCAACTGTTCTCTGCAAAGCTTTTAATATGTCATCAGTTATTTTCATATTGAATTTCCTCCCAATATTTTCTGTTCGCAGGTAAGATATATCTCCAAAGCTGAAACTTCAAATCTGCTTTTTCCTATAAGCTCCAGGCGATTTGCCCGTTGATTTTTTTATAACGCTGGAAAAGTAGTTGCTGTATGCAAAGCCGGTTCGCTTTGCTATTTCAGCTACGGAAAGGTCTGTCTTAGACAGCAGATGCATTGCTTTTTGGAGTCTTAAAGACAGTATATAATTAGCCAGCGACATGTGCATTTTCTTTTTGAACATTTTACTCAAATTGGTGCGGTGAACTTTTAGCTTCTCTGCCAGCCAGGAGGTGTCCAGTGTTGGATCGGGATATTTTTCACGAATCAGCGAAAGACAACTTTCAATGCGCCTGTCGGATTTTATAGATTTTACAGCCGGTCTGCTTGCTGCCGCCAATATGGCATATGCCGTGACGCTTGCGGCTTGTTGGCCCTGAGGTGTAAAATCTTGAACCTCGGACTCTAGTTTTTCAAACCAAGCTTCCGGGCATGCTCCTGTCAGTCTTGGCTTTCTCGACAGGCCAAAAGCGTTTGTTATTTTGTCTGGCATTGCTCCGTCAATAGTCAGCCAGCGATACTCCCAGTCTTTTTTGCAGCTGATAATATGCTTGTCACCAGAAAAATATATTGTCACATGGTTCGGTTTTAGCTTATATTCATGATTGTCTATGACAAAAATGCCTTCGCCGGATATTCCCCAGAAAAGTTGCACAAAATTTTTCTTGTAAGGTGTGTCTTGCCAGCTTGAGAATATTTGATAGTGGCCGACAGAGCGGACTGACAAGGGAAGGGGGGGCGCGTCTTTGCCCGTAAATCTGTATATTGTTTTAAAATCTGACTTTGACATTCGCTTTCTCCTGACAAATAATTGAGTTGACGCATAAACAATAAACTGCGAAGGTGTATATTCAAATTTTTTTAGCTTGGAGGGATGGCTCAATTTTAGCAAATTAATGTTAGTTTTGTGTCTTAATCAATTCTTATTATCGCTACAAATTTATACTTTCAACCACAAACTTATAGTTGCGGAAGTCTAATTGCAGATGTATATTAAAAACTAAAGCAAGGAGGCAAATGTATATGGAAAAAACTAAATTGAGACTCTTTACGCTGATTGAATTGCTCATCGTTATTTCTATTATAGCAATTTTGGCGTCAATGTTGTTGCCAGCTTTGGGGCAGGCCAGGGATATGACCAAAAGAATTGCATGCGCAAACAACTTGAAGCAAATTGGCATTGCCAACAGCTTGTACATGTCTGATTACAGCGACTATTATCCTCCCTCAAAAGCTTACGATGCAGTTTGGTATGGCTGGGGCGGCCTCCTTGAAGTCTATCTCAAAGACTTGTCAAGAGCGCGCAATGACCGTACTTTCTGGTGTCAGGCAAACCTGAACAGCACAACTGAAGCTTATGACGGATATTTTTGCTATGGACAAAATACATATGTTGGAAATAATGGATCAACTACCCCGCAATACTTGAATCTGAAAGCCTCTCAAGTGAAAACCCCCGCCGCTACCCCTAATATTGCCGAACGTGATGGTTCCGGCGGAACTGTTTACCTGTATGTGTCTCAAGCCGGAGCGCCTACCTATATGGCTTTTCCTCACAGAGGCGCGGCCAATATTCTATTTTGTGACGCTCATGTTAACGCCGCAAAAATGAGAGGAATAACCAGAGATGATCAACTTTGGGATCCACTGAACCCGAACAAATAAATCTTTTGATTTGCATTTTAATTATATAATTAAGGAGAGCCATGCATTTTTCAACAAAAACTTTTTTTCCCATCTTTGTAATTTTTCTCTTTGCCTTCTGCGTCAAAGCTGAAGCAAACCTGCTCAAAAACGTAAAAACGCAAACTCCTTTTGCTAAAACATCGTCGGCAAAATTTGTTTATTCTGATCTCGTTGAAAAAGAGCACGCGCCAAAACTGGATGGCGTGCTTGATGAAGAATTATGGAAAAAAGCCAAGCCATACACTGGATTTATTGATTACAGTAGCGGCAAAAAATTAGAAAAAGGACAGACAAGTCTAAAATTTCTTCATACCAAAGATGCACTTTACATTGCAGCGCATTGTGATGCGGCATCGGACAAAGGAGTAAAGCATGACGCGCCCCACGAGAGTCGCGACACTAAAGCTTACCAGGACGACTGTTTGGATATATTTTTAGCGCCCGGCCCCTCTTCTATATATCAATTAATGCTTGGAGCCAGCGGCGCTATTTTAGATTCTAAAAATAGCAACCCTGCCTGGGACCCGGAATGGAAAAGCGCTGTAATTGTAAACGAAAAAGGCTGGGACGCCGAAATAATGATTCCTTTAAAAGCCATTCAATGCAGGGCTAAAAAAGGCAAAGGGATTCTTTTTAATGTGGGCCGCGCAAGCGCTCCAAAACCGCGTGTCACAAGCTCACTCTTTTCGGGATATTCAGATTATGCGCGAATGGGCTACCTTATTTTCGGAACGCCCGAGGAACGCTCCCACTATCTGACGGCATATCCGGAAGCCAGCATCAAAGACATTCGCTTTTTTATGAACAAATGCATATACGACGATCTTGACGAAGCCGCTTATGGACGCGTCAGCCTCCTCGGCTTTTCCAATCAGGGACGCAACAAAGACGGTTTGTCGCTGAATATTCAAATAGTTGACAACAACACAAAAAAAACAGTTAACAGCGACACCGCCCCTTTGACTGGAGAAGTCGTTGATTTTGAACTGGATCCCTTGTCTTTGCCGTCTGGCGATTACATAGTTAAGCTCAATGTGAAAAATGCGGAGGGAAAAGTTCTTAAAGAAAAGGAATATCCTTTAACCCGCGTCAAATCTGTTCCTGCGTCAAAGGAAGGGACGGTTCAATTGCAAGCCGATATTCCCTCAGAGGCGGCAAAATATATATCCAAAGAAACTCCTTTTCCGGCGTATGCGGGAGTTCCTATGCCGCGCGGATGCGTGGACAACAACACGGAGTACAGGCTTTTTGACAAAAATGGAAAAGCTGTTCCATGCCAAACAAAAATCCTTTCGACATGGAGTCCCAAAGGAAGCGCGCGCTGGCTTGGTGTTTATTTTCAAATGACTTCTCCAAAGGACAAAACATATTCCCTTAAATTTGCCTCAAAATTATCAGAAGCTCCAAAGCTGTTGAGAAACGTGTCTGTCAAAAAAGAGAAAAACAGCATATTTGTTGATACTGGCTCCGCGCGTTTTGAAATCCTTAAATCCGGCTTTGACGGCATTCATCAGGCATGGTTTATAAAAGACGGCAAAATGGAGCCGCCTTTGCTTGAGTCAAGCAAAAAACTTTCGCCTTATGTCGCGGATCAAAACGGAAAAGTGTACAAGAGCAGTTTGGACAAAAACTCAAAAGTAAGCGTTGAGCTTTCCGGGCCGCTGTGCGCAGTCCTTAAGGCTTCAGGCTGGTTCGTTGCCGAAGATGGCACAAAGGTTGGAAAGCATGTCACAAGAATTTTTGCCTATGCCGGTTTGAGCTGGGTGAAAATAATCAACACTTTCATTTTTTGTGCAGATTCGCGAAAAGTAAAAATATCAGATATAGGATTTCCTTTTGCATTAAGTGGAGGACATGCGGAATACAGATTGTCAGTTTCGCCTAAAGATATGTATTTTGCAAAAAATTCGATATCCCTTTTGCAGCACGAAAAAGATGCATATAAAATTGGCGAGCCATCCAGCTCATTTGTCTATTCCGTTGGCAAAAAGGCAGAAGGATGGATGGAGACCCGCAATGCCGCTAAGTCAGCTATAGCTGTTGGCCTGCGAGACTTCTGTCAAAACTATCCCAAGGAACTGGAAGGCTCAAAAGGGATTATGAGTCTGCATATATGGCCTAAAAATGGAGAAAACAAAACCAGAAAAATATTGACAGACGACAATCTTGCCGAATTGTGGTTTATGCATCATCGTAAGCTGCTTGATTTTCAAACTCCGGAATGGTTTTCATCCTATGAGGGCAGAGACAAAAAAAAGAGCTACCGCTATGTGAAGCAGTCAGCAAAGGCAAATGGCATGGGCGTGGCAAAGACAAGCGAAATGTTTCTTAATCTAAGAACATTAAAAAAAGACACAACTCCGGCGGTTGCCGCCTTTATAAACCAGCCACCCTTGGTTTGCGCCTCCCCCAAATGGATGTGCGACAGCGGCGTCTTTGGGGCATTGAGCTCCGCTGATAATAAAAGTTTCCCTGTTATAGAAGGCGGCCTGGAAGCGCGCTTTGACGGAGAGAGATACATTGAAAAATATTCATCCGGCATGTGGAATTATGGAGGATCAAACACTTATTTTCGTCCACGCAAAAAATCCTTCTGGCAGTTGGAGCGTCCCTGGCGCTTAACTCATCACGGTGGACCAAGGGTTCCCTGGCTGCTTTTTGCAAGAACGGGAAAGCGGAAGTTTTTTGAATATGGGCGCAAGAACACAGTCCGCTGCGCGGACGTCGGCTTTTGCCATTATTCCACGCCTGAAATGGAAAAGCTGGGATACAGCGGAAAGATAAAGGGCGCGCAGTGCGACTATAAAGGAATTGTCCCATGGAATTCAGGAGCTCGAGTCATGGACTACAACAGCATGACCGATTTTATGCACTACTACTACTACTTGACTGGCGACAAATGGCCATTTGAAGTTTCCCTGGAATGGGGGGAATGCGCAAGACAACGCTTCAAGCCCGGCGGCGCGCGCTCGGCATCCGGCAGACTTGACGCCATTCTTACATTGTATGAAGACACCTGGGACATGGATTACAGAGAAATGGCGGAGCGTCAGTTCGACCATCTAGCAGACAACCTAATGACAAAAGATGGCCGTTTTTATTATGGAAACTGGTATGATTATGCTCCCTGGCTAAGCCATTACCACCGCATGACCGGAAGCAAAAAAGCCGGACAAAAAGCAGTAGATTGGTCAAGCCGCCTGATTCGTGACAATCACTTTTACAACATGCCATACGGCACAGACACTTGCTATATATACGGCATGGGATATCCACTTTACGATGTTTTTCGGGTCGCCTATGAGCATTCAAATAATCCTGTTTTTCTGGAGAATGGACTTGGGAATGCGCTTGTCACAGGAATGAGCATATTAAACAATCCAGCCTCTTCCCAGCATGGCTTCGACATGTATTCCCATCATTCAGCGGGAGGCTATTATCAGCAGACAGTTCCTTACATATTGCCTTTGCTTAAAAAGAAAAAAGGAGAATTCAGAGCTGTTTATCCAAGGTGGGGTTTGTCAGGTCCCCAAATAAATATGCATATAAAAGACTTTGGAAAAAAAGATCTGGAATTGCGATTCGGCGCAAGATACAAAGAGCAAGCTCCTGACAAAGTTCTTGTTTGCCCAGCAAAAGGAAAACCCTTTGAGCGCAAGCTGAAAGTAAACGAAGATTTGATTTTTAAAGCTTCGGGCAATGGCAAAAACACTGCAATATACACTTACTGCAAACTGGACTTGAAAGCTGACATGCTTGACGGAAAAACAAAGCTTGTATTTTCCCGATCAGATGGCAAGCCTGTCAGACTGAGTCTTCCAATTCAGTTCAGCCATCCGGTCAAAACGGCCTTTGAATGGAGCGATGAGCTTCATTTTTCACGCGGCTCAGCGTTATACTTCTTAACGCCTGCCGATGGCTCGCCAGTCGCAGTCAAAGCAAGCGGACGACTTTCCATGCCTCATTCTTTGGCTTTCCTCAATGACAAGGATGAAATTGTGGAAATAGAGCAGTGGTTTTCTCCTGAAGTATCCAGAGCGGAGGTGAAGCTTGAGGATGTCCCTTGCCTTGAGCAACGCGGGAAAATATGGACTTGCCTTCAAGGTTTGAGCAAATCCCTGAGTATTAAACGCGCGGCTTCCAGTATGCTTCCATACTTTTCAGACAGGCCGGAAAGGTATTTTACTCCGGCGACAGCCAAGCGACATTAAAGAAATGCACAACAAAACTAAAGTGGGAAATTGAAGACCTTTAAAGAGCATTTGAAGGATTATATAGATAGACTACAGAACAAGCTTAAATTATTCTGAGATGAGCTTGAAGGAATATCATTACGACTGCAACACATTTTTGAGATATTTGAAGGAGAACTTTGACCGACTCGGTGCCAGTATGACCGACTCAAGCGACTCGGTGCCAGTAAAGCGACTCGGTGCCAGTAAAGCGACTCGGTGCCAGTATGGATTAATACTTGTATCTAAGATGATTACAATTATATTATTGCATAATATTGTTTTATTTATACGACTCGGTGCCAGTATAGATTAATACTTGTATACATATTTGACTCAGGAGCCCAATTTCTTGGAGATGATAAATTTCAATCTAAGCTTCAATCTGTTTCAGGACGCCTTGCGTCACGCAAACCAGGAC
>Ga0075121_1002080_pt1 | contig 11828 bp, 9 predicted proteins | sample AntAceMetag02UKG_FD_69793 | JGI IMG/M metagenome (GOLD analysis project Ga0075121, IMG submission 69793) | Saline lake microbial communities from Ace Lake, Antarctica - Antarctic Ace Lake Metagenome 02UKG | ecosystem: Environmental > Aquatic > Non-marine Saline and Alkaline > Saline | place... | reverse complement strand
AATGCATAAATAGTCTTTTATCTGCAAAAAAAACCACTCAGGTTTTTAAAATTGTAAAAATATCTGTAATTAAAGAAAACAAAAGGACTATTCGCCTTACTATAAGCAAGTTATCACCTGTCAATGATCTGACGCTATAGAATAAAAGATACAATAAATATCTTTTAAAAGCTATATGCGAAATTATTTTGTGTTATCAATCAGATAATAAGCATGTTAGGTTAACGCGACCACGTTTTGAGCTAATTTAAAGAGTCCAGTCAAAATATACTTTTTTGGACTTTTTTATTAATATTGAAAATTATCTGTATAGATTTTGTAAACATAGTTTACTGAATATATACTATTTACGTTTATTCTTTCTTTAGGAAACAAATTTTGTGGGTTTAATGATAAATAGAATCAATAGTTGGAGGTATATAAATGAGTGCAGCAATAGCTAAATTGATTTTTTTGATAATTACTTTACCATTTATATTTTCTGGGTGTTCTTCAAGTAATAGTAATATTAAAACTTTTGCCGAGAATTCTTCAGATTTGCAGAGAATGTTAGATAATAAGTGGAATGAATATACAACGGGAAAGACAAATATTAAGGGTGGGATAGCATTATACATCATTTCTCCAAAAGGAAATTTTTTTCAAACTTCAGGTATGGGTAAAGGCATATTAGAAAATATCCATTTTCGTGCAGCAAGTAATACTAAAACTTTTACAGCTGCCGCTATTCTATTATTACAACAGCAGAATAAGCTAAATATTGATCATAAAATTACGGACTTAATACCAAATACTTCTACACCATATGTCCCAACCAGTCCGAATTATAAAATTCCATATAAAAGTCAAATTACTATACGACAACTACTAGAGCATAGAGCAGGAGTCTTTGATATTAACAATAATGACATCCCTTTAACATCTAATGCCAGTTATGCTGGGAAAAGATATCCTAACTATATTATTGATAAATTGGGACTCACCGATCATACCTTCACATTTGATGAATTAGTAGGTGTGGTAGCTCTTAATAATCTTTCTTTTTTCCCACCTGATAAAAAATTTCATTATTCTGATACCGGATATTCAATTTTAGGCAAAATTGTGGAAAGGGTATCAGGTCAAAGCTATAATCAATTTATTACAGATAGTTTTTTAATCCCAAATAAGCTTAAAAATACGAGTTTCCCTTACCTTGGTTCTGATCAATCTCTTCCTATGCCAGCTTCCGAAGCATATATATATGACGACGATACTATACATACTGTAGATAAACTTAATGTATCAGTCAATGTAGCTGAAGGGAATCTGATTACTACACCTAATAATCTTGCTACCTGGGGAGCTTTATTGCTAAGTGGAAATGCTGGCTTAAATCAAGATCAAGTAGATCTAATGACTCAATATAAAGCAACTGGTGATAATCATAAATATTATGGTTTAGGTTGTATTTATACTCCAGGGCTTGGTTATGGACATAATGGCGGTATAGAAGGAACTCTTACCGTTCTTCGTTATAATCCTGATGATAAAGTTACTGTTTTAATTTTTTCTTCAGTTTTTAATAACAATGATTTTTGGGGGCAAGGAAAATTTTTATATAAGGTTGGTTTTGCCGCCAGAGACGTTTTAGGGTATACAAACGTTCACTCACCGCAAGTTCGTTGACAACAAGGTGGTTATGAGAAATAGATTACCATAAATAAACTGACACTATAAGTTTTAATTTTAACGTGGTCGTGTTAAGATAAAGTATTTATAATAAACTTAGTATGTCTACTTTTTAAATCTAATTTTTAAGCTTTAAAAGATATTTTACATTACAAAGCTACGAAGAGCCTATAAGTCTTTAAGCAAATCTCCATATTATCAAGATAAACTTATTTTTATTGACATACCAATAAGCTCTTTGATTAATAAAAGCTTTGACAGAAAAACTTCGAAGTTTTTAGAAAAAGAAAAATAGTCGAGAGAATTGCTGTTTTTTTTAGACAAAATATTGCTTTTTGTATTAATATCCACTATTATTTTTTATATATTGTTGAAGCTTTTAAAGTTAAACTTAACTCCTTTCTCATGGTTCCTTTATGAAAAAAGATTACGAAAAAATAGGCATAAAAATATCAATAGTCGGTAGTTTCCTGTTTGTTATAAGCTCTATCATAATGGCGCTTATAGCAAAATCTCAAGCAATCCTTCTTGATGGATTGTACACATTTATTACTCTTATTATGGCCTTTATATCATTAAAAATAATAAAGATGGTAAAAACTCCCGAGACCAAAGACAGACCTTTTGGATATACGATCCTGGAGCCTTTTCTTAATCTTATAAAATGTTTTACAATACTTATGCTCTTAATTATGTTTTTTGTCACTAACGTACAGGAACTGTGCACCGGAGGCAGAATAATATCTCTGAACATGACGACCCTTTATATTTTTATATGCTTGTGTATCTATTTTATTATAATCTTTTTTCTTAAAAAATGTGAAAAAGAAACAAATTCAAGCATTCTCAGGCTGGAGGTAAAAAACTGGCGTATCGATACACTGCTTACATTTGGAATTGCCGTTTCCCTTGTAGTAGCCATTATTCTTTTCAAACTAGGCTATACTAAGATTTTGCCATATATTGATCCATCGGTAGTAATCATGATGACATTATTATCATTACCTGTTCCCCTGAGAGTATTTCTGAGAGAACTTAAACGACTTCTTTTGATTTCTAACGAAAACAACATCGATACCGATATTAGAAATCAAATACAGTCTATTATATCTAAATATGGTTTAACCGATATTCATATTTGGGCACTTAATAGCGGAAGAACCAAATACTTTTTTTTATATTTGGCTTTGAACCAAGACCAGATAACAATTAACTATCTTGATAAAATCAGAAGTGAAATATTCCATGAGCTGGCAAAGCTTTATCCAATGTTCTGGGCTGATATTATATTCACTAAAATAAGCCCAGAAGAACCTTTTCCGTATAAGGAAACATGCAAAATCCAAATAAAAAACGAAGAATAATATCCAAAGCATATGATAAATATGTTCGAAGCTACATGGAGCGAAGGCTATCTTTTCCCTGATGAACCGAAGGAAGTCTCGCCAGCATAATCGGCAATCAAACCCTGCGAAAGCTGAAACTGCTTGAGATCAAATGCGAAGCTGCACGATGTAGACAACCACATAACAATAAAATCCTTCTATATATCTGAAAACTTACTTTTTTTATATTTTTTACATGTAATAATTGTAAACAACTTAAAAACGAATTCAAATTACTAAGTCTTTAAATTTTTGGTTTGTACAAGTATATTGTTATATACTAAAATCAACTGTTTATTTTAATAATTTCAAGTTAAACTTGTTTTTGTATTTTTTGCTTTGCCGCATTGCCAAATTTTCTTAATTCTGCGTAAGTTAAAAAGCAAATACCAGTACCTTTGAAATAATAAATAATACCTTACAATACAATGGAGGTTCTATGAATATTTTAGTCTGCATTAAACAGGTTCCGGGAACTTCGGAAGTTGAGGTTGATGAAGAAACCGGCGTTTTAAAAAGAGAAGGTATCGATTCCAAGATGAACCCCTTTGATCTTTACGCACTGGAAACGGCCATACGCATTAAGGAATCAAACAATGCAAATGTTTCAGTATTGACTATGGGACCTCCTCAGGCAACTGCTATTATTAAAGAAGCTTTTATGATGGGGGCTGACTCCGGAGCAATGGTTTCGGACAGAAAATTCGCAGGAGCAGATGTCCTTGCCACAGCCTATACATTGTCTCAGGGAATTAAAAAAATGGAACTCCCGGATTTGATCATATGCGGAAAACAAACTACAGATGGTGATACTGCACAGGTCGGTCCAGAAATAGCAGAATTTCTTGATATTCCCCATGTAGCATATGTTAACAAAATCGTAGAGACTAAAAATAGTTCCATAGTTATAGAAATGGAAATGGACAATACCATTGAAACTGTCGAAGTAAAATACCCATGTCTTATTACTGTAGACAAAGAGACAGGACAGCCCAGACTCCCCTCTTTCAAGCTTAAACTGGCTACTAAAGATAGAAATATACCTGTTTACAGCATAAATGATTTTTCAGATACAGATGAAGAACAATACGGTTTGAACGGTTCACCGACCCAGGTCATAAAAATATTTCCGCCGGAACAAAATACTGATCATGAAGTTTGGAAAGGAACCGGCGACGAGCTAACAGCCCGATTAACCAACAAACTTACAGAGTTAAAATTTATCTAATATGAGAACAGTTATTTTATCCACTAATTACACAAAGCACACTAATTATTTGTTGAGTTTCATAAAAATCAACAAATAAAGTATTTCAAATTTAAAAGAGGGTTTGTATAAATGTCAGAATTGACATATAAGTCGGAATCCTATAAAATAATCGGTGCCTGCATGGAAATTCACAAAGAACTTGGCATGGGATTTCTTGAAGCAATCTATCAGGAAGCATTAGCACATGAATTTACTTTGCAACACATACCTTATGAACAAGAGATTGAACTTAAAATAATATATAAAAGTTACAAACTTAATAAGCATTATTTTGCTGACTTTATTTGTCACAACAAAATTATTTTAGAATTAAAAGCAGTTAGTAGCATAACAGGAAAACATGAAGCCCAGGTTCTTAATTATTTAAAAGCCTCTGGTTTTAAGCTTGGATTATTAATAAACTTTGGAACTAAAAGTTTATCTTATAAACGTTTAGTTCTTTAATAATTAGTGTATTTAGTGTAATTCGTGGATAAAAAGGGAGTTTTTTATGCCAAAAATATTAATAAATATTGAAAAAATCTCGAACATAAGAGATGCAATAAAATTATGCCCATTTGGAGCCATTGAGCAAGTGGGCAACTCGTTGCAAATAAATGCTGCATGCAAAATGTGTAACATATGCATTAAACAGGGCCCGAAAGGTGCATTTCAGCTTATAAAAGAAGAAAAAAAACAAATAGATAAGTCTCTATGGAAAGGGATCGCCGTATATATTGACCATTTTGATGGAAAGATTCATCATGTAACATACGAACTTATCGGCAAAGCAAAAAAAATGGGTGCAAAAATCAACCACCCCGTTTACTGCCTGTTTGCCGGCCATAATATAAAAGGCGAAGCATCTGAACTTCTTCATTGGGGTGTAGATGAAGTGTTTGTATATGATAAACCAGAACTTAAAGAGTTTAGAATAGAACCATACACAGCCGTTTTTGAAAATTTTATAAACAAGACAAAACCTTCCATTGTATTAGTCGGCGGTACAAATATCGGTCGTTCACTCGCACCCAGAACCGCAGCCCGTTTTAAAACCGGTTTGACAGCAGACTGTACTATACTTGATATACAGAACAATACAGATTTAGACCAGATTAGACCTGCTTTTGGTGGTAATATAATGGCACATATCCGTACCCCAAACCATCGTCCTCAATTTGCCACTGTCAGATACAAAATATTTTCACCGCCAGAAAAAATAGAAAAGCCGACAGGAAAAGTTAACATCTGTTCTATAGATTCAGAAAAACTCCTGTCTAATATAAAGGTTCTTGGAATAAAACAGAAAGATAAAACAGAAAACATTGAAGACGCGGAAATTATAATTGTCGCGGGACGTGCATTTAAAAAAGAAGAAGATCTAAAACTTGTTAATGAACTCGCTGATCTGCTAGGCGGACAGGTGGCGGCTACCCGTCCATTAATAGAAGCCGGATGGGCAGACCCAAGAAAACAGATTGGACTTAGCGGCAGAACAGTAAAACCAAACTCATCATTTCATGCGGTGTTTCCGGTGCAATCCAATTCGTAGCCGGAATGAACGGCTCTGACATTATTATTTCAATAAACACAGATGAAAACGCTCCGATTTTTGGTGTATCGCATTATGCAATTATAGGGGATGTTTATGAAGTTCTCCCCAAACTGATTAAGAATATTTCAGATATTAGAAGTTAGCCTGTCACGGCGTAGCACCTCGAAGAGCGAAGACGGGATTTCAGATTGAAGGCTATATATAAAAATTATATTTAAAAAATTTATCATGGTCGTAATCTTGATCATTGTCGTTGTCGATAACGATTAAGATAACGATTAAGAATATTTCAGATATTAGAAGGAAAATCACAATGAGACATAAACAGATATATAAAAAAATAATACAGGAAGATATCGACTTTCTCATATCCGTTTTGGGTCAAGATCATGTTTATACCGGAAATAATATAAGTGAAGACTTCGCTCATGATGAACTCGCAGGAAAGCATTATCCACCTGATGTTTTGATCGAAGTCAGTACTACAGAAGAAGTCTCTAAAATCCTAAAATATGCTTATAAAGAAAATATACCTGTCACACCACGCGGACAAGGCACAGGGCTTGTCGGTTCAGCTGTTACCATTCATGGCGGAATAATGATGAATATGTGCGGTATGAATAAGATACTCGAGCTTGATGATAACAACCTTACACTCACGGTAGAACCAGGTGTTCTGCTGATGGATATTATTTCACATCTGGAGGGTACCGGTTTTTTCTACGCACCTGATCCCGGCGAAAAAAGTGCAACTATCGGTGGTAATATCAACACCAATGCCGGCGGAATGCGCGCATTTAAATATGGTGTTACAAGAGAAAATATCCGTGGTCTTGAAGTTGTTTATCCTAATGGAAAAATAGAAGAACTCGGTGGTAAAGTTGTAAAAACAAGTTCCGGTTACAGCATAAAAGATCTGATTGCCGGTTCAGAAGGCACACTTGCTGTCGTAACAAAAGCAATCCTTAAACTTTTACCCGTTCCAAAATACAATTTAAGCTTACTTGTCCCATTTCCTACATTGGAAAAAGCAATCGAAGCCGTTCCTAAAATTATCAAAGCAAAAATCATTCCGACAGGACTGGAATTTATGGAAAGAGAAGTGCTTCTTGATGCTGAAAGTTTTCTAGGAAAAAAATTCCCGGATAATTCTTCAGATGCATATCTTCTTCTTTCATTTGATGGCAACACAAAAGAAGAAATAGAGGAATCCTATGAAAAAGCGGCACACGTATGCTTGGATTCAGAAGCGATAGATGTTTTTATTGCCGATTCTACTGAACGTCAGGAATCGATTTGGAATGCACGTGGCGCGTTTCTTGAAGCTATTAAAGCTTCAACTACCCTTATTGATGAATGTGATGTAGTCGTCCCTAGAGACAGAATCGCTGATTTTGTAAAATACTCTACTTCTCTGCGTGACAAATATAACATAAGAATCAAAAGTTTCGGACATGCCGGAGACGGTAACCTGCATATTTATGTCCTTAAAGATGATCTCCCTGAATCTGAATGGGAAAAGAAACTAAGTACTGTTTTTCAATGCCTCTATGATAAAACCCGGAAAATGGGCGGAAAAGTATCAGGAGAACATGGTATTGGATATGCCAAAATACCATACTTAAGAGAGTCTGTAAAAGAAACAGGTTTGGATATTTTTGCAGGTATCAAAGCTGCTTTCGATCCCAAAAACATCCTTAATCCAGGAAAGATTTTCTAATCCTAAAGGAAACAAAATGAATGTCAATAAAATCCGCTGCTTATGGGTTCCATTAGATAAACCAGATTATGTAGAATATCATGACAAAGAATGGGGTGTTCCTGTTCACGATGACAGATTACTGTTCGAATTCCTGATGCTTGAATCTGCACAGGCAGGATTGAGTTGGTACACGGTTCTACGCAAACGTAAAAACTACCGCATTGCATTTAGTAATTTTGAACCGGAAAAAGTCGCAAAATATGATGAAGCAAAGATTGAGTCTCTTTTGCAAAATCAAGGAATTATAAGAAATCGTCTAAAGGTTCGTTCTGCAGTAAACAATGCCTCCTGTTTCTTAAAGATACAGGAAGAATTTGGCAGTTTTGATGCCTATATATGGCGTTTCGTAAATGGTCAACCAATAGTAAATGAGATAAGAGATAAAGGTGATTATAAAACTACATCTCATGAATCAGACATAATGAGTAAAGACCTAAAACAAAGAGGTTTTAAATTTCTCGGTTCAACCATATGTTATGCGCATATGCAGGCAACTGGCATGATCAACGACCATTCTATCGACTGCTTCAGAAGACATGAAATTATGTCGTCACCACTGTAAAATATTTATCAATATTTCTCTACTTGTGAGATTTCCAGTAAGGGTTAAGCTCAATATATTTTTTTACTTTCTTCCCTTTTATCGCTTTCCTGAATATTTTATTTTTTAGATTAGGAAAGCGAAAATGACTACTAAAAAGAAGAAGATGTGTAAGCATAGCGGCTACATTAAAAACCATGGTCACAACAAAAAAACCCAGAAGCAGATTAGAATACTTAGCCGCCCATATTGCAGCAACTGATGCAATACAATTCTGTATAAAAGTTAAAGTGCCAAGTGCCTGTCCCCCATTTTTTAAAAATAGGTTCATGGCCATTATCTGCACAAGAGCCAGCATAAATCCTAGACCGAAACGCATAAAAATAGCACCGCCTATTAATGCTGTTATTGCTAACGGTTTAAAAGGACTGATTACAGCCACACCTAAAAGGATACCACCAAATAAATTAAAAAGATTCCCTAAAAATATTATGGTAGGTTTTGGCATATCGCGGGTATTAAGTACCCGCATGATATAATTACCTATTAAATAAACAACAGCAAGAAAAACGAATATTATGGAATAACCTATCGCTGAAAAATCAAATTTATTAATAAAAATATAACTTGATGTTGTAAGAAAAACAAAATAGCCCGCATATGAAAAACTGGTTATTAATACACATGCATTAAAGTTTTTTGTCATAAAAAACATTGCAAACGATCCTATATACGTGATCGGATGCGGAATTTTTTTCTTTTGAGGTATCGTCTCTTCCAAAAAATGTTTAATATAATAAGCAAGTATAAGCAGGCATAAAAAGATAAAAACAAAACATGCTCTCCAGGAAAGATACTCTGCTATAATTGAACCAACAATAGGTGCTACGGCCGGTGATAAAACAAAGGCCGTAAACAATATAGAATTTATGTTTATCTGCTCTTTTTCAGAAAATAAATCTTTTATTATCTGTCTTGTAACAATAAAATTAACCCCTACAGCAATCCCCTGGACCATTCTAAAAAATATAAAAAAATGAATATTTGGCGAAAAAGCTATAGCTAACGTAGACATTATAAAAGTTATATTGGCCTTCATTAAAATGCTTTTTCTCCCAAAGCGATCACTTATCATCGCTGCAACAAGGCCTGAAACAGCTAATGCAATTACAAAAATACTAATAGTAAAACTGGCAAGTTCCTCGGTCGTTTTAAAGTAAAGAGTTATTTCTGGAAGAGAAGGTATATAAATATCAGTTGTCATTCCTGATATTAATAATATTGCAGTCAACAACAGAATTAACTTATTCTTATTCATAAAAACGCCCATTGAGCTGTTTAAACAATTCTTTTGCTATTAAAGTGTCTTCTCTGTTATTGTAAAGCCGTTTGGCAGGTTATGTCCCCTTGCAGTGAGAATACCTCTTAAAACATCGGGCCTGTCAACTATTATCCCGTCAACTCCCCAGTCGATAACTTGTTCTATACGCTTATCGTTATTCTCTGTTTTTTCCATTTCTGGCCAGCCCCATACCACTACTTTTAGACCAAGTTTATGGGCTTCATCTATTGATTTTTTGGTGACATCCATTTCATACGGTTCCCAACAATAACCACCAAGATGTTTTATCATTTTTGGAAAAGAATAGTCAAAGTTTTTAGGCTTAAGTCCTGCCATCCATGTTCCGAGTTCTGCATCAGTTAGGGTTTCTGTAGTGTGATCTGTAAGATACGCAGTTTTAATATTAGGATCAAGCTTTTGCAGTTCTATGAGACACTTCCAGTCAAAAGCCTGTATTTCTGTTCTATTCAGAACTTTTTCTTCTTTGAGTAATTTATATAAAGCTTTTGCATATTCTGCGGGTGTAGCTGTTGCTTTAGGCTTTGTAGGATTATTTTTTATCTCTATCTGAAATCCTACTTTATCTCCGCTAATCTTTTTCACATATTGTATTACCTCTTTTAATGTTGGGATTTTTGCTGTTTTCCGTGGATATTCGTCTGGGAAATATGATGCATAGTCTGTTCCAGGTTTAAGTTTACCAACATTGTATTTTTCCACCTCTTCTAATGTCATACTGTTAATTAGTTTAGCTTTGGTTACCCAATTGCCTTTTCTATCTCTAGTAAGATCAAGATTCAAGCCTGGATCATGGGTTATAACCAGAACACCGTCTTTTGTCATATTAACATCCATATCTACATAGTCAACACCAAGCCTGAGAGCTCCGCGATATGCCGGGAGTGTCTGTTCAGGCATAAGTCCCCTGCCCGCGCGATGAGCATATATCTGCACTAGATCTTTCGGTGTAATTTTTCCATTATATTTTACAACAGTACTTTCATTAGTAGTTCTGCAACTTAACAAGAAAATAGAACACACTAAAACAGCAATAAAACTTACGAGTTTTTTCATTTAGAAACCTTTTTTCACTTTATTAAATGTTAATATAAAAGAACGCTGACGGTATATTTTTTTATGGATGTATATACCTTACAAGATGAACATCCCAGCAATAGTTGTGCTAAGCAGGTTTGCAAGGATTGCTCCAAGCAGTGCTCTAATCCAAATTTAACAACTTTCGCTCTTACCCCCTCATCCTGACATCCATAGCAACCTGTTTGAATCGCAATTGAAGATAAATTTGCAAATCCAGTAAGAGCAAAACATATCATCATGAAACCCTTATGTGTAAATGTAAAGTTCTTTAGATTTGTATACGCAACAAACTCGTTAAAAAATGTTTTCTGCCCGAGTAATGCGGCAAAGCCCGGCACATCCTGTGTAGGAACTCCAATCAAATAGGCCACCGGGGTAAAAAGATATCCCAAAAGCGTATCGAATGTAAAATAACCGAAAGAAATAAAATCTACACATGAGTTAGCAAGATGAATAAGTGAAACAAAAGCTACAAGCATAACACCTACAGCAACTGCAACCTTCCACCCACCCATTGCTCCATGCGCAATAGCATCAATTGCATTTGACGTTCCTAACAAAATATTCTCTACTTCGCTAACAATCTCTTCTTCACTTTTTTGTCGTGGAAACAGAATCTTAGCCATAATCACAGCTGTAGGTGCCGATAAGATACTGGCAGCAATTACGTATGATAAGTTAGCCCCCATCGCATAATAAGCATATAACAGTGTGCCTGCTACTGAGGCCATACCACTTGTCATTATCATGAAAAGTTCTGAATCTGACATTTTTTTAAGGTAAGGACCTAGTACAACAGCTGTCTCAGACTGTCCGACAAGAACATTACTAACTATACCTGTTGATTCAACACCTGAAAGCTTAAGTACATGAATAAGAAAAAGAGAAATTACTTTGATTATTTTCTGGATTATACCGAAATGATATAAAAGTCCCATAAAAGCACCAAAAAAGATAAGAGGCACTAGTGCAATAAAAATAAATGCACTAGGATATACTTTTTGAATATCTCCAAAAACAAAGGCCGTTCCAAAAGCAGCAAAACTCATAAATTTCTCGACACCTTGTGCCATATATTCAAATATCAACTGCCCCGGCCTAGTATGCAATATCAAATTTACTAGAATCAAGTCAGTAATTAAGGCCACTCCTACAACTTTCCAGTTAACGGCCTTTCTGTTTTTCGAGAATAAAAATGCAATACCAATCAGTACAATTGCACCAA
>Ga0075121_1002069_pt1 | contig 11865 bp, 19 predicted proteins | sample AntAceMetag02UKG_FD_69793 | JGI IMG/M metagenome (GOLD analysis project Ga0075121, IMG submission 69793) | Saline lake microbial communities from Ace Lake, Antarctica - Antarctic Ace Lake Metagenome 02UKG | ecosystem: Environmental > Aquatic > Non-marine Saline and Alkaline > Saline | place... | reverse complement strand
GTGTATCTTGCCCGGTCAAGTAATCCATGAAACCGGTTATTGTACCTAATGTACTCCATGTCGGATTCCACGCTCCAAGTGCATTCTTAGTTGTGCTCGGGGCTTCAATTATAAATGTACTTGTGTAATAATCTTTTATCATACAAACACCGGATTTTTCCATCTGTTTAACCCAACCATTAAAGCGGAAGGATAACCATTTTTAATATTACTATTGTTATACGTTACCGAATACCGGGAAACCGTTTCACCACTCACAGAATAGTCATATGTTGTTAGTTTGTAGTTTACCATTTGCGAAACAATATTTTTCAAAGCTTGCGGATATTTTACACTTGCAAGTCTGATTAAAACACTCTCGTCCTCTGTTACTAATGTTTCAAAATGAGGTCTTGAAGTTGTGCTATATAATGTTAGTAATACACTTGTCAAACTCTCAATTTCAAAAAATCCATCATTATTATACGAACCTTGAACTTGTATTGTTTGCCCTGCCTTGAATTGCGAATCAGCAAATCCATCTCCACTACCATCAAACGCTATTGTATCAGCACTTGTTGAATTGTGTGTAAATGATATATCACCGCTTTGCATGTAAACATTCGGATTGTTAAAAGCATTATTACAGTATTGGCGGATATCGTCCTCAATAATAGGAATTAACCTGTCAATCAAATCATCTTTTGTTGTTGTTGTCATTTCTAATAATGCTTTTATTTCTACTTTACTAGCAATCATATTAAAACTCCTTAATCTACATTTTCATTTCACAACACCTTGTATACTGCTTCAAATCCAAATGTTACCGCCGCTCCTGTTGTAGGACTATCCCAAGCAATATCAACCGAATCGTCAGCGTTTAATTTAATATCTCTTACCGGCAAGTAAAGAACATCGGTTACAGTAGTCAATGTTTCTAAAAGTAAAACCGAATCATATACTGCTCCTGCTCCATTGTTCAACGTTGCCTTTAAACTTCCTGCTGCTCCAACTGCGGACAAATGCGCTCTGATTTCCAACAAACTCCATAAACCTGATGTAGAAGTAATCGAATATTCAACCGTTCCTGTACTAGTTCCGGTCAATCTCGAAAACTTAATATCATTAGTTGAGAGTTTTTGATTAACCTTTAAGCTATCGTCCTCAACCAATGCTGCTAAGGAATGAACGTACCTATTTAAGCTATTTGATTCGCCACCCATATTAACTCACTCCTCATACATAAGGCATTTTAGCAACGCCTATAAAACCGGCAATTCCACTTCCGCTTGATGTTATGGCTACTGATATATTTCCTGTAGTCTGCATGAAACGTGAAGATTCAAGGGGTCCTATTAATGATCTGTATGTTTTTGTTCCAGTAGATGTCAAGGTAACAGTTAGAGAACCTATGTCTTTTCTCCATGCAATTGCTGTTGACCCTGCTGCTATTGTAAATATCAAATCATCACCACTAGTTGTAGAATTCAACTCAACGTATAGAAAAAACTTATCATCTATAGGCTGGTCAAAAGTGTACGTTACCGATGCACTCGTAACTGCTGTGGGTGAAAATGTAACCGAACTATCTCTTACCATTGTAGCTGCTGTTATAGCTGCCATGTTATCTCACTTCCTTTTTTATTTAAGATGTTTCAGCGGCATATGTCAAAGTCAAATTAACTAACCCTTTAGGCTGTATAACTTTATATCCATATACGTGTAAACCTTTTACTGCATCTGAAAAACTATCTTCAGGTCTATAAGCTTCTACACTTACTATCTGTTCTGCATAGCTTATTGCTTCTTTTACTCCTGCTAGTCCATAAGTTGTATAATCAGGGGCTGTTCCTGTCTGTGACAAGTTGTTAGATTCGAATACGTCAAAGCCTAAAACCCTACCAACCATACCATTAGCAAACTCACCATCTGCTGTTACTGAACCTTCGGTTGTTAATAGTTTGCCAAGTATTAGTTTTGTAATTGCCCAAGGTGGCAATACCATAAATCTTCCGGCTTTTGGAACTCCGGCTTCATTCAAGTATTGTGCTGCTTCTGCAATTGTGTTAAACACTAGTGAACTATCAAAAGTTGCATCTGTTACGGTGTTAGCTGCACTTCCGTACAAACCGCCAATTGCAACATCAACCTTTTCGGATAATTTATAAGCTGCTTTTTCCATTGCTCTTTTCATTACCGAAACATTAGCCTGTGCTGCATCTACATCATCAACTTTAAATGCAAAATATTCTGCCTTATCGATTAATAGAACTGTCTGTGCTGTCTGCAATTCTTGAACTGATAAAGACGTTGAATTTTTTGTATAAGTTGAAACAGTTATATCTCCTATAGAATTTATTTTAACTGTATCCCCCTGTCCTCTAATTTCCCCTTCGTAATCTCGATTACAAATGGATGCCAATACGTGCGAAACCTCAAATGTTTTTAAAATTTCTGCCGCCCAAATCGTTGGGATAAAATTCTGTAATGACATTTAATTCACCTACCTTTTTTTAATTTACCAATGTACCTGCGACTTTTGAACTAACTCCAAATTCGCTGATACTTCTTTTTGTGTCATTTTTGCGACTGCTTCTCTTGATAATAAACCTTCTATATTCTTGGGTGCTTTTCCCGGTGCTCTTGAATATTCTTTAAACTTGCTTTCAACGGCACTTTCAATATTCTTTTTCCATGCTGTTTCAAAGGCTTCAAATGCTGATGTTGTACTTGCCTCATCTGCTCTTACAAAATACTTTGCTAAATCAACCGGTAACCCTTTTGTGTTAGCTGTTTCAATAGCTTTCATCTGCATTTCAGATTTAATGCGTGCTGCCTTTTCCGTTATAAGATCTTTCTCAATTGTTTTCAGTCGCTTCTGTTCTTCCGTTTCTTCCGGGTATCTCTTTGTTACTTCTGTTTTCACTGCTTCATCAATAACGGTTTGTAAATTATTAGTTTTCCATGTTTCCAAACCTTTTGTAAAGTGTGAGTCTAGCTTTGGTTGTATAACCTTTTTCCCATCTGTTGTTTCTAAAAATTCATTTACTCCATCCGGTGTAATTAACCCCTTGATGTATTTTTGAACTCCTTTATCTTCTGCATTTTTGGTTATAAACTCTTGAACTTCTTTAATATCCATACTGCTCCTTTTACCCTAATCGTGCTAGCCGAATAGTTTAAATTTTTATTTCAGATACATAAAAAAGAGCGCCCTCTTTTAAAAGGCGCTCTAGGCGCTCGGATATATCCGATATATTTATAATAACCCTTTTTTTACAAAATGTCAAGCGGCTTTTTTGGCATCATAGTATAGCAAGCTATTGATTTACATTTATCACATTTTATTTCAGCTGTGATATTGTATACGATTGCACCTGTGGAAGGTATTTCCATTGGCAACTCTGCTACTTTGTTCATTAGCAAATGACCGCATACCGCACATCTTACCGCCTCTTTTATAAACATTTAATCCCCCCATACTTTTAATGTCTGCTTAATATCCGCCAGACTGCCCTCATATTTAAACTTACTTGCAGATAACTGCTGTATCTTTTCCTGATTCTTTGCAATCTCATTATTAATCTGTTGTAACTGCGATTGCTGAAATATTGTCCTGTCTTTCATTTTTTTAGTAAAGGCGTCTTTCTTTCCATGCCCTTCTTTCAACATCCCATATCTTTCCATGCATTTTAACAAATCAGATTGTATTGGAATATATAACTCAATCCCTAATCCTTTAGCTATGCCACAGAAAAACTCACATGATGGTCTTTGTTTTTCGTACTCACTACCGACTGCCATATCAACACCATACAAGTGTATAATATCAAACCCTTCATAAATTGCTAATGCTATTTGAAAACTAACCGTATTAGTAAAATAATTAATACCGCTGTTGTCAATTTCAGATAACCACGCCTGTATTTCTTCGATTGGATAACGTATTGACATTGGTGCAGATTCGTAATGGTCAGGCATATATACAGGAATTGGACATTTATTATAATAATCCATTCTGGTCATTTCTGGTCTGTGTGAAACTTTAGATATAGAACAATGCTCTTCATTCTGGCTTTCAAACCATCTTGTAGCTCTGGGAAGCATATTCCAATGATCATTTAATCCCCAAATTTCCCAACTCGGATCGTCAAATGGTGCTTCTTTATATGACATTGCTGTCCCGACAATAGCAACCTTTTTAATCTTAGTCTTATACAGTTTTGATATATTTAACTGAATAGCTTTCTTTGCTCTATCGTGAACTTTTTTTAATACCTCTTTATCCTCAAAACCTTCGTTAACAACACCGCAATTTTTACGTTGAGGAATTATTTTATCGTGTACACTTTCAAGCCATTTCTTTATTTTTATATTAGGCGTATCTTGTGTTACTTGTAATTTTTCTTTTGGTATTGCTTCCTCATATTGTTTTTCAAGTGATATATCTTTGCTTAGTTTATAGTCTCCGTCCATTTTTCGCCTCTCTTTCGCTAATCAATAAATTAGCAAGTTTAATATCAAATTCAGTATTAATGTCTAGGGCATCTTCTTTTGTAATCTCAAATCCTAAAATTGTAGGGGTATGATAATGACTGCCCTCTGTACACAATGCCCTTATTTCATCTTTATATAATTCGTTAATATCTAAAATATTCATATCATCAGTTATTTCTTTATTTGCTAAATTCATTTTTGTTATATCGTGTATTCCAAAACCACCATTAGTAAAATAATATTTCAACTGACTATATACAATCGGTTGACCATGTAACCCAAACATATTAACCATCATGCCCTCAGCTAATATTTTTATATGGTTTAAATATGACACACTTTTTTCTATCGGATAAAGACATCCTAATGCTTCGGCTGTTGGGTATGTATTGAATTTTGTTATCCCATCAGTTAAAAGCTTGCCGGTAATCATAGGAGAAGTCGGGAACATAGTAACTACATGTGTGAAGTCACAAACCTCTTGCATTCTCTTAATTCCATGTATTGTGCATATCCCACCGCCGGCATGGTCATAAAATAATTGCTTAGGTCGATTGAAAACAGTAACGCCGTAACTTTCTGCTAATGCTTTCATATCTTCCCCATCAGTAGATAAAAAGACTTTATCAATATACTTGCAATTAGTTGCGGCTATCAAGTTCCATTCTAGCAACGGCTTACCGCCACAGAGGCGCATATTTTTACCGATAACTCTTTTACTTCCTGCTCTTGCTTGAATTAATAATGCGTATTTTCTCACTTTAAACCTCCTGCCGGATTAAAATTAAATAGATTGTCTTTCTTTGTTAGAATATTTGATTTCTCAAATGTTCCGTATTTGATATTCCCTTGAAGCATAACTTCTTCAATATCACTTACGCCTGTTAATTTTATACTTGATATCTGTTGATAGCCTTGCGAACTATATACTTTTAATAGTTCATCTTTTGCTTTTTTTGAATCACTTTTGTCAAATGTCATTATCACTAAGTTGCGTATGAATGCCATATTATTTCACCCCCTTTTTTATTGATTTTAAAATATTTTATTATCTTGTATTACTTGATAAAGTCCTGATTCAAGTTGTATAACTTGTTTTTCGCTTAGTTCAATATTGTTCATTCTGTCAATAATATGTATTATTTCGTGAAGAAACACAGATTCCTTTGCTGTTTGTGGAAGGGTTTCGTCAATCCGTATTTGTAAAGCATTAAAGCAACTTGTCCCCATAGTGTCCATATCTCTTGCCATGCTTTTCTCAAAAGTGACTTCAATCTCATGTCCACCTATTCTAACTTTTTCTGGTATGTTCAACTTATTTCACCCCCTTGTCTTTCGCCCATTCTGAATAGGTTTTATAAGGCACTACGCCCTCACCTCTTATTCTTCTAAAATCTGGCTTTACTCCTTCGACTTCATATATCAAATCGCAACGACAATTCACGTCATCAGCAGCGTTTCCTAAACTCCCCGGCTTTAATCCATAACCACCGGCACTACTTGCAAAGTTTTCTTTTACCTTTTTCTCAACGCCATCTAATGCTCCGTGGGCATCTCTTGTTGAGGCATCTAGTGAAGCACTCCATATCTTTGTCATTTCAACACCTAGCTTATCAGCATGTAGAACGCTGTCATAATTAGCATCCTCATGTATTCTATGCCCTTCCGTTCTTGCGATTCTTATTGCTTTTTTAGCATCTCCGCCTAATGCACCGGATATCCTTTTTGCCATTTTGCTATAAGGCTCACCTCTTACCAATCCTTGTGTCATTTCTTGATTAATCTTTGTTTTGATATATGCCTTATTCTTTATTAATGTTTCGTTCAATGTTAACCCTGATATAGGATTCTCAATTGCAAGTCTAATCTTTTCAGGATTGATTAACGTATAAGAAAGCCTTGCCTCAACATCTGTTTCGATAGCAAACGCTGTTCTGTAGTAACCTTCTTTGTATGTTTCTTCTAATCCTTTATGTAAGATTAGTTTTTCTCTTAGGTACAATGTTTCAATATGTTCACTAACAACCTTTTTTGTCTCTTTCAATCTGTTATATTTCTGCATTTCCTGATAGGTCAAAACACCTTTTACATCATACTTCCTAAACAAATCAGCAAACATTAATTTAAAAGAATCGTTAGTTGCTTTATATTGGAGGATTAAATCCTTCTCCATTTTAGCAACAAGTTTTTCAGCTACCTTTTTACTTTTTAATAGTTCTTCTTTCATTTACGATTCCTTAAATAAGTATTTATATCACTTGCTAATTCTGCAAGAACTTCTGCATTTGTTTTTCCCATCTCTCTTGCAAAACCTGACATCTTTTCTAGTTCTGTACTTGTCGCATCTGAAACACTTGCCACATTTGCCATAGACTGTTCAAAAACTGTATTCCCAGTTTCCCTTGGATAATTCACGCCTGATACACTACAATTAGTATACTCTTTCAATTTCTCAACTTTCTTTAATGCTTCGTCTAGTTCTGTTGTGTCTACTTTGATTTTTATTTCTATATCTTCTAATTTCATAATTTACTCCTTGATATTTAACCACGCATTAATCATTTTGATTGTCCAGCTTTCGTTTAATATCAAATTATCAATCTGCCCTAACAAGTCATAACATATTTTTGTATATTTTTTTTCAAGTTCTTCTTCACTTAGTTTATTGTCAGATAAAATCCTTACAATAGCCAATTCGTTATCTACTTCGTATGCAGTAGGATCTATTCTGTATCGTGTATCTGGGTTTTCGGTTAATTCATCACTTGACATATGTTCAATAAAACAACCCTTTGTTATTTTACCATTAAACCTAGACAGCCATGTAAGCACTTTAGTAACAGAATGGAAAATTGTTTCATCAGAAGAATCGAATTCCTCAATTATATTTACATCAAATTGCGAATTATAACTAACCCACTTTTCAGCCTTAGCTTTATCCAAAAATACTCGTCTGATTGTATAATCTGAATAACTCCCTGAGGTTATAATATATACTTTCATAATTTACTCCTCTTCCGTCGGTGGCACATTGGCATTTTTCTCGCCTATAGCCCCATTCTCGTCAAGGTCGATTTTACCCTCGTTCTCTCGCTCCATCTCTGTAATTTCTTTGTCCGGCTCATCAATAAAGGATAACAAGCCTAATCTAGTCTTATCACTTATCATTCCGGCAAAATTCATTGATGTTATTGATTCATCAAGTAAGTTCAATGGGAAATTCCTTGTCCAGATGAAATCAATGTCGGTATAAGTAATATCAGTTTCTTTAATTTTCCACATTGAAGTTAATAGTTTATACATATTCCTTAACCCTGTGTTGAATTTACGTTCGGAGGTGATACATTTACTTTCTAACCCAAACATTTTAAATTTCATTGCTATCCCGGAGATATTACCTGCAAACGCTTCATCTGTGAAGTTTACGCTTTTGGCAAAACTATAAATATTCTTTTCTATTCTGTCTAGGTGATGTTCAATTACATCATCGTTAATCTCTTTAGTAATGAACTCAACTCTTGAGTCAGGATCTGTTAGTCCGAACGCACCTGTTCTTTTAGCTAAACTCATTGTGGCTTCATCAGGCGCAAGTCCGTAAAATGCCATATAAGCAAGCCTAAACTGTTCTAATTCGGAGTTCATATCTGATAAGGTTTTATCGTATGCATCTATCAAGGCATACACTCTTTCGCAATCACCCTGTCGCTCTTTATTGTTCTTGAACTCAATCAATGGTATCCCATCAAACATATGCGGTTTTTCTGTTACGCCTTCTGCAACATAAGGGATATAAGTGGTTTTATCCGTCTTTTCATCTTTCCCACTACTGATATAGAAATAAACATTCTTATCATCATACCATTCAACATAAGTCTTTTTCTCGTCTCCATCTGTAATTTGGTAATATCTCATGGCATATTGTGGAAGTTCCAAAGAACCATCATCGACAAAAATAACTTCCCATGGTTCAATATTCATAATGGTTGCTTTGGCGTTTATGTCTATATATAATAATCTTGCTGCATAAGAACATATCGAAGCCATTTTTAAAGTTTCGCTGTCTAAATCAGCTATGTTATTACGCATATTAAAATCATCTATTATTGACATATCTTTTAAATATGCCGATTCGTTCAGTTTATCATCTTTTGTATAAGGCTCTTTTTTAATCTCATAAATAACTGGGTTTCCTAGCATATAGCCGACTTTTACATCAATTATATCAGCATCAAATGAATTGTTGACCTTGTTATTAATCTTATTTTTATCCTCAAAACTTCTTGTAAAAATAGGAACTCCGTCGGGATCTTTACTTGCTTGATACCTTTTATAATTTGCAAGCATCTTATCTTTCTTAATCATATGGTCTTTGATTAAATCATCAATAACGTTTGACATTACTGACCCTACTTTTAATCTCTGTATAATATCTGCCATAAAACTCATATTATCACTCCTTACATTATAGCTTTCATTGCTATTACTTTTCGTCCTGTCATTTCATCCTCATATGCATATCTAGTTCCATCTATAAAATGATTGTTCTTATCAACCGGCACTTTTAAAACATTGCCGTCCTTATCCTCTTTCCATTTATACTGTTGAAGTTCATTCTTAGCATTCTGGCATTTCAAATCAATAACAATCAACTGTCTTTGTAACCAGTCAATTCCAAAGTTAACTGAATCCTTGCCCTTCTTTGCACCTAATGCGTTAATCCCTAGTCGCTGTAATTCCTTAATTGACTTAGGTTCTGCGCTGTCACAAACAATATATTCTTTGCCTATTCTTTTTTTAAGTTCTTTTGCAAGTATATCATTAGTCATTTCTCGCTCAAACATATCATCTGTTATATATATTATACTCTTTTTACTGTCATAATGCGAACGTGAAAGAGCGGCAGGATCTGCGCTAAATCCAAAGTCTAAACCATTCTTATAATTATCGAATAATAGTTTTTCTTCGGTTAAATCTCTCATTTCCCAATTCTTAAATATTAAATTGCCTAATACTCCCCAGTTTCCTAATGTATAAACATCGTGATAATATTTATCATCTTCATTTTCTAATAGTGCAATATCTTGTTTTGATAGAAATTTATTATCTTTGTAAGTTGTTTTTAATATGCTTATGTTATCATCTGTATAGAAAGTCTTGTTATCGTCCCAATTTATAAAGTGTGTTTCATATATCCAATGTGATTTGAAAATAGGATTAAAGCTTAATGTTACTCTTTTTGAAAACTTAGTTTGTCCTCTTAACCTACGCTGTAATTGCTTAATATCATTCTTGGCTGTTTCTGTGGCTTCTTCGACCCATATGTCAGTTATTATTCCCTTAGTTGGTGTAATAGATTTTATCTTTTCAACATCATCAAGTCCTGCGAATAATATCTGATAACCATTTACACATGTTATACTTAAATCAGTTTTGTTTATCTTGAAATACTTAGTCAACTGCCATTGTATTATTACTTTAGTTAATTCATTGAATACTGATTTCTTGATTGTGTTCTGTACATTCCTAACTACTAAATAATTTCTGCCACCATTGCATATATCATAAATACATCTCTGCGCTAAGAATACGCTTTTCCCTGATGCTGAACCGCCATAAAATATCTGTATAGCTTTGTTGTTATTCAAATGCTCAAAGTATATATCGTTTATTATTCTCTTATCTATAGTTACATCAATCTTCATCAATTACCTCATTGAATTTGACTACAAGATTTATATCTTCGGGAACGCTTATTTCTTTTCTATCAGTCCATCCTAATTGCTTTAACGAGAATATAGCTACGCTTGGGTTTATAACATTTAATAATCCTAATCGTTCTAGTTGTGTTTCTTTTTTTTCTATACCTCTTTTTATAGTGTCGGAAAATGATTTATTTTTTTCTGCAAATGTATATAGTTGTTGCCTTCCTATTTTTGACAAATAAGCAAATTCTGAAACGATAGGTATTTCCGATTCGTCAATATACTTTTCTAGTCTTTTTCTAACTTCTTCTATGACTTCATCAGTCCATTTCATTTAGCATCCACTCCTTATGAAAATTATATAGCTCTTTATTTTTTAATATAGTATATTGTTCAATCTTTGGGTTTGTTGAATAATTACCTGAGCCAGATATTACGATATATTCATTTTTTGCTTTAATTAATGTTACTTTTGCATGAGAATTTTTTTTTATCAATTTAAAGTTATCATTTTCCTTATCTAGTTTTAGAAGTATGTCGGCTTTATCTTTCATAAGCGTTTCATAATTATCATTTGCTACTATAATTAATTTTTTAACTGTTCTTGATTCAACTAAATATTTTAGATTTATCGCCGCTTTATATGAAAGTCTATATGTTGCAATATATAATTCATCTATATATTTATATTTTTCAATTGCCCATAATATAAACACATATGGATTTATTACTTTTTGTGTCACTAATACATATAAAAAGTTTTCTTTTATCTCTTTTATTGAATTTGTAAAGTTTTTTATCTTAAACTTTTCAATCATTAAATTTTTAATAACCATGTTCTTTGTTTTAAACGCTTCATAGTTTTTACTTATTTGAACAGGCATTTTAAAATTCAAATCAACCATATAGCAACACCTCACTTATATTATACTCCTATTATATCAAATTGTAAACTTATGTCTACACTTCATGCAATGAACTTTAATTTTATTCTTGCCTATTCCTCCGGCTAATAACCCTAAGGGTCCTAATAATAAACCACCTGCGACCGCTTTACCAAATCCAAACCCTTTTTTCTCTGAAATTAATGAGGTGGATAAACATATAGGACAATAAGGTGTTCCTGCTTCATCTAACTTTCTTTTTGTTTCTTTTCGCTCTGCTTGTTTCTTTACTGCATTTTCATGAATTTTTTTAAACATAATATCTCCTTTATAACAGTTTATTGCATCGAGTACAAAAACGTTCTTTTTCTGTCCTTTGCAATAACATTGAACAATCTAACCTTGACAACCCACTTTCGCACAAAACAATTAATGCTTCTTGATGTGTACGATTCAATCGGATTGAAAAGCAACACTCGTATATGCTTTTTTCATCACGATATTTTGCTTCTTTACACTTGCCATATTCTTTTTTTCTCCATTTTTCATAATCAGATTCATCCATAAATTTAGTTATAAACCTATTGCTTATTGAATAAAAACATGCCAATTTATTTTTATATTCTACGTCATGTATTGGCGTATATGTTAGAATTGGGTTAATCTCCATTTCATCTCTCCTTATATTTCATATTTATTTTCCTTATCTCTATTTGTCTTTTAGCTTCGAGACTTTCTTCTCTTGCTATCGCTTCTCTTTGCCCTTTAGTTGCTTGTTCTCTAAAATCATCTGTTATTATTTC
>Ga0075121_1002066_pt1 | contig 11875 bp, 7 predicted proteins | sample AntAceMetag02UKG_FD_69793 | JGI IMG/M metagenome (GOLD analysis project Ga0075121, IMG submission 69793) | Saline lake microbial communities from Ace Lake, Antarctica - Antarctic Ace Lake Metagenome 02UKG | ecosystem: Environmental > Aquatic > Non-marine Saline and Alkaline > Saline | place... | reverse complement strand
TTTTACGAAGATGCGAAAACACATACGAATCCCGCAGGATCCGACGATTCTGTGTTAACCGGATAGGCATGGAACCAACAACATAATGTTTTTAATTGCAGATATTCTTTTGCAGGTGAGGAATGGTAGGAATGAATATCCATGAGGTTAATGAAGAAATAATAATAGAAGACATCAAAAATCGCATCCTTCTAACTGGAAATCAAAAACATGAGCAGATTCAAAGAGATAGTATTTCTTTCCAAACCAAAGAGGTTTATGACATCTGTGATTTTACCCAATATCACGACCAAGAGTTTGTAGAAAATGTCTTTCGGGGTGTTTTAAAGCGAGAACCAGATCAAGGAGGGCTGCAGCATTATTTAGGAGTGTTGCGTAGCGGTGAACATACAAAAACAGACATCTTATGTGTTGTCAGATTCTGTAAGGAAGGCCGTAGCAAAAAGGTGAATATTCTTGGAATCAAGAAGCGTTGTTTTTTAGCAGTACTTCACATGATACCTATTATAGGATATGCTCTTAAGTCGCTTTTCACATTATTGACGTTGCCTAAATTGCTAAAGCGAATAGATGAGTTTGAAGCGCATACTCACTCTAAATGGGATGAATTATTAAATAATGATTTGTTGCTCCAAAATGCTACCAAAACTAAGGCAGATATAGTCCAAATGGAAACAAAGGCCGAATACTCCCAGATTGAAGAGTTGCGAACATCGTTTGGGGCGGGACTGGAAACAAAGGTCGAATACTCCCAGATTGAAGAGTTGAGAGCATTGCTTGATAGCAGACTGGAAACAAAGGCCGAATATTCCCAGGTTGAAGAGCTGAAAACATCGTTTGGGGCGGGACTGGAGTCAAAGGCGGAATACTCCCAGATTGAAGAGTTGAGAGCATTGCTTGATAGCAGACTGGAAACAAAGGCCGAATATTCCCAGGTTGAAGAGGTGATAGCATTGCTTGATAGCAGGCTGGAGACAAAAGCGGAACACTCCCAGATTGAAGAGTTGAGAGCATTGCTTGATAGCAGACTGGAAACTAAGGAGGAATATCCCCAGATTGAAGAGTTCGCCGAGATACCTGCGGAAAACTATCTATCCCGAGCCATTGACCTATTTGGCGGGCCTGTTAAGGACGTTGATAAATTTGACAAGACCGGACTTTGTTATTCTCTGTTTGAAAATGCCTTCTATGATCACAACATAGTAATAGAAAAACAAAAGATTTACTTGCCTTACATTCAATCGCACAAGAACAGCAAATGGCTTGATATGGGTTGTGGAAGGGGTGAGTTTATTGAGAACTTATTGGATGAAGGGATTAAGGCCGTTGGTGTGGATATTAACCCTGTTGAGATTGGCAAATTGGGACAAAGAGGATTTGAAGTATATTGTGATGATGCTGTTGACTTCTTGAAGGCATCAGGAAAAACTTATCAAGGCATCTCTGCCTTGCAAGTCATTGAGCATTTTGATCACACTTATCTAAAGGCCTTCATCCAACTCGTTTACGATAAACTAACAGATGACGGACTCATAGTTCTGGAAACAATTAATCCTCATAATCCACTTGCATTTGGCAATTTTCATATAGATGCAACACATAAAGTTCCACTACCCCCTGAACTCATGGTGTTCTTGCTTCAGTGGTATGGTTTTCACAATGTCAAAATTGTATATTCTGCCCCATTGCCAGAACAACTTAGAAGTAGCGATTTTAGACGAAATTATCATGACTATGCTGTTATAGGTTACAAGAGGCGAGCTGATGTTTGATCATTTTAGCGGAAAAATATATCAAGTATTAGAAGCACTAGATTATGGCGATGCGGTGTCAAATCAGGTTCTTCGACTTGACCTTCTGCTGAAGAGCCTTGGGATAACATGCGAAATTTATTCAAAGTATTCACATCCCAAAGTATCTAAGCATACAAAAGGGCTTGAAGACCTTCTTGTGGATGCAAAAGATATAATATTTTACCATTTCTCGGGTTATGCTGAATTCTCTGCAGAAACCGTAATGCGTAAAAATTGCACAAAGATTATCCTATATCATAATATAACGCCGGCGGAGTATTTTCCATTGGGCTCTCCGCAATATGAGTTCTGCTATGAAGGAAGAAAGCAGATTAAAGAAATCTTGGCACTTTTTCATTTCGCAATTGGAGACAGTCAATATAATGTTGATGAATTAATTCAGATGGGAATAAATAAAGGGAATACATCTGTATTGCCTATAATAGTATCTAATCCCCTCAATAGCGTTGACCGCGCTAAAACAGAAAAATTAACTTGGTTGTTCTTGGGAAGAATCGCGCCTAATAAAAGACAAGATGTATTGATCAAACAATTTGCAAATTACCTTAGAGAATATGATTCCAACTCACAACTTTTTCTGGTTGGCGCCTATGATATGAGAGATGAATATTATAAGAAAATCATTCGGTTAATTAGAAAACTGGGCCTTAAAAAATCAGTACATTTAACTGGGAAAGTATCGGATTATGAACTGATTTCCTACTTCCAAAAAGCAGATGTATATGTTTCATTGAGCGAGCACGAAGGATTTGGGGTACCATTAGTAGAATCAACGCACTTTGATCTACCTGTGATCGCGCTTAAATCCTCCGCTGTAGGGGAAACGCTACTAAATAGCCCAGGTCTTATAACCAAAAGTGCCCAGTTGCCTGGAACTGTACATCGGCTATTTTCGGATAAACCTTTTTATGATACTCTTATTGCCCATCAGCAACTTGTCAGGGATAAATACTTGCCATCGACCATCAGGTTTTGTTTAGAACAAATTCTGGAACGACTGATTCCTTCACCGTATCAGTTTAAGACTGTCAGCATTGTTGTTTGTACCTATAACAGAGCTGATTTCCTTGATAGATGCTTAGACTATTTGCAGTATCAAAACAATAGTAGTTTTGAGGTGATTGTAGTCAATGGCCCTTCAGAAGACAACACGTCTCAAGTGCTGGAGAACTACAGAGGAAAGATCAAGATAGCTGAAAATGCTACAAAGAACCTATCAACTTCAAGGAATCTTGGTATCGAACAAGCATCAGGAGATATTGTTGCTTTCATAGATGATGATGCATTGCCTTATGATGACTGGGTTGAGAATCTGCTCAAAGCGTACAACAGTGTGCCATACTTTATTGCAGGAGTAGGCGGGCCAACATTTTATGCGGGCACCCTTGAATATCAGGATCAAGATCTGCAATTCAACACCACTGCCGAAGTCAGACAAAATGTGACAAAAACGGAAACGTCGCTTGGTGGCTGGCACAGATATCTGATAGGTACGAATGCAAGCTTTAGGAGAGATGTTTTATTTGATACCCAAGGATTTGATGAGCAATATGATTACTTCTTAGATGAAACAGATTTATGCTATCGCTTAACAGTAGAGCAAAACTTGCTATTACATTATGATCCGCACGTTTTTGTGCGACACGAATTTGCCCAAAGTGATAATAGACAAGGTAAATATAAATATAATTGGTTTACGATCTGCAGAAATACTGCATATTTCATTTTGAAGGCAAATCCTCATTTGCCCACTAACGATGGAATTGCGTTAATCAACGCCCATATGCAACGAAATAGAAGTCAAAACTTCCAAAATGCTTTCGAGCGAGGAGAAATATCAATATATGAAAGAGACAATTTCATCAGTGAGGTGTGGAGAGGTGTCAAACAAGGGATCGAGGATGCAAAACATCATCGAAAGACAAGGCCTTTGACGGACAAATCAGAAACATTCTTACCTTATAAACTGAACCGTTTCTATCCTGTGAAGGGTAATGGTATTGGTCAGCTGCATATCGTAATTTTGTCCCGGGAATTTACACCTTTTACGAAGAGCGGCGGTATTGGCACTTTATACTATAATTTGGCCAGCGAATTATTGCAAATGGGTCATTATGTGACTGTGGTGACTCAAGGCGACCACAAGGAAGAGTATGTCAGAGGGCGATTTGTTATTGTTACAATTCCAAATAGCTACACTATCGAAGACCAATGGCAAACCGCCGTATTTGTAAATAATATTAACTGGGCAATTAGTGCAAAAGAAAAAATAGTGCAGTTACATGTCCGAAGAAAAATTGACATTATCGATACGGCCTTATGGGATTTTGAGGCGTTTGCATTATTACAAGATAAGTGCCACCAAATACCTGTTTGTGTTCGCCTGGTGACTCCGCTGAAAGTCGCTCTCGAAATTAACCAGTGGCGACTATCAAAAAGGGAACGGAATTTGATGGCGATGGCAGAAAAAGAGGTAATCGAAAAAGCGGATATAGTAATTCCTATAAGTAAGAGTATTGAAAAAACGATCACACAAAACTACAATGTTGAGGCTGACGGTAGATGGCACCGTAGCTACATCGGGATAGCATACTGGCCGTTTTTTGATGTTAATTTGGGTTATAATGATTTAGGCTCACTATCCGGACAACTTACCTTAATCCCATCAGGCACTTATAAAATTTTATTTTTCGGTAGGTTAGAGAAAAGAAAGGGCATAGACATTTTTTTTGACGCGATAAAGAGAGTCGATAGAAATGATATACAGGCACAGTTTATTGTTGCTGGAGAGGACTTGGAAGACTGGCAAGGGAAAGCTGGCTTTGACGAAGGTTTGAAAGACCAAATCATTTTTCTTGGAAGGGTTGAAGATGCCAAAAAGGACATATTGCTCCATTTTGCTGACGTGGTGGTATTTCCTTCAAAATATGAATCGTTTGGTTTAGTTCCGTTAGAAGCATTCGTACATGGTACTCCAGTGATCGCGGCTAATACGGGGGCAATACCAGAAGTTGTCATAGATAACGATTGCGGTTTGCTGTTTGAGCCTGAGAACCCAAGTGATTTAGCAAATTGCATAAAAAAGCTTGCTCAAGACAGAGATCTGCAAACCAGACTATCTATTGGTGCTAAGAAAAGGGTCAGGATGTTGAGCTCTAGAATAATGGCTGCAGAGACAATGGAAATCTATTCTTCGGTACTTATTTGAGAGGTGAAGAGTTAATGATCTCCTTCACACGCCATCAATCACAGAAAATTTAGTTTTGCAAGTCACGCAATAATAAATTTCATCAAATTTATCAGGTAAAAGATCCAAAACCATCAACCCATATTTGGCAGTCAACTGATTTTTGGTTCTTCTCTCCTGTGACTACTATATCAATAGTGTGCTCGCCATCGCCTTCCGCCTCGACCATATATTCAAAACCATATTGATATATATCCCGATATAGATCATGACTCTCTAAATATTCTCCATCCATGTATATCTCTGCAATACCGCTCCAATCTTGTTTTAGGAAATATATTACCGCTAATTTACCCATAAAGGAATAAGATAACTTGTCACCGGTTGTATTGGACATAACCAACGATTTACTAAGAGCATTCGGATTTTCAGTGATAGTCCAATTTCCTATTTTCTTTACTAATTTATCCTCTGCCTTCACATCTAATTCTGCGTAATTCTTGCTGATTTCCGGGGTTATTCTTTTTTGTACTGAGCCGTCGCTGCAGGTTGGGGAAATTAATAAATCCTCTACGACAGTTTTATCTATTTGTGGCTCATTAACATTAAACTTGTACAGCTCACAATTCCGACATCCATCATAGATTTTATTCTCTATTATACATTTTCGCAGCTCCTGGTATTCTCGCCCATTCCATATCTCTTCAAGGCTCTGTTTGAATACATTACCTAATGGACCTCCATTATAACCACCACAACATGGTATCACACCACCATCTATATCAATTTGGATAAAAAAGCCAAATGGATGTTTACAGAAAACATTTTCTTTCTGCGAGATGATCTCCTCATCAAAGCAAGGAGGACATATAAAGGAGAGATCATATTCCTGGCAGACTTTTTTAGCTTGTTTTATAATACTTATTGTAACCCGCTTCCAGTTCACATCTCCTAATAGGTATAAGCTTTTAACATCTGGTGGCAAGTCATCTAAGATATACATATTCATCAATCCGACACCATCTACTTCTAATTCTTTCGCTAACTCTACAAAATTTAAAATATCATGAACGTTCTTTTTAGTCAAAACCATCGTTATATCTATCTTGATCTCATTGGATAACCTTCTTAACTCCTTTATCCCGCTTAATACATTATTGAAATCTACCTGTCTGATTTCTCGGTATAGCTTTTCATTGGATGCATCCAACGAAATCAATATCTCGTCAAGACCATTCTCTATTAACTGCTGTGCACACTTTTTTAATAGTGTTCCATTTGTGAAAACACTCGTATATATTTTTGGATTAGCGTATTTCGCTTGTTTTAGGAAGTACATAAAATCGGGATTTGCAAGAGGCTCCCCAAACCCGTGTAGGTATATCTTATCTACATTTTTTAAAAATGTAGAAATTCTCAGTATAAGCTCTTTTGATGCGTGCGTCCCAAACTTTCTATACTTATGGGGACATGTTAAACATGTGTTTATGTTACATTTATTTGTTGTGTCCAGCAGAAGTTCCATGCTTTCATTCTCTAAGACCTTTTTTTTATCTGCAAAGTTCTGATTTACCTTTTTTATATCCAGGGGTTCCCCTGTAAACTCATTATTAGACATGACCATACCCCCTCTTAATTGCCCCGCCCACAATATTTCATTGTTATTAAATTCAAATTGCCCATCACGCTCCATTAACAACTCATTTCTTTCAAGATCCTCTCGCCACCCATTCTTGATGATAAGTACTTACTTTTTCAGGGAGGGACTATACAGAAATTCCACTTGTGCGTCAAGGAAAAAGGAACCACAACATATGGGGTGTTACGTTAGATTGGGAATCTGAGGTTCTTCAGAAATATGGATTGGAATAAGATAGGGGTTTCAAGTAGTGGAAATTGACGTCATTTGGTAGAAAAGCGTCCAAACATTGGGGGGCAAAATAGCCTTCCGTAACGGGGGCTGTTATTCAAAAATTTTCAACTATATGATGCTTTCATTTTTGAATCCTAAATTCGAAATTCGAAATCCGAAATAGTGCCTGAACAGCGTTTTCGTTAAGTCACTATTTAACCGAAATGCCGAAATAGGGCAGAATAACTGACAAGAATTGTTATATATGATTGAGGATGGGGTACTGAACGCGGTAACCCCGAGACCCTTGAAAAAAGGTTCGGTTTTGGTCAAGTTCAAGCCTCCGGCCCGTAAGACTTACGTCCTAAGCGAGAAGGTAAAGCCCTTAAGCAATTGAATACAGGGGAGATTTAGCTATTTAAAATGTAAGTCTTCTGCCGAGATAGGGCAAAAGACGCGGCGCTGCCTCAAAGGCCTGACATCGCGCAACCATAGAAAGTCTGTCGAAAATTTATTTGTCGGTATAAAATTTGCATACCTTATAGAAGAAACCGCAATCCTTCTCTCACTAAGGTGTGATCTTCGGCAATAACCAGACGATAGGGGCTTTTCAAGATAAACTCCTTTCAGGCCATTAATCATATTTAAGGGAAGAACGCATCCGACTGTAATTTTATGTACGCATAATATACCACTTTTCTACGGAAAAAATACAGTGTTGACCTTATTTACAACGTTTAGGACTCCATGTAAAGTGCTTCGCAGTAATAACTTGCATACTGCCAATTCATCCATGAAACTGCCCTTAATATTAATACTTTATCCATTGTCGGCATGAAAAATGTAAAAATTTTATTGACAACTCTCCCCAAGAAGAATATCATTAGACGCCAAATAGAACTTTAGGGATCATAAAAAATGTTTTAATAGTTGGGAATGTGAATATATTCTAAAATCAATTATAACAAGGAGGAGAAAATGAAATTTAAGAAATTGGCTATCCTTTGTGCACTGCTAATAGCGGTCGGCTCATTCACAATTTCCAATGCGAATGCAGCTGAATGGCAGATCGTGGGTACAGTGATTAGGACGGGGATGATGGGTGATGCACCTCAAATTATAATTAAGGATACTGCCGCCAATCTGTGGGGTGCACCTGTTGCTCCTGCTGTTGCAAATGAAATATTGGCAACTGCTCTAACTGCTATAGCAGGCGGTCTAACTGTTGTTGGAGTATATGACACAATTGCTGCGGAATGGCTGGATCTTATTATAATGATCGAATAAAGGTTGCATTCTGACTGGGTTGCCTGGCCCGCCTTTATTAGTAGGCATCACACTATTTGTTCAAGAGGATGGATGGTTACTGTCGTTTTTTCCGGAGGGACGGTCAGGACTTGAGAAAATAACCTGCTCGTTCTTCCGGTTTGACTTCTGCATTACGGAGTCGCCGATGCATATATTTGGGAGGTCCACCCTTAGGCTGCCGCCCAGAATCCGATTAACCTATATTGCTTACCTTCATTTGCCGCATTTCTCGGCTTTTTTTCTCATCCCAAGTTATGTTACCGCTAAAATCCTGACTAAATTTCCTGTAAATTGAGTAAAATGCAACATCAAAGTTCGGACCCGGTTGAAGGAGTCCAATATGAAAGATGCCCATGATTATATCTCTTTCCTTCCCATAAAATACACACCGGACGAGATATTTCGCTTCTCATCATATGTCACATATTGATCAAGCTCCTTAAATGTTTCATATAATTCCTTGTATTTTTCTTCACCCAGGTGCTTTATTATACTTGTATTTCTTATCATCCAATCAAAGGTGAATGAAAGATCCCCGAACCAGCCGCTCTCTTTTTTCTTAAATTGTCGCAGGAGCTGCTCTATACCCCAGATTGTGGTATTGAAATAATGATAGGGAGCGGCATGGAGCGGCTGCATAAAAGCGCTCTCTGCCCAGAGGAGTCCGCCTGGCTTGGTAACCCTGAACAATTCCCGAGCAGCCTGGAACGGGTCTGCCATATGTTCTATGACAGCCTGGCTTAAAACCAGGTCAAAAGTATTACTTTTGAAAGGCAATTTGTGCCCATCACCAAAAATATCCGGGAGTTCAAACTTCAAGTATTCAAAATTAATATACCTATCATCATCAAACTGCCTGTCACCTCCACCGCAATCCAGGATATACCCATCTTTCGGGACCTCTTTTAAGAGTTTCAAGAATCCAGGCGGATAAGGATTACCCCGATTTTCTATATGATGAATGTACTTATTAACAACTTTCCCATCAGTATACAACGTACAGGAATGAAATATTACCTGATTAGCACTGGTTTTTTCATTTTTCTCACATAAAGGAATTATTTCAATATTATGCGGTCCGTAAGGCATATCTGGAAAGCCGCCAAACGTTTTTCTTGTTGAATTTCCATTATGAAAAAGATCAAAAACAAATTCCTGGTATCCGTCTACAAGAATCTTTACTTTTCCGCTCCAGGGGTGACAAAGAAAAGTGATCTGGAAATTGATGCAATCCGCCATAATGCGTATTTTGTCTTTTCCGGTAATGCCAGGTGAACACTTATAAATCTCGTCAATGATTTGCCAATCACCTATATAGCCAATATAATCATGACCCGGCATAAGAACGATTTGAGCAGGCTTATCATTCTTTCTGACTGGCAGTTCACCTTTTTTCAATTTTCGTCTGTTAGATTTTATGTCAGTCTTCCTGTCAAAGTGAATAAAGTCATATTTATAATCATCTATTCTGCCTACAATATCTTTGCATTTTTTACAGAAAAAAGCCCCTGTCTTGACATCGCCACTGGTAATCAGTTCAGGATAGAGGGTTAATTCTCCATGACAATCAGGACAACATAATACAGAAATGATCAGATCTCTTTGCAAAATTTCCTCTCTGAAAGTAGTATTGTTTGAAGAACAATCTAAAATTGATGGCCTCGTAAAAAGGCTCCAAGGCCGTCACTCCCGCGAAAGGGGGAGTCTCCCGCCGCGGGATTGATTTTCCTGGATTTCCGTTTTCACGGGAATGACAATAACGGGTGCTTTCTGACTTTTTACGAGTTCATCAAAATTGAAATAGTAAAACCGGTGCAGTTATCTTGTGTTTGATTCTTTGTTACTGATTAACTTTTCATAAATTGTGATCAACACCTTCCTCAGCTCTCTGGATACCTTCGCCAACGCGTAATCACAGTCCACCTGAGCCCGTCACGGCACACAGGTGGATCAAAAACTACCTTATTGCTTCAAATTCTTTTGTCTCCCTAAGCCTGGGCTGGGTGATCCTTCTCATTTTATTTTTCCGATAGATCTTTCGACTCAACCCAACGGCGAGCACAAAGGCAAGGCTTGAAGGGGACGCCTGCCGTATTTCTAAAGGGGACGTCTAAAGGGACGACCATATCGTACTTCCCCCAGAGCACTCCGGAGATCCTTTTTTGCATCGAAAACATCGAGAACCTGTTGGAAGTAAGTCCTCTTATGTCATAAATCTCCGTTCATTCAACCGGATATTGCTTTGATTGATAGGCGTTTTATTGATATGTTCACATCTCCCTTCGAATAGATGCGAAACTCGAACAAACGATCACCGTTAACACAAGGCAAAGTACAATTGTATATGAAGCGACCATTGTTATTCTGGCTGGGTGGCAAAATGCCCTTGTCAACCATTTTGAATTCGACTTTGGGTTGAGTTATAACACAGTCCCATATTAGATTGTTGTCTTTATAATAATCCGTCTCATAATCAAGCGTAATTTCATATGTTCCGTGTACAAGTCTAATATGTGGTCCAAATATCACAAATCCAACATCTTGAGTGGTAGCTACTCTATATTCTTGTTTTGCCTTTCCCACAACACCAGGCAAATCTTTCCCTCTAAATACTATTGGTTGAATTGCTGGTGGCAATAACAAAAGTACGGTAACTCCACAAACAGCAAAACCGGCACATATCAATGCCCAAGTTTTGTTTTTCTGTTTTATAAAACAATATCCCACAAACATCAGACAGATGATAGAACTGAAATATGCCCAATTTACTGGAGATTTGATATAATTTCTGAAATCTCTAAATGACGGCAAGAAGCTCGCCGTCTGAAAATCGGTAAGATGCAAAAAAGTAACATATGGGCTGCGTCGGAGCCATTCATCTCCAATTGAAAGTGGAGTATTATAGAGACAACCAGGATATGTAAGCACAACTGAAGCAAAAATTGCTTGGATACTTAAGGCTATAAAAAAAGCAGCTAATATCCACGTCCTTTTCCCTCTATGAAGCAAATATTTCATCGTATACGCGAAAGGAAAACACCAAAGTAGTACAACTGACCACATAAAACGCCCTGCAAATGAATACCCGCCATACCAATTAATGTGAGTTGAATTAGGCACAACAATTGATAAATATAACAAGATAACCATTATTGCGAAAAGACGAGCCTCGTTTACAAAGACAACAATTCCAATCAAACCTATCAACAATAGAGGACATTGAAAGAATAGACCCTGTACGCGATCAATGTGGAGCCCTGTGAAAATCATACCAACTGCACGCAGGCCGATGTTTAAAGAGGTCATATGATGTGGTCCATAAATTGAGCCAAAAGCATGCTGGTTGTAAGCTCCAAGTAGAATGAGAGAACAAAGAATTGTGACCGTACTTATTGTCAAAAAGAGGGGGCAATTATGATTCGATGCTGATGTATATGAAAGTTTGATACAAAAAAATGAATAAAAAAAATAAAGCAAGAACATCGGGAGAAGTGACTTGATGTGTAACCACGGCAGATACCCAATCAATAAGCTGATAAACAGTATATCACTCTTAGTCAGAGAAAATGTTTGGGTTTTGTAAATTTTCAATAACTTAATTGGTAAGTTCAAACTGATTTCAGAAAAAAATCAAATTGTTCAAAAAAAAGCGGGACAATCGTTTCAATCAATGATACCTTAAGATGTATTCGTATACACTTTAGGGTATCAAAT
>Ga0075121_1002064_pt1 | contig 11881 bp, 14 predicted proteins | sample AntAceMetag02UKG_FD_69793 | JGI IMG/M metagenome (GOLD analysis project Ga0075121, IMG submission 69793) | Saline lake microbial communities from Ace Lake, Antarctica - Antarctic Ace Lake Metagenome 02UKG | ecosystem: Environmental > Aquatic > Non-marine Saline and Alkaline > Saline | place... | reverse complement strand
CTTATTATGATGGGGATGGTAGAATCTGTAGAGCAGGGGATGGGGAGTTGGTTGCCTCAGTTCAATGCTAAAGTAATGAAACTGCCTGATTACGTTAGTATTCAAATGGCAAGTATTTTAACCTTCTCATTTGGCGCTGGTAGAATATTTGGTTCTATTATACTGAGGAAAGTTTCATGGAAACCTCTTTTTCTTGTATATCTTGTAATATCTTTTGTCATGGTTGGATATGTTCTTATGACTGTTATACCTGGAGAAGGTGAAGGAGCAAAAAGTATATTTGAGGCACCGTTTTCATCATTTCTGCTTCCGGCAGTAGGTTTCTTTATAGGGCCTATGCTACCAACAATGTGTTCTGTTATTTTAACAAGACTTCCCAAGAATAAACACGCTATAATGACAAGTATTATAATAATTGTAGGAGCCCTTGAAGTGTCTATATGCTCTAAAATTACAGGAGTATTATTCGGTAAAATTGGTGGAATTAAAGCCTTTTCCTTTGTTACACTGATTCCTTTTGCTATATTATTTGGATTAATTTTCTTATATTCATTTGTCGAAAAACTGAAAATTGGAAATAAGAAATTATCTTAGGATATTTATTTAATGACATGATAAATCTTGTAGAGTAAGCTTGTTTTATTGCTATATGTTACTATAGTAGCAAAAGTAGTACTATATGCTTTATGTTATAATAATTTTACCAGTTAGAATAGAATAATGTCAAATCAGCGTTTAAAAAAAATCTCTTCAGATACTTCTACGGATGTAATACTGGAAAGTATTTCCGATGGTGTTTTTACTGTTGACAGTAGCAATTGGACCATTTCTTCTTTTAACAGGGCTGCAGAAGAAATTACAGGCATCAGCAGAAAAGATGCTATTGGAAAACCTTGCTCAGAGGTTTTTAGATCTACCCTATGCGGAGATAACTGTGCATTGAGATCTACAATTGAAACAGAAAATTCAATAATTAATAAGCCTTGCTATATTATCAACGACAAAGGTAAACGTATTCCAATAAGTATTTCAACGGCAGTTTTACGAGAGAAAAATGGTACGATAAAAGGTGGAGTTGAAACTTTTCGTGACCTAACTGAAGTCGAAGCACTTCGCAACGAACTTCATGAACGCTTTAGCGTAGGAAGTTTAGTCAGCCACAGTTCCTCTATGCGTAAAGTATTTGAGCTTGTTTCTGCAGTAGCTTCAAGTTCAAGCACTATATTGATTCAGGGTGAGACGGGAACCGGAAAAGAACTGCTAGCTAAAACTATTCATAATTTGAGTGATAGAGCTAGCAAACCATTTATAGCTGTTAATTGCGGTGCATTGCCTGATACGCTTTTAGAATCAGAACTATTCGGCTATAAAAAAGGTGCATTTACCGGAGCAGTTCAGGATAAAAAAGGCCGTTTTGCTCTTGCTGAAAATGGTACATTGTTCTTGGATGAAATAGGAGAAATTACTCCTGCGCTTCAAATACGCCTTCTCAGGGTTCTGCAAGAACGCAACTATGAGCCGCTTGGAAGTACTAAAACAGAGTATTCAGAAGCACGAATAATTTCTGCGAGTAACAAAAATCTGCCTGAATTAGTAAAGCAGGGAAAATTTCGTGAAGACTTATTTTACAGAATAAATGTTATCAGAATAGACTTGCCGCTTCTTCGGCAGAGAAAAGAGGATATCCCGCTATTAATAAATCATTTTATAGACAAATTTAATCATCTTCAAATGAAAGCGATTGAAGGTGTAAGCACAGAAGTACTCTCTATTCTTATGGGATATGACTGGCCAGGCAATATACGTGAATTAGAAAATATTATAGAACATGCTTTTGTTCTTTGCTCTGGAAGGTTGATTAATACCGATAATTTGCCTGAAGCAATTACTGGATGCGGTGTATCTGTTGATAGATCTACTGATATGATGACAGTTAAACGTATATCCGAAAAACAGGCAATCCTTAATGCATTAAAACGCAATCGTTTCAATAGAACTGCCGCTGCAAGAGAACTGAATATTCATAAAACAACTCTTTATAGAAAAATCAAACTGCTGAAAATTGATCTGCCAAACAAAGACGGGCGTTTTATATAATCTTCCAAATAGGTGGCAATATGGCTACTATAAGTTTCAAAATAGTACTATTATTGCTACTATATAGCAAGGGTAAATAAAAACCATAAACACCACAACACTCTATTAACGTACATGTTACTTCCAAATCATTTTCTTTTATTAAAATGTGGCATGGTTATTGCTATAACTAAATTTAGAACAAAAGGAGTTAAATTAATGATTATAGTTTTATCAGTCTGGAATGACCGAATTGCACCTGTATTTGATGTGGCAGTGCAGTTATTACTTGTTGAAGTACAGGGAATAAAAATAGTCAAACAGAGTTTAGAAAAACTACCTTCTAACTCAATTTTGGGAAAAACTGAAAAATTGCAACAGCTAGGTGTAGATACTTTAATTTGTGGCGCTGTATCAGAGGAAGTAAAATATTTTTTAGATATGTATGAAATTAGTGTTACATCATTCATTTCGGGTGATGTACAGGAGATTCTTCAGGCATGGCTATCAGGTAACTTTAATGGAGGAGATTTTGCAATGCCAGGATGCGGAAAACAAAAAAGATGCAAAAATAGGCAACAGTCGCGTTGTAGAGGAAAAAGTTCAACTTGACTTGATGTAAAAAAATCAAATATTTCAAAGGAGGTTATTATGCCAGAGAAAGACGGAACAGGACATATGAGTATAGGACCAATTGGTAATGTCAATAGAGGAAAAGGAGGCAGAGCAAAAATGGGAGGACCTTTTTTTAAAGGATCATCCGAAAATTGCATATGTCCTTCATGTGGTTATAAAATGTCCTATATTGCATCTGAACCATGTGCAAATAAATTATGTCCAAAATGCAAGAATAAAATGACAAAAAAATGAGAGTACTGGAGGATTATTATGCCCGGAAAAGACGGAACAGGACCATTAGGCCAAGGACCAATAGCAGGTGCGGGTAGAAGACAAGGCGGCAAGGGCAGAATGGGCGGACCACTTGCAGCAGGACCGGCCGGAGAATGTTTTTGCCCAAAATGTAGCTATAAAATCGCTCATGTTGCTGGACAGCCGTGCAGTGAACGAAGTTGTCCTAAGTGCGGAACTAAATTAATAAGAGACTAACTCTGAAGGAGGTTATTATGCCAGGAAGAGATAGAACAGGTCCATTGGGTCAGGGAGCAATGACAGGAGGAGGATTTGGTAACTGCGTAGTACAGGAAGATATGTATTATCAAAACCGGAACAGATTTTCCAATGCGGGTAGAGGTGCTTATTGTGGCAGAGGAAGAGGTTTTGGAGGGGGCTTTAGAAATAGATATAACGCAGGAGGAAACTTTCCTGCAAACATAAGCACACCACAGGTTGATAAAAAACAATACCTGGAAAATGAACTTAGGAATTTAGAACAAGAAATTAATTCAGTAAAAAAAAGACTAACTGAAATTGATAGTGATTAAAAGACTATAAAACCCAAAAGACTTGACTATAAAGATTATATACCAAATAGTCAAGTCTTTTATGATAAAATTAATACAATAAAGAAAAGAAAAACAAAGGTTATATATTATGAAAATTGTAATTACAGCTCAAGGAAATACATTGGATTCTGCAGTAGATCCCCGTTTTGGCAGGGCAAAGAATTTTATTATTTTTGATACAGATACAGGTAAATTTTCAGTAAAAAATAATTCTCAAAATCTTAACGCAGCACAAGGTGCTGGCATACAGGCTGCACAGAACGTTATTGAAACTGGTGCAGAAGTAGTAATAACCGGGCATTGCGGCCCCAAAGCATTTCATGTTTTGACTACAGGAAATATAAAAATTGCAACAGGTGCTAAAGGAACTGTTCAGGATGCAATAAACGGCTTTAAAAATGATAAATTAAAAATAGCTTGTTCTGCTGATGTTGAAGGACATTGGGCCTAAGATAAGGCATAATTCGAATTTTATCATAGAGCAACTTTTAACAAATAGGACTTTATAGTGATTGTTACAATAGCCAGTGGAAAAGGCGGAACAGGGAAAACAACTCTGGCCGTAAATTTATGTGAATACTTAACAAGTGATGTTATGGTGGAAGAGAATGTGAGGCTTCTTGACTGTGATGTTGAGGCTCCAAATGATAATCTATTTATTAATGCAGACTTTTCGGTAGTTCAAGATGTAACAGAAAAAAAACCTGTATGGAATGCAGAAAAATGTATAGGTTGCGGTAAGTGCAAAGAGGTTTGCCGGTATAATTCTATAGCAATAATTTTTAAGAAAATATTAATTTTTAAAGATTTATGCCATTCATGCGGGGCATGCACATTTATTTGTCCAAATGGTGCAATTACTGAAGAAGAACACCCTGTTGGAAAAGTTTTTAATACTTCACCACAGCAGAACCCGTTTTTTGCGCATGGGTTATTAAATATTGGAGAAACTGCTGCACCATCAATGGTTAAAGCAGTGAAAAATCATATTTCTGAAAAGGCATTTAATATAATTGATGCCCCACCGGGTACTGGGTGTTCGGTTGTAGCTGCGTTTGAAGAAACAGATGTTGCTGTATTGGTTACAGAGCCGACCCCATTTGGTTTACATGATCTAAAGTTAGCTTTGGAATTAACCAATAAAATGAAAATACCGACAGGAGTCGTAATTAACCGTTCCGACGGTAATGATCCTCTAATATTAAACCTTTTAGAGAAACATAAGATTCCAGTTTTAGGCAGGATACCTTTTGATAGAAGATATGCGGAAGCATATTCAAAAGGGGATCTTTTAGTACATGCATTTCCTAGGGTGAAAAATGAAATCATAAAAATTTATACAAATATTCTGAAGCTAAGTAAAAACCCTTTTAAGCAGTATTCTCTTCCGGTTTTGGATGAGATGGTTTGCTCTGATTCGCATAAAACTGTCCCCGAAAAAGATAACAGCAATTCATCTGTTATATCCAAAGAAATAATGATTGTAAGTGGAAAAGGCGGAACAGGAAAGACAACAATAAGTGCTGCTCTTTCTGTTTTAGCAGGAAATGAAACAGACAACAACAAAGTTTTTGCTGACTGCGATGTAGATGCGGCGGATCTTCATTTACTATTGAAACCTGACGTTATTGAAAAGCATGAATTTTCCGGAAGTAATGTTGCTACAATAAATTTTGAAGCCTGTTCAGGATGCGGCAGGTGTGCTGAATTATGCCGTTTTGGTGCTATAAGTGCATTTGACAACAAATTTAAAATAAATGAGTTCAAATGTGAAGGATGTGGATTGTGTTTGCTTGCATGTCAGGACAATGCTATCTCTGAAGCGAAAAAAATTAATGGAGACTGGTTCTTATCAAATACTGAGCATGGGCAAATGGTACATGCCAGGCTTGGCATTGCAGAAGAAAATACAGGAAAACTTGTTTCTATTGTTAGAACTAATGCAGCAAAATTAGCAGATAAAACTGGAAAGGGATGGATTTTTGGTGATGGCCCTCCAGGGACAGGATGTCCTGTTATTGCATCTGTTACAGGAGTAGATATAGCATTGATTATTACTGAACCAACTGTGTCAGGAGTTCATGATATGACACGTATTTTAGAGTTAGTCAAACATTTTAAAATACATGCAATGGTCGTAATTAATAAGGCGGATCTGAATATTGAAATGTCTGCTAAAATAAAAGAAACATCTGCATCATTCGGTGTAGAAGTAATTGCTGAGATTCCTTTTGACAGAGCTATAAACGATGCTCTTGTAGCGGGCAAAACTATTATAGAGTATGGAAAGGGCACCGCATACAAGGAAATAGAAAAAATACAGGTCGCTTTGCTAAATAATACGAACTAAACATTTAAGGTGTACTAAAGTAATGAATGGATATAACGATATAAAAACACCTACAGATATATATTCAAAGGTAGGTACCTTTGATAAACCAACAGCTCAAAGCAGTATTAAAGGTTCCTGTGGTGATGAAATGAAGTTTTATCTACTTATAGAAAATGATATTATAAATTCAATAAAATTTCTTACTACAGGATGTTATTTCACAATACTGTGTGGAAATGCTGTTGCATGCGAAGCTGAAGGTAAAAATATTATAGATGCATTGAGTATAAACCCAAAGCAGATACTCTCTATTGTTAGTAATTTGCCTGAACATCATTACCATTGTACAATTTTGGCCGTAAGTACATTACACAAAGCAATAGCAGAGTATTTATTGCAAAAAAACAATGATCAAGTATAATTAAGAGGAAGATTCTAATGAGTGACTCAACATGTAAAACCTGTGATGATTTAACTTGTTCAGCGCAGAACAAAAGAATGAATGAATCAGAACAGGATTTTTTAGATAGACAGATGCTGCAGAAGCGCATGTGTAAGATAAAAAATAAAATATTGGTCCTTTCAGGTAAAGGAGGTGTAGGGAAAAGTACTGTTGCAGTTAATCTTGCAATGTCGCTAGCCCTGAGTGGAGAAAGAGTCGGTTTGGTTGATGTTGATATTCACGGGCCGAGTGTTCCAAAACTACTTAATTTAGAAAAAGCTAATCTTACAGTTGACTCTAATAATTCAATTATGCCTATTGTGCATAATAGTAAGCTGAAAGTTATGTCTGTAGGATTTTTTCTGGAGAACCAGGATGATGCCTTAATTTGGCGTGGACCTAGAAAATATGGGCTTATAAAACAGTTTTTGAAAGATGTAGACTGGGGAGAACTTGATTATTTAATTTTTGATTTACCACCTGGAACAGGAGACGAACCGCTCTCAATATGTCAATTGATCGAAAAACCTGATGGCGCAGTTATAGTTACAACACCACAAGATGTCGCTATTGCAGATGTAAAAAAATCTGTTAATTTCTGCAGAAAACTAAATTTGCCAATTTTGGGTGTTATTGAGAACATGAGCGGTTTTATTTGTCCTAAATGTGGTGAATTGACTCATATTTTTAGTCACGGAGGCGCTAAAAAAATGGCTGATGAAATGGAAATTTCCTTTTTAGGTGAAATTCCAATTGATCCACAAATAGTAGTAAATGGAGATTCCGGCAAACCTTTTGTATGTTATCATGATAATTCACAAGCAGTTAATGCTTTTAATAAAATAATACAATTAATTCTAAAACAGAACAAGGAGAATAAGAAATGAAATTTGCAATTCCAACAATAAATGGTGAACTTTGTATGCATTTTGGTCATTGTGAAGTTTTCACATTAATAGACGTAGACTCTACAACTGGAAAAATTATTTCAGTTACAACGGAAGTTCCCCCAGCACATGAGCCTGGTGTCTTACCAAAATGGCTTGGTGAAATTGGAGCTAATGTTATTATTGCAGGCGGAATGGGGATGCGGGCTCAAGAACTTTTTACTGCTAATAATATTAAAGTTGTAGTAGGGGCTACTGCCAGTAAACCTGAAGATATTGTAACTTCTTATATTGACAAGACACTGGTAACCGGCAATAACGCCTGCGATCATTAATAACAGGTATTTAATTAGACCTAGCAAGGGTTATACGCGCGGGAATGATACGCAAGCGCACCGAACACTTTTGAATATCCTCAACCTTTTAAGGCTGATGATATTCATTTTAATATTTTAAAGAAGTTGAGTTATATGAAAACATATTATGAATGTATACCCTGTTTTCTCAAACAGACTGTGCATGCATTGGATGCGATTGATCCGCTTCACCATGAGGTAATACTTAAAAAAGTACTGCATAAGCTTGGGGACACTGATTTTTCCCTATCTCCTCCGGAAATGGTGCAAAAAGTTTTTGAGATAATTGAAACCTATAATGGAAAAATTGACTATTACGCAGATGCGAAAAAAAAATCTAATAAATATATTTTGGATATGTATGATGAGCTATCCGCTATAATTTCAAATTCAGAAGACCCATTTGATACAGCAATGCGTCTAGCGATAGCGGGTAATATTATTGATTTTGGTGCAAAGCATGATTTTTCTGATAAGCTCATACATGCAGAGATTGAAAAAGTATTAGCTTCTAAAGAGATCAGTTCAAAAGTCTTAAAACATGAAGTAAAAAAGGCCAAAAAAATTCTTTATATCGGTGATAATACTGGCGAAATAGTTTTTGACAAGTTATTCCTTGAACAACTTCCATTAGAAAAAATTACTTATGTAGTCAGGGGAGAAGCTGTTTTAAATGATGTATTAATGGAAGATGCAGAAATGGTAGGCCTGACTGATATGCTTACGGTTGTTAGCAATGGTTCAGTTTTACTGCCGGGAACAGTATTGAAATACTGTTCTCCAGAGTTTAGAGAATTATTTTATAAAGCAGATCTAATTATATCTAAAGGTCAGGGAAATTATGAAACAATGAGTTCTCTTGAACAAAATATTATATTTTTACTAATGATAAAGTGCCCGGTCATAGGCCGTGATATAGGGTTTAAAACCGGAAGTTTTGTTGTTTGTCATAGTAAAAAAGCTAAATTAATATGCCAAAAATAATAAATAAGGAAATTTAAAAATGAAAATATTAGGAGTTAGCTGCAGTCCGAGAAAAGGACAAAGTTCCTATAAAGCGCTGGAAGTGGCTCTCGCAGCCTGTTCTGAGCAGGAACCGCAAATTAAAACTAAACTTATTGATTTAGGTGGAAAAACAATCATGCCGTGCAAAGCCTGCGGACAATGTGCAAAAGAATTAAAATGCAGCATTGATGATGACTTTAACGCTTTAATCCCAATTTTAGAAGACCCTGAAGTTGTGGGAATGATTATTTCCACACCTGTTTATTTTAGTTCAATGGCGGCACATTGTAAAGCATTCCTTGAACGATGTGTTATGTTTCGCCGTAACGGCTGGAGGTTTAAAAACAGGGTTGGCGGTGTAATAGCTGTTGGTGGAGTTAGAAATGGAGGACAGGAATTAGCCATACAGGGTGTTCAGTCTGCAATGTTTTGCCAAGATATGGCTTGTGTCAGCGACGGAGCTCCTATGGCCCATTTTGGCGCGACACTTCACAGCAATTCAAATACTGGGATTAGTGAAGATGCGTTTGGACTGGAAACCGTAAAGAATACCGGAAGACGGGTGGCGGAACTAGCAGTAAAAATCTCTTCATAGGATGAAAAATATGTATTCTATTATTGTAGGAACTGGTAGTTATATACCAGAGAAAAAAATTTCAAATGAATATTTTTATACTCATGAATTTTATACTCCAGAGGGTGAAAAGTTTCATAAAACCACAAAAGAAACTATAGCAAAATTTGAAGAGATAACTAATATTCAGGAGCGACGATATGTTACTGATAATCTCGTAACGTCTGACATTGCCTCTTTTGCTGCAGTTAATGCACTTGAGTCATCAAATATAGACAAAGAAACTCTTGACTATATAATTGTTGCTCATAATTTTGGTGACGTTCCTGCAGATAATAGAAGAATTGATATTCTACCGTCTTTAGCGGCTAGAGTTAAACATAAATTAAAAATTAAAAATCCCAAGACTGTTTGTTATGACCTTCCGTTTGGTTGTCCTGGCTGGCTGCAGGGAATGATACAGGCTGATTATTTTCTTAAATCAGGTGATGCAAAAAGAGCTCTTGTTATAGGGGCGGAAACTCTTTCGCGAATTACAGATCCCCATGATATGGACTGTATGCTTTTTGCAGATGGAGCTGGTGCTACAATAATCGAATCTGTATCAGGCAGTGAGCCTATTGGTATATTATCTCATTCTACTAGGTCTGACACTCTTGAACATGCATATATGCTTTGGATGGGTAAATCATATAACCCTGACTACGTTGGCAGTGAACGCTTTCTTAAAATGCATGGACATAAGCTATATCAATATGCTTTAAAAACTGTTCCGCTTGTTGTAAAAGAAAGTATTGAAAAAGCAGGATTGACTTTGAAAGATATAAGCAAAGTTCTTATTCATCAGGCAAATGAGAAAATGGATGAAGCCATATTAAAACGCTTATTCAGATTATACGGCGAGAATAATATACCCGCTAATATAATGCCTATGACTATTTCTTACTTAGGTAATAGTTCCGTCGCAACTGTTCCTACCCTGCTTGATCTTCTGCATAAAGGAAAATTATCAGGTCATGACTATAAAAAAGGCGATATTGTTGTTTTTACCTCTGTCGGTGCAGGAATGAATATAAATTCTGTAATTTATAAGATATAATTTAAAAAAAAGATACAGGCTATGGATACAAAAATAACAATTTTATGTGAAAATTCAGCGATATTACCATTTAAAATAATTGGAGAGCATGGATTTGCATGTTATATAGAGACAAAAAATGGCAATTATCTATTTGATACTGGACAGGGGTTGGGAATTTTAAATAACGCGGATGTATTAAAGAAAGACCTGACATCTGTAGAATCAATTATATTAAGCCATGGACATTATGACCATACAGGCGGCTTAAAAAGTGTTTTAAATTTAACAGGGAGAAAAAAGATACATGCCCATCCCGGAATATTTGCTGAGCGTTATTGGGATATCAACGATAATACATATCCAGTAGGAATTCCGTTTACAAGGGAAGAGTTGGAAGAATATGGGGCAAACTTTGATTTAAAAACACATTTTACAGAAATTGCCCCTAACATGTATTTTACCGGAGAAATTCCATTATTAAATGAATACGAAAAGCCTGATGAGAGTATGTATCTTAAACTAAATACAAACGAGATTATAAAACCGGATCCGATAAAAGATGATGTTTCAATAGTGTTGGATACACCTAAAGGCCTAGTCTTTATACTGGGATGTGCTCATTCCGGGATGATTAATATATTGGATTATGCATGTAAAACTTTAAATAAGAATAAAATACATATGGTTATAGGCGGTACGCATCTTGCTCCGGCAAATGAAAAAAGATTTCAGTTTACTGTCGATAAAATCAATGAATACAGCATCGATAAAATTGGCGTTTCTCATTGTACCGGGCTTCCTAAAAGTTCAATGCTTCATCAGGAATTAAAAGATCGTTTTTTCCATTGCTGCGCAGGGAGCGTGGTTACCATATAAGATTTTAAGAGTAAATTTAGTGCATAGGATTTTGCTCTTAACCTCTTAATTATCAATCTAGTATTGTAGAAAAAATTATTATTTTTTTCTACAGCCGATTATAGGTTTAAATATCGAGAAAATTATGAAAACTAAAAAAATTATTATTATTGGCGGTTCGGCTGCTGGCCCCAAAACGGCGGCAAAAGCAAGAAGGCTTGACCAGAAGGCGGAGATAACTATTTTACAGAAAGATCCGGACTTATCTATGGCATCCTGCGGATATCCCTATTATGTAGGTGGTGTTTTTGATGATAGAAATATGCTTGTCTGTACACCGACAGGTGTAACGAGAAATCCTGATTTTTTTCTTAATGCCAAAGGGATTAATGCCCTTACCGAAACAGAAGTAGTATCAATTAACAGAAAAAAACATAGAATAATATGTAAAAAACAAGATTTCTATTTAAATTATACTTATGAATATGATAAGCTGATTATCTGCACTGGCTCTATTCCAAAACTTCCTCCTGTTCCTGGAACTGATTTAAACGGCATTACTACGCTTCAGTCAATGAGCGATGCTGATTATCTTCGTAAAATCAGAGTTGGGAAAAAAATAAAGAGAGCTGTTATTGTTGGAGGCGGCCTCATAGGCATTGAGACATGCGAAGCATTACAGCTTTCCGGTATAGAGGTTACAGTTATAGAGCTTTTGCCTCAGCTACTTACATTTCTTGATCCCGAACTTGCAAAATTAGCAGAAAATCATATCCGTTCCAAATCTGTCAATGTTATCACTAATAACGG
>Ga0075121_1002063_pt1 | contig 11899 bp, 10 predicted proteins | sample AntAceMetag02UKG_FD_69793 | JGI IMG/M metagenome (GOLD analysis project Ga0075121, IMG submission 69793) | Saline lake microbial communities from Ace Lake, Antarctica - Antarctic Ace Lake Metagenome 02UKG | ecosystem: Environmental > Aquatic > Non-marine Saline and Alkaline > Saline | place... | reverse complement strand
CCTTGAATTTATCCATCGTTTTGACCTGCACAGTAGAATATCCTTTTTCCCGGACGATCGATTCAAATTTTTCTATGATTTGTCTGCCGTAGCCCTTTCTGCGGAATTCCGGAAGCACCCCCATAAGCCAGTTGTAGTATGTTTTTTCATCGAAATTGTATGCAACGAGAAATCCGGCAGGTTTGTCTTCATCATGTATAATTGTCAAATCGTGGTCTTTTCCTTTTATTCTATTACGAATTTCCTGTGCAGTAGTTTTGTGTGTGAATTCGGGAATTCTATATAAAAAATTGCAAACACTTTTAATTGACTCAACCAGGAATTTGGTAAAAATTATTATCGGTATTTACATTCTAAAATTGCCTGACTTATAGCGTCATACCAATTTATTTTTTCTGCAATTAAATCAATCAGCTTTTTAATTTCCTTTGGACTTAGTTTTTTACCAATCTCTTGATTTGCAACATATTGAACGTCGTCAATATTCAATGAATAAATTATGTCTGTATTCTTTGAACGTTTCATTACTTAATCTTATCTCCCTTTATTTATTGAAAACATTTTCATGATGCCACTTAATTGAGTTTGGATGAGGATAGAAATTATCAGTTTTTGGTAATATTATCTTCTTCTCATGCATGGCTAATTCTCTAATAAAATTAAAATCGTAAAAATTACCATAACCTGACAGTAATGACCTATATTTTGTAGATACTTTTACTGTATAATCGTCTAACACTGTAAACCATCCTACATCAAAAGCCCAGTGATGTAAATGACACAATGCAATTCCATTCCACAAATCGTCTTTTCCATTAACACTATGGGGCACAATATGAGCCGCTTGTACTTCCCACATTAAAGAATCGGGGGATTTTATTTTTAGTCCACATATTGCGCATCGATAATCGTACACTTCGATAACTGCTTGTCGGAATCCACGTTTTCTGATCGTTGTATTGTATGTAGAAATTGTTGGTTTCTTAGTTTCAAAAGGATCATACTTTTCAGGTCGCTTAGCCTTGCTTAATTTATTTATTACTTCCTGAACCTCATACGTTTTAGTAAGCAATAAATCTTTATTCTCAACAGGTAATTTTAATAAGAAAAAAGCTCTTTTTAAACCATTTTCCGTAAGCATCCATGCTCGTTCACCAGTCAGCCTGTATGTATCTGTTGGCCGAGTAATGTATTTCCTCTTGGCTAAAATATCTGCTGCCCTAAAAAGTAATCTATGCCATAAATAAGATTTCTTAACTCTATCTTCTTTTCTATATATTGTTTCAAGATAGGCATTCCTTTGCCTTTCACTCAAACTAAATTTATCTGCAATTTCATGTACTATCTCTTGATTCGAACTAAATTCTTTAATTAAACCGTTGTGCTTAAAAAGAGTTACAATAATAGCATCTTCAACTCCATTTAGTTTAGGCATTTGAAAATCTTTCATCATTTGACTTTCGTAGCTCATATTGATAACCTACCTCAAATTAAATTACTTGCCATAATAAAATCCTGTTTCACAAATTCAAATATCAAAATTACTGTACTCTACGTCAAGCATATTTTTATTTTAAAATATATACTCATAGCAAAGAAAGATTTCATTGACACAAACTCCCATCCCTTTCTTTCTTTGAAAAAAATCTTTATGGAGAAGGATTAATGGACAAATTATTGCTCCTGGGTGATGAAGCTCTGGCACAAGGTGCACTTGATGCAGGTCTGTCCGGTGCGTACGGCTACCCCGGCACACCCTCAACAGAAATCTTCGAGTATGTTCAATACAGCGAAGAAGCTGCTGAGCGAAATGTGCACAGAACCTGGTCTGCGAATGAAAAAACCGCAATGGAAGAAGCACTCGGCATGTCCTACACAGGCAAACGTGCCATGGTAACGATGAAACATGTCGGACTCAATGTTGCAGCAGATCCGTTTGTAAATTCCGGTATAACTGGCACGAATGGAGGACTTATCGTCGCAGTTGCAGACGATCCTTCCATGCACTCATCCCAAAACGAGCAGGATTCACGCCATTACGGTAGATTTGCTCTTGTTCCCGTCTTCGAGCCCTCGAACCAGCAGGAAGCATATGACATGACATTTGATGCTTTCGCGCTCTCAGAAAAATACAAAACGCCTGTTGTTATGAGACTTGTAACACGCTTGTCCCATTCACGCGCAGGTATTTTTCGCACAGATCAGCTACAAGAAAATGATATAAAGCTGCCTGAAAATCCAAACCAGTTTGTGCTTCTCCCTGCTTTTGCGAGAGAGAATTATAAAAATCTAGTGGAAAAACAGAAAATTCTGGAAAAGGAATCAGAAGAATCAAAATATAATGTGTACCATGACGGAAAAGATAAATCTCTCGGTATTATTGCCTGCGGACTCGGCTACAATTATGTGAAAGAGAACCATGTTGAAGCTGAGTGCGAATACCCCATTTTGAAAATATGCCAGTACCCGCTTCCAAGAAAGATGATCACAAGGATGATCGACGAGTGCGATGAAGTGCTTATTGTTGAGGACGGCATGCCTGTGGTCGAAGAATGGCTTCGCGGCTATATGGATAACAGTCTGAATATCAAAGGCCGCATGGACGGCACACTGCCACGCGTCGGAGAACTCGATCCTGCAAAACTCAGAACCGCTCTCGGTCTCGAACCACACCCGGTGAAAAAAATTCCCGAAATCGTGAAAGGTCGACCACCCGAACTTTGTAAGGGCTGTCCCCACAGGGATTCTTACCTCGCACTGAACGAAGCAATGAAACAATATGGAAAGGGACATGTGTTTGCCGATATAGGATGCTATACTCTTGGTTTCCTTGCTCCCTTCCATGCGATCAATAGCTGTGTGGACATGGGTGCATCTATATCGATGGCAGTTGGTGCATCGGACGCCGGTTTGTTCCCGTCAATTGCAGTGATCGGTGACTCCACATTCGGGCATTCCGGCATGACTCCGCTACTCGATGCAGTAAATTCAAAATCAAATGTTGTTGTGTTCATTCTGGATAACAGCATTGTAGCGATGACCGGCATGCAGGACTCAGCAGTCACAGGCAAAATCGAAGAAATATGCAAGGGTGTTGGCGTCGAGAAAGAGCATGTCCGTGTGATCAATCCCCTGAAACCTCATCATGAAGAAAATGTGAGGATCATTCAGGATGAAATTAATTATAATGGCGTGTCTGTGATTATTCCCCGCCGTCCCTGTATTCATATTGCATCAAAGCTGCGGAAGCAGAAGTAGGAGGAGATCATCATGAAAAAAGATATTATACTTGCAGGTGTGGGTGGACAGGGCATTCTTTCCATTGCAACGATCATTGGATATGCAGTTGTAGAATCAGATCTGCACCTCAAACAGGCAGAAGTTCACGGCATGTCGCAACGCGGCGGAGCTGTAGAATCACACCTCCGGATCTCCGATAAAGAAATTCACTCAGATCTCGTCGCTCAAGGGCGCTCAGACATGATCATATCTGTGGAACCAATGGAATCGCTCCGCTATTTTCCTTACCTTAAACATGACGGTTGGCTTATCACAAATATTACTCCTTTTGTGAATATTCCAAACTATCCGGAAATGGAACAGCTTCTCAATGAAATAAGAGGACACAAAAACAGCATTGTAATCGATGGTGATGCCATCGCAAAAGAAATCGGCTCTCCGCGTTCTATGAACATGGTCGTACTCGGCGCAGCTTCACCTTTCCTTGAAATTCCTTTTGAAATGCTCGAGGACGGCATTCGCGCAGTTTTTGGGCGCAAAGGTGAAGACATCGTACAAAAAAATCTCGATGCCCTGAATCGTGGACGAGACTTTACTGAAAAATATATACAAAAATAATTTATGAATAATCGTAAAAATCTTGTAACCCGGCTCAAGCAATTCATTCATCATGAGAACCTTATCGAGCAGGGTGACAAACTGCTTATTGGAGTTTCCGGCGGCATTGATTCTACGGTACTCCTGTATGTATTAAAGAAGATAACCGCAGAATTCAAGCTGACAACCCTTGCTGTGCATATCAACTACAATCTCCGTGGTGACGAGTCCAAAGAAAACGAGAGGTTTGTGAAAAATCTCTGCTACAAATGGGGCATTCCACTGATTGTACACAGTGTCTCTATCACTGATGAATCAAACATTGAAAATGCCGCACGAAAAATTCGCTATGGCATTTTCCGGGACCTGTTGCGAAAATATAATTTTACTAAGATCGCAGTCGGGCACAATATGAACGACCAGGCAGAGACATTTCTCATGCACCTTTTCAGAGGAAGCGGCTTCACCGGTCTCAAGGGCATGCTGCCAAAAGGACGCGACATCATTCGTCCTCTGCTGGCTTTCAAGCGTGAAGAGATCGCAGCATTTGCTGAGAAAAACAATATCCAATTTTCCCAAGATTCATCCAATGACGATCTCGGCTATGACAGAAACAAGATACGTCACCGCATCCTTCCGATAATCCAGGAACAGTTCAACCCGACAGTCATCAATAAAATTTATGACAGCTCTCATATCTTTCAGAAAACCGATATGTTCCTGCAAACACACAGTAAAGACATTTTTAAGGATGTTGTCCGTCAGAATGAAGACGAATATGTGGTGCTTCTGGACAAACTTAAAAAAAGCGAAGTGCTTTACTTCTATGTATTCAGAAGGATCTTCGGCTTGCTGACCGGATCAGAATCGGATTTTTATTCGGCGCATCTCTCGGAAATTTACGAACTTCTGAGAAGACCAGGAGGAAAATTCATACACCTGCCCCACAATGTATATGCCGTGAAAAGTGCAAATACACTGATATTTAAAATGTCACCCCCTGACTATGCTGCTTCTGATTATTCCCGCGAAATAAAGAGATATGCAAGACAGATACTATTTGACGACTATTATATAACGCAGTCGGAAATAAAAGCAATGCCCATTCACGGATTCAATTTTCACGAAGATGATACATGTTATATCGATTTTGATAAAATCACTTTTCCACTCAAAGCCCGTTATCGTCAGCCGGGAGACAGCTTCTTCCCGCTTGGAATGCAGAATCCAAAGAAACTCAAAGAATTTTTTATTGATGAAAAAGTCCCACGTCTCGAGCGTAAGAAAAAGATCATTATTGAGGATCAAAACAGGATCATCTGGGTGGCAGGTATGCGCATACATGAATACGTGAAGATAACTTCACGAACCTCGCACGTGCTCCGAATCAAAATCATGAAAAAACTTGAGGACTATCGCAGAGCGCGTCGATTATAAATAATGTTTGCCAATCTCAGGTTAAGAGTATATTATACCTATACGTTTATATCAAATATATAATAAGGAATTTGTATGCATAATGATATTGAAGAAATCCTTTATTCAGAGCAAGAAATAAAGGAAAAAGTTCAGGAACTTGGTGAGCAAATTTCTCGGGATTACAAAGACAAAAATCCAATTCTCATAAGCATTCTCAAGGGTGGTGTTGTATTTCTGGCAGACATCATGAGAGCTCTGAACATCTCTGTCGAGATCGAGTTCATGGGAGTGGCAAGTTACGGTAATTCTACAAAAAGCTCAGGTGTCGTTCAGATCACAAAAGACTGCAACATTGATATCAGTGACCGGCACGTACTCATCATAGAAGATATCGTTGATACCGGACTGTCTCTGAACTATATCACGCGTTATCTTCAGGGTAAAAGTCCCAAATCCTTAAAGATGTGTGTGCTTCTGGATAAAGTCGATGCGCACGAGCCCGATATTGGGATGGCATACAAAGCTTTTGACGTACCAAACGAATTCATCGTAGGATATGGCTTGGATTACGATGAGAAATATAGGAATTTACCCTATATTGGAATTTTAAAAAAGGAGATATATCAGTAAATGGCTAATCAAACACCTCCAGGAAAAGACCAACCTCCAAAAAATAAATTACCTGTCAAAACTCCAAAAGGAAGCTCACTCCTTGTCTGGCTTATTGTCATTCTTGCAGTAGTAGCGTTCTTTCAACTTTTCTCGGGTGCCGGAGAAAAATCTTCGGAACCTTCGGTTTCTCTTTTCCTACAAGAAGTTGAATCAGGAAAAGTGAATAAAATTATCTTCAGCGGAAGGGACATCACTTACTTCATTGGGTCAACCAAGAAGACGACTAATATTCCTTATGATGATCCAGACCTTGTAAAAAATATCGCAGAAAATCATAAAGATATTGAGATCATATCCAAGAAGCCCTCGATCTTTACCACACTTCTCTCGTACTGGCTTCCCTTCATTATATTCATTGGATTCTGGATATTTATCATGAGAAAAATGCAGGGTGGCGCAGGAAAGGCATTCAGCTTTGGAAAAAGCCGAGCAAAGATGTTCACGGGCAGCCGCTCGAATAAGACTTTCAAAGATGTCGCCGGAGTGGATGAGGCAAAAGAAGAACTTGAAGAAATCATTCAATTTCTTAAAGATCCCAAGAAATTCCAAAGATTGGGTGGCAGGATCCCAAAGGGAGTTATCCTACTTGGACCTCCGGGAACAGGAAAAACATTGCTTGCAAAAGCAGTTGCAGGAGAAGCAAAAGTGCCGTTCTTCAGCATAAGCGGTTCGGATTTTGTTGAAATGTTCGTCGGTGTTGGCGCATCACGTGTTCGCGACCTTTTTGAGCAGGGAAAGAAGAATTCTCCATGCATAGTTTTTATTGATGAACTTGATGCGGTTGGACGTCATAGAGGAGCAGGACTCGGTGGAGGACATGACGAGCGTGAACAGACCCTCAACCAGCTTCTAGTAGAAATGGACGGATTCGAGGATAATGAAAGCGTCATCATCATTGCCGCAACGAACAGACCCGACATACTTGACCCGGCACTTCTTCGTCCCGGCCGTTTTGACAGACAGGTCGTTGTGGACAGACCAGATGTGAAAGGACGAGAGGGCATACTAAAAGTGCACGTAAGAAAAGTACCTCTTGCAAAAGATGTAAACCTCACTGTGATCGCAAAAAGTACACCCGGATTTTCCGGCGCAGACCTCGAAAACCTTGTGAACGAAGCTGCGCTCTGGGGCGCACGTGTAGGTCACAAAGCAGTACATATGGATGATTTCGAAACCGCAAAAGATAAAGTGGTCATGGGTAAGGAACGTCGTAGCATGGTGCTCACGGATGAACAGAAAAAGAACACTGCCTACCACGAAACAGGGCACGTAATGGTTGCCAAGTTCATACCCGGCAGCGATCCCATCCATAAAGCAACGATCATTCCGCGGGGGCGCTCTCTCGGTTCGACCCACTTCCTTCCTCTCGATGACAGACTCACTTACTCAAAGAGTTATTGCGAAGCTACGATCGCACATTTGCTTGGCGGACGGGCAGCAGATAAGATTGCCAGCGGCGAGCCAACCACAGGTGCCGGAGATGATATCAAAAAAGCAACAGAGCTTGCTAAAAAAATGGTTTGCGAATGGGGCATGAGCGACAAGATCGGTCCAATGACCATCGGGGATAAAGATGAAAATATATTCCTCGGCAAGGAATTCGGCAAATCTAATAATCATAGCGAAGACCTGACAAAACTTGTTGATTCGGAAATAAGAAATATCATAGAAGGACAATTCCAGCGATGCTTAAAAATTCTCTCTGAGAATGAACCACTCCTGCATACGCTTGCCAGTGAATTACTCGACAAAGAAACACTTACAGGAGAGGAAATCGATGTGATCTATCAGAAGTATCTTAATGGCAATCTGAAAAAAGAAGAGAAAAAACAGAGAAGTAAAAGAAAGAAATCACAGGATATAAAAGATAATGGAAACGATAAAGCTTAAGGGAACAACAATAATCGGTGTGAAAATCGGGAAAAAGGTAGCCATTGGCGGTGACGGACAGGTCACACTTGGCGACACTATTTTCAAAGCAACTGCTCATAAAGTCCGCAGACTCTATGAAGGAAAGGTCATTGCCGGATTTGCCGGCGCGACTGCAGACGCATTCACCCTCTTTGAAAAATTCGAAGAAAAACTCAAAGAATACAAGGGAAATCTTATGAGAGCTGCTGTGGAACTCGCAAAAGAATGGCGAACCGATAAATACCTTCGGCGCCTCGAAGCCATGATCATCGCAGGCAATGCAACCCATCTGCTTGTATTATCAGGTACAGGCGACGTGATCGAACCGGATCACAACATCGCTGCAATTGGTTCCGGCGGACCCTATGCAAAAGCTGCAGCTTTAGTGCTCATTAAAGATAGAAAAAAAATCCCAAAAGAGATCGTTAAAGAATCGCTTAAAATCGCTGCGGAAATATGTATTTACACCAATGACAATACTGTCATAGAGGAAATCTAAATGGATATGTACGAACTTACTCCCAAACAAACAGTTAAAGAACTCGATAAATATGTGATCAGCCAGGATAAGGCAAAACGCGCGGTCGCAATCGCACTTAGAAATCGCTGGAGAAGGCAGAATGTGTCGGAAGAACTCCGTAACGAAATCCTTCCAAACAATATTATTTTAATAGGACCCACCGGCGTGGGTAAAACAGAAATATCACGAAGACTCGCTAACCTTGTGAACGCTCCCTTTATAAAGATCGAGGCATCGAAATTTACTGAAGTGGGTTATGTGGGACGTGATGTAGAATCCATTGTCCGCGAACTCGTAAGTCTTTCGATCAACCAAGTGCGCGACGAACTCACCATGGAAGTCGAAGAGGAAGCGCGTGAACGTGCTGAAGAAAAAGTGCTCGATCTTCTTCTCCCTCCCCTCAAGCGACAACGAAAAACAAACCTTTCTCTTGAAGAACAGAAACTGGAGCGGAAAAAATTTGAAGAAGAAAAAGCAAAGCACGAGAGAAACAAGGCAAAGTTCCGAAAAATGCTCCAGAGCGGCTCACTCGATAATAGAGAAGTGGAAATGAAGCTCGATGATATGCCCGAACCACGGATCGAGGTCTTCTCAGGCATGGGTATGGATAGTTTTGATATAAATATGGGCGAGATCCTTGCTGGATTTATGCCCGGGCACTCTTCTGGCGGCAAACGCAAGAAGATGAAGGTCAGTGAAGCGCTCGATTACCTTTTTTATAATGAGTCAAAAAAACTCGTTGATATGAGTGACGTAAAAGAGGTTGCTATTACTCGCGTTGAAGAGAACGGTATTGTATTTCTAGATGAGATAGACAAGATCGCCGGAGAAAAATCACATAATGGTCCGGACGTCTCCCGTGAAGGTGTGCAGCGCGACCTCCTTCCTATTATCGAAGGCACAAATGTTCCTACCAAATACGGCATGGTCGATACGACCCATATCTTGTTTATTGCTTCGGGCGCATTCCATGTTTCAAAACCCTCCGACCTTATCCCGGAATTACAGGGCAGGTTCCCAATTCGTGTCGAACTGAAAAGTCTCACAGAAGTGGATTTCGCAAAGATACTCACTCTCCCCAAAAATGCGCTTATCAAGCAATATACTGAAATGCTCAAGACAGAAGGCGTGGATGTACGTTTCACACCGGGCGCGATCAAAGAAATATCAAATTTTGCAGCGCTTGCAAACACCAAAATGGAGGATATCGGTGCGCGAAGACTGCATACGGTTCTCTCTATTCTGCTGGAAGATTATCTCTACGAACTGCCTGATACAAAAATTGAAAATATAAAAATAACAAAAGAACTGGTTACGCAAAAACTCGCAAAGATCATTACCGACGAGGACCTTACGAAATATATATTGTAAATCGTTTATATTCCTTATAATAAGGTTCTTGATTTACAAACCTTAATTGAAAGTGGAATTACAAATTTCTAATTTCAAGCTTCTAGTTTCAAGCTTCTTTTCCTATTTGGACATTTGAATTTTGTCATTTTATTTGTAATTAGATATTACTTGTCGCAGCGTATCCGTCAACAGACGGAGAAGACGGAGTATTTTGACATTTACCATAAGAATTATATATTATTCCTATATACATACCTTGACGGTATAAAAAATAAATATTGAAAGGAAAATTCATATGGATCTATTCACAGAACAGATAAAAACACAGCTTAAAGAAATTTTGCAAAAGCTTCAAAATAAAGTTACCATCGCTTTTTTCACTCAGGAATTTGAATGTGACACATGTAAGGAAGAACATGAATTTCTCGATGAATTTGTCGCACTTTCCGATAAATTGGAATTAAAAGTGTACGATTTCAAAAAAGACAAAGGGCTGGCAGAGAAATATGGTGTCGATAAGATACCTGCAATGGTCATTTTGACAGCTGACGGCAAGGACAACGGCATAAGATTTTTCGGTCTTCCCGGCGGTTATGAGATCAACTCCTTTATATCAAGTTTGCTCGAAGTGTCAGGACAGAAACATGAGCTCAATAACGAACTGATGAAGCGTATCGAAAAAATAAAAAAGGATGTACGCATCCAGGTGTTTATTACATTGGGTTGTCCGCACTGCCCTGGTGCGGTAAGTAATGCCCACCACCTCGCAATGTTGAACAACCACATCTCTGCCGATATGGTCGAAGCGCAGACCTTTAACACGGAATCCATAAAATATTCCGTGAGTGCGGTTCCCAAAATAATTATTAACGAGAAACACGAATTGGTTGGCAACCAACCGGTTGAAAAGTATTTAGAAGTAATTGATAATTTATAATTCCTCCCTTTAGAAAAGGAAAGCCCTGAGTAGTTTTACTAAGGGCTTTTTTGTTTTTATACTCTCTTAAAGAACTTATCTTCGGATTTCAGCACATTATGAATCCCGACAATAAATAATATTTGACAAAAATTAATAAAATACAAATTGCTGATACAGCAAATGATTGGGATATTATTTAACGTATAAATTAAATAAACGGGAAAAAGTATGAATGAAAATTGTGTGTTATGAAATAAACTTTGAGAATTCTTGTTATTATCTAATTGGGATTATAAGATGATGTATGTTTTATGATATATTGGAAGATGTAGAAAAACCAATATTTCACAAAAAGGAGTAAATATGACAAATAAGATTATTAACTATTTTTCAATGAGAAAAAAACATACTCTGCTATTATTATTTGTATTTGTAATCCTAATTAACACCCTTGCATTTGCAGACTACCGCATTACCAGAGGTCCCGATATTGGAGAAGTATATTTCGTGGGACCAACAATGACTGGTGAAGGTATTTACCATTCTAATGATTTTGGAGAGACCGCAACCTGCATGGACAGTATTAGCGAAGTTGAAAGTATTTGTGCGGATTTAACACATGGCGGTTTATATCGTGGTAGAATGTCAAATTGTTTGTACTATTCGAATAATTACGGACAATATGGTAGTTGGGTATTTAGAACATCAGAAGGTTCATACGTATTTAATAGCGGGAGAAATGAGGGAGAGATTTTTAAAGGGGTCTCGATGAGTAGTAACAATTATGGGATTAATTTTACACAACATCCTTTAAATGGATGTTTCTGTAACATTATACGCACATTTGAAATAGACAATCAAGATTCTGTAGGATACTGTATCGGTGGAATATGGGGCATTAATGACACCCTATGGCTCTTAATATCGTATGATAATTTCGATAGTGTCGAAGTTCAGGGTGTCTATAATATAGATGAATATCCTCTACGAGATTTGAGCAGAGGGACAGAATACGGTGAATTATACAACTTTGCCGATTCTCCAAAGAGACTTTCGTATAGTTGTGATTATGGGGAAACCTGGGAATTTCATAATATATTAAATTACGGATTAGACTATAAAGATATGGTGGGAGGAAGGCAGGAAGGAGAGGTATATATCTATGGTTATTACGGCGCAAATATGCTTACAATAGAGCATAGTTATATATTTCATTCAATCGATTATGGCAGAACATTCATCGTTTATCATCCCTTTTACAAAGGGGA
>Ga0075121_1002050_pt1 | contig 11950 bp, 6 predicted proteins | sample AntAceMetag02UKG_FD_69793 | JGI IMG/M metagenome (GOLD analysis project Ga0075121, IMG submission 69793) | Saline lake microbial communities from Ace Lake, Antarctica - Antarctic Ace Lake Metagenome 02UKG | ecosystem: Environmental > Aquatic > Non-marine Saline and Alkaline > Saline | place... | reverse complement strand
TTAAATGGTATTCGTTTGCGGAAGTCCGGTCGCCGTCGTCCGGAGTCTGCCAAGAGATGTTTTACACATATAGATAGCAATCAAAAAATTTAATTAAGGAGCTTTAATGAGCAGAAGTATTTTTCTTTTTATTGTCGCGACATTATTTATAGTAACTAACCTTAAGTCAGATAATTACAAAATTTCGCTAAAAATAGACACCGGTTTTTTTGAGCGCGACAACGCGCTTGTCAAAACAGAAATCGACTTTAAAAAAGCCATAAGCTCAGACTCGATAAAACTATTTAAAAAAGACAAAGAAGTTGCATGCGCCTTTATTCCTTCCGGGCAGTTTAAAGGAACGCTTTTCTGGGTGTTAAAGGGCAAAACCCCTTCAATGACTCAGGATGAATTCACCTTGAAGTTCTCTGACGGAGAATGGAAAGACGCCCCTTCGGGCGCTCAAGACATTATAGACAAAGCCAAATGCGAAACAAACATAGCCCCCATTCCCAGCTTTGAAGTTTTGGAAGACGGCAAAAAGAAAACAAACTGGCATGGAGAAAAAACGCCCAAAGGGTGGAGCCTGAACGATATGGCGTGGAGATATAGAAAACTTCCTGACGTCAAGTCATCTTGCAGAGTCAGCGAAAATGAAGTCCATGACGGGCAAAAAGCTATTGAATTAGTCAATCAATTAAGAGATGACAAAAAAGAAAAAGACGGCAAGAAAACCAATTTGACGGGACATGCCATAAGCCCAATATTTTCGCTGAAGCCGAACACGGAATATTCATTCAGCTACTATGTTAAATTTACGGAGGTTATTGACAACGGCAAAAAGTCTCAGGCTATAAGCGCAAGCGTCAATTTCTTGGGGGAAGACAAGAAGCGCATTTATCCCAGGAAATATGGAATAAACCGCTTGCAAACCGCATATTTGACCAGCAGACACCCTAAAGAAGCGTATATTAATAAATGGGTCAAAGTGGAGTACAGAAAAAAGACCGCGCCGGAAGTGCGATATGGTCAAATATGGATAAGCGGAAGCTTTTCAGGCAAGGCATATGTGGACAATCTCACATTGAAAGAAGTAACAAAAGCTGGAAATCCGGTAAAAGTCAAACAAGGCAAAATTGAAAAAATAAAATAGGGAGAAAGTATCTATGACAAAATTTGTGAAGGCAATTTCAATCTCGGCGCTGGCGCTCTTCATCCTTCCCGGATGCAAGACAGCTCTGCAAAAAATCACGGAAACAGAAAAGCCGTCTGACTCCGTTCCGGTAAAACTAGCCCGCAAGCAGCCTGCTTTGCCGACCGATCAGGAATGGAAGGAAGACCCGTTTATAGAAAGCGCCCCGAGTCCTGAATTTACGCCTGAAGAAGCCAAAAGAGGCTATGTTGTTTTCAAGCGCGCCATATCCGACATTGTATACCCGAACACTCTTCCCAAGGCGCATGAGCGCGTAAAAGCCCTGAAAGGGTTTGCCTGTCGCAATGAATTTGAGCCGATCACATTTTCCCTTTATCCGAACCGGGAATTAAAGAATCTAAAGGTCCGGGTCTCCTGCCTGAAAAATGGAAGCGCCACAATTCCATCATCCGATATTTCAGTAAAGCTGCAGACCTATTGGAGAATTCCTTATCCGCACTATGTGACAAACCGCGGCTTTAAATGGAGGTGGTGGCCGGAGCTTCTTGAAAAGGCAACTGTCCACAGTTCTCCCGCAAAAGAATGCCAACGGTACTGGTTGACTGTAAAAGTTCCCGGAGGCGCAAAGCCAGGGATCTACACTGGCAATGTCAGCATTTGGGATGACGGCTATGCCAAGGCGGTCAAGATTCCAGTAAAATTCCGCGTGATGTCCTTTGAGCTTGAAAAAGATCCCAACAAGCATTTTACAGCCTACTATTATGATTACATGTGGGGCCATGACGAGACAGGAAAGAAAAAAGAAAACAATGAATGGGTAATGAAAGCGTCTGAAAACTCCTACCGCTCAATGGTTGAGCATGGCTTTGACGCATTGCCCACAGTCTATCTGTATTACAACAGCAAAGAGGACAGGGTATACGCCAGAAAAGCCGACCTTATTATGGAAACGGCAAAAAAAGCGGGCTTCAAAAACATCCCGTTTGTTCCTATGTGCGCAGGCAACGCCATTGAAGCAATCATCAAAAAATATGACAAAAAATTCAAGCGCAAATCTCACTGGCGCATAGATGAAAAGGATATGCCAAAAGAGGCTGTTTATGCAAAAATAACCGAGCTGTTTAAAAAATTTAATGATGAGTGGAAGGCAAAAGGATATCCTAAAATATATTGCTGCCCGCTGGATGAGATAGACTCTTCATCCTGGAAATTAGGGAAAAAAATTTATGGAGCAGTTAAGAAATCAGGCATGGGTGTTTATATAACCAAAAGCCCTCTTACGTCAGACGCCCACCATTATAAAGACGTGATCGATGCCTTTTGCAGCCAGCCGTATGCCCAGCCCTATGAGGACGCGGTCAAGAGCGAAAAGCTTCAGTACTGGTGTTACCCAAATCATAATTCATGGGAAGTGCGCAAACCTACCGTGATGTGCAACGGCGGACGCATGACCTATGGCTTCGGCCTTTGGAAAAGCGGGCACACTGTGCTTATTCCGTGGGCATGGAGTTGCTGGAGAAGCAATAAGCCTGTCACATATTTTCAGAAGCCAAGGGTTCGCAATGGCAAAAAGACCTATTACACGCCAGGCGGAAATCCGGCCGATGAAAACGGCGAAATAATAAACACCACTTACTGGGAGTGTTTCCGTGAAGGCTATGATGATGGCCGCTATATCTACACTTTGCAGAAGGCCATTGCGCAACGCGAAAGCAATCCAAATCTGAAATGCAAAAAACTGGTGGCTGAAGGCAAAGCCCTTCTTCAAAAGATCTGGAACGACATCAAGGCCGAGCAAAAATACAAAGAGCCTGGAACTGTTTCAATATTGCCGGAAGAATTTGACGCGCTAAGATGGCAGATGGCTTCCATTACGGAGCAGCTTTTCAAATACAAAGGCAAAGCCGGAGCAGCCATTCCCTCAGTCTTGGCGAATACTTCAATCGCGCCCAAAAAAGAAAGCATTCTTGAGAGAGAAAAAAAGCGCGGAAACCTTATAACAAAAAGTCTGGGCGATGAGGATTTTGCCTATTGGAAAAGCGTGGCTGGCGAAGCCAGAACAAGCGTTGTCGACAGCAAAAGCGCGGTGGGCAAAAAATGCCTAAAGCTGGACATCAAAATAGACCACAAAACAGACGGAGGCGGGGAAAAAGGCGATTATCCCATCGGTTGGCCGCGAATCAGAGCGGGATTCAAGAAAAACGAAATCGACCTTACAAAATATGAGTTCCTCAATTTTTATGTGATGATCGATTCAGACCGCGATGAAGTGGCGGACGACAATACTCCCGCGTACTGGACATTTGCCTCGCATCAAAAAGGAGTCCGTTTGCCTTCGCAAAATATTTTGGGACAGGTTCCGCAGCGCGTATGGCTGCCGGTAATGATTCCTGTAAGCAAGCTTATCGACCGCAACGCGAGTCTTGACCCATGGAAATCCATCGAGGGCATGCAGTTCGGAATAGGCGAATCCAAATACGCAGACGGGGCAAACCTGACGTTTTATATTGATGACATTTCATTGGTAAGCTTTAAAATGCCGCTGCTCGAAAAAATTATTGCCCCATCCACAATTGTCCTTCCGACAGACACTCTGCACTGCAAAATAAGCGCTCTTGGAACCGCGTTTATAAAGAAAGGCGACTATGTCGTAAAGCTGCAGTTGACAAATAAAAATGGAGCCATAGCAGCGGAAGCCGCATCAGAGTTGAAAGGCTGCAATGCCATTAGCCTGAAGGTTGCAAAGATGAAACCTGGCAAGTATACGCTGTCGGGCTCAATCGTAAGCGAAAAGGGCAAAACGGTATCCACATGGCAAAAAAATATTGCAGTTGTCGCCGGACCTGCAATGCAATAAGACTAAGCGCAAATTTAAGATAAAAAAGGAGACATTGAATGAGAACGTTTACTAAATTAGGAATTGCTTGCCTCTCAGCCACAATGCTGTGTCAGGGCGCATGGGGAAAAGAGTTCAAATTTGATTTTGGACCGAAAGATTCCCCGGTGGCGGCTGGATTCACTCAAGCAACGGAAAATGACATCTATTCTGATGAAAAAGGATACGGCTGGTTTGACTTGAAAAAGCGGCAGAAATTATATTCCAGAAACGAGAACTTTTCCACCCAGAGAGCCTTTTTGAAGCTGGGCTCAGCTTACTCCGACCATGTGACTGGAGGCAGGAATTATAATTACCCAAAATATACTTGCAAATTCAAAGTCAAGCTCGAAAAGGGCGACTATGTGGGAGCTGTCATTATGGGCAAAATGACAGAAAAATATTCAGCCACTTTAAACCGTCCTCCATTCTGGTTTGCAAATTACAAAGTCAGCGTCAACGACAAAACTATAGCCGATGTCAACAATGGCGATTTGAAAAGCTATCTTGGCAAATTCTGCTCCGCGTCCGAGGAGAATTTTTTCCCTGGCGACAGCTTGTTCGACAAATTTATCAAAGGACACTTTTCCATATACAACTTCACCGTTTCAGGGGATGAAGCCATTATTGAAATGAGCTCGCTTTGCCCCATTAACGCATTGCTTATATATCCTAAGGCTGAAGAAAAAAAGCTTAAAAATGAAGTGGCAAAGCTTCTAAAAGAAGAAGGGGCTTTTGTTGATGCGCAATACAAAGAAAACAAGCCGGAAGAAAAGACGCTTTCGGCGGATATAAAAGCTAAATTTGCAAAAAGAGGAATGATTCTTTTCTCCAGCTCCGAGCCTGAAATAACTCCCTACACAACGCCGGAAATAGAAGAGGCATTTCGTCCGTCCGGAGAGTTTCTTGCCATGGGTGAAAAAGGCGTTCTGCGCTTTGGAATCCTTCCGCTGAAAGATTTAAAGGACTCCAAAATATTAGTGTCTGATTTCGTTTCAAAATCAGGAGAAAAAATATCCAGCGACAATTTTGAGCTGTGGCTTTCGCAATGCACGGCTTACACCCAGGAAAATCAAACTGTATTTTACAATATTTCGCCTTATTACGCGTTTCCTTACAAGACGCAGGCATTAAAAGCAAATGTCTCGCGCCAGTTTTTTCTTTACGTGAAGCTGCCCGAAAGCACAAAAGCTGGCGATTATTCCGGCTCTATTGCAGTGGAAAGCGGAACAAACAAAGCAGACCTGAAGCTGTTTGTGAAAGTTCTGCCTTTCAAGCTGAAGCAGTCTAAAATGACAATGGGCATGTATGCCTACAGCCCCAAGTCCACCCGCCTGCGTTTTGCGACAATGCAAAACATAGGCAAAAAAATGTACAAGACACAGCAGAAAACAAATTACGAGCTTCAAGAAAAAGGCTTGAAAGAAATGAAGGAAGCGGGTTTCAACACTGTAGCCCAAGGCCCGTCTGTTCCATTCAAGTTTGACAAGTCCGGAAAAATAGTCAAAAATGGGGACGGCTTTGACTACTGGGTCGATTTCATGAATCTTTACATGAAAACATTCGGCGAAAAACCTCTTCCTGCTTACGGCATCGGCTGGAGCAAAATGCTTTCAGAAGGAATTGTTCCAGGCTTCTATTGGCGGAATATGGCGGCCTTTAAGAAAAATGGGCTGTCTGAAGATGGCAAAGCTAAAGCTGCGCAAATAGTGAAGCATTTTTACAAGAAAGTGAAGGAACACAAATGGCCGGAAATAATATTTTACGACCAGGACGAGATGGCAAACCATGGAGTATGGGGTGGTCGCCTTGCTCTTGAACGAGCCAAATTTTTCAGAAAGCTTTCAAAAAAAGTCGGCTTCAGAACATGTGCGTCCATGAACGGTCCAGTGGAACTTCCTGAGATTCCGTATCTCGACATTTCTATCCCGAACGGAGCCTTGCCCATTAATGAAGAAAATATAAAAAAAATGAGGGATGCAGGCAGCGAATACTGGATCTACAATATCGGCAGAAAACGCTTCACTATGGGATTCTATCTTACTAAAGACAATCCCAAAGGCCGTTTGCAATGGTCATTTTATGGCGCGTCCAGCTATTTAAGCCAAATCCCGACCCTGCCTTCTTTGGGGTCAATCACATTCTCTTTGATGTGGGATTCAAAGCTTAATCCATCTAGAAGATTGGACGTGGAAGATTTGCGTCAGGGCATAATGGATTACAGATATTTCATCACTCTGAAAGACCTGACGGAAAAGAACGGAAAGTCCCAAAAAGCTAAAATGCAGGAAGCTGTTAAAAACGCAAAAGAGCTGATGGAAATGATAAGAGGCGGAATAAGCACTGAAATAGGAAAAGCGCGGAGCGGAATATGGAGCAACATGACATGCCAAAGGCTCCGCTGGCGCATAGCAATGGCAATCAAGGAGATAAAAGATGCTGAGTAAAAAAATATTCGCGGGATGCATGGCGTTAGCTGTGTCGTTAGCATCGGGAATAGCCGATGATTTTTTCAAGACGCAAAATTGGCAGGAAATAAAAGAAGCTCCCAAGCCAACGCCAAAAGGCGCGCTGTTTATTCCTGAAATAAAACAGGTTCCATCCGTATTGAAGGACAAGATAAGCGTCTTGAAGGCAAAAGGATTGAAGCTTGATTTTGTTACCTATCCCAGCGGGCAAACGCCAAAAATGGAAAGCTCCACATATGCTGGCTTTGACAAAAAAAATCTTTATCTGATCCTGGATGGCGAACAGTCGAAGGGATATGCCCCAAAAGAAAACAAACATGAAACGGAAACGGCTCACATATGGCATGACGACAACTTTGAAGTTTTCATTGACCCGTTTCTTTCACGAAACGAATACATGCACTTTATTATAAATCCATTGGCGGAAGCTTACGACGCGCAATGTTTTATAAAAATGGTGTCCGACCCGAAAGCGGCTGACCAGTCAGTCCTTATGCCGAAGCTGGAAGCTGACATGAGTTATTCATCCGGCGCAAAAATTGAGACCCAAAAAAATAAAGCTGGCTGGACTGTGTGTCTCTCTGTGCCTTTCTCTAGCCTGGGCATTGACGCTCCGCCGTTGGGACAGCCGTGGGGCTTTAATTTTTGCCACACAAATCGCGAAATAAAAGAATTGAGCCAATGGAAAGTGACAAGCGGCGGTCTCGGCTTTCACACGCCAGGCAAATACGGGGTGTTGATCTTTGGCGACAAAAAACCTGCAGTGGGCTCCGACTTTGCGTGGACTGTTGCAGGATACGGCAAGAATATCCTTGAATTGAAATCAGACAATTCAGGCGCAGCCCGAAAAGGGACAGCCGAAATAACACTTGTCGAAAAAGAAAACAAAGTGACTCAACTGCTGAAAAAGGAAATAGAAATTCCGAACGGCAATGGCAAGTTTGCGCTTCCGTTCAATGTCCCTCTCACAGCGAAAGACAAATTCAAAATAACCGGAAAGCTGACAGTTGATGGCGACACATCAGGCTATTTTCTTAAAACATTGACCCTCGAAGCTCCCGCTGTTCTTAGTGTGCCATTGACGCAGATCTACACGTCAGACAAAGCGATAAAGGGAAGCGTCAGGCTTTATCTTGGCGGATCCGAGCTAAAGGAAGCGTCTTTGAAATTTGAAATAATAAAAGGCGGCAAGGCAATAAAAAGCTCTGTCATAAAAAAGATGTCGGGCAACTATCTAAAATTCGGCATTAAGACAAAAGGGATAAAGCCCGGCAAATGCCTTTTGAAATGCAATTTGACAATCAACGGCAAGACGATTTTTGTCCTTGACAAGAAGATAGAAATAGTGGAATCGCCTTTTTCGTTCTAGTATTATCCCATAAAAGACCATCAAGGCTGGAGTATAAACCGGACAAAATCCGGTTTTTATTCCGGCTTTAGCCGGTTTTAAAAAAGTTTTAAGGCTTCTTGGCCAGTCTGGCTTTTAAGTCCAGTTTATTGCTTTCCAGAATGCTTTTCCCCATGTTGAACCGAGGTCGTTCCATTCGTTGCGGAGCTTCAGCATTTCCGCGCGCAATTCGCTTATTTTTTCAGAGTGTTCGGGCAAGTTTGCCAGGCTTTTTATTTCTTTGGGGTCTTTCTCAAGATCAAAGAGTTGAGTTTGGATATGTTTGCCTTCAAAGACGTATTCAATAAGCTTGAAATTGTCTTTTTTGACCGCGCGCTGAAATTCGCAGTAGGCAAAATACATTGATTTTCTCACGCATTCGACAGGCTCGCTCATTGCGCGGGTCAGGCTTAAGCCTTCAACGCTCTCGGGGATGTCGGCGCCCGTCAATTGGCAAAGAGTCGGGAAGATGTCAAACAAATATGCCTGGGCGGATGTTCTTTTATTTTCCGGTATGCCCGGTCCGGCAAAAATCAACGGCACGCGCACGCTGTGCTCGTAGCAGTTTTGTTTTCCGAAAAGGCCGTGCTGTCCGAGCGCCAGGCCATTGTCGCCAGCAAAGACAATGATCGTGTCATCAAGAATGCCTTTGTCTTGAAGGCTCTTGACCACCAGCCCGAGCTGATCATCGAGATGCGTTATCATTGCGTAATATTCAGCGATATGCTCTTTTGTTTCGTCTGGCCTGCGCGGAAAACTGGCCAGCAATTCATCGCGAATTTCCAGAGCTCCGGTTTCGAAGGGATGTCCGCCCAGGAAATTTTCGGGGAGCTCAATTTGCTCAGGGTCGTACATGTCTTTAAATTTTTGCGGCATAGTTCGCGGATCGTGCGGAGCCAGAAATGAGATATACATATAAAAAGGCTTGTCCGAATCGCAGTTGTTTATGCGCTCGATTGCCGCCTCGCAAAGAAGCTCGCTGGAATGCTTGCCGGACTTTATATGGTCGCATGGGATTTCGATTGTTTTGTTTGATCTATGCGGCTCGGGAGTCTGCAGGCAAGCCGAATCGTATTTGCCGGAAGGGTCATAGTCGAATGCCGGAACGTTCCACTGATCCATCATGCCGCCAAGGAAAATTTCAGCACCGTCGCTAAAGCTCCTGTTAAACGCTTTTTTTCCGTTATGCCATTTGCCTGTGCCAAAAGTGTTGTAGCCGTTTTTCTGAAGCGCCTCGCCGATGGTTGTGTGGTTTTCGGGGATATTTTCTCCAGCTCCCTCGATTGAGAACAATTTTCTGCCGGAATTGAGCATTGCGCGGCTTGGCATGCAAACAGCGGGAGAGGTTCCGCAGGGGATATGAGCGTGTGTGAATGTTGTTCCGCGCTTGACAAGCTTGTCAAGATTGGGAGTTATAATGGCGTCGTTTCCCAATGCGCAAATTGTGTCAAATCTTTGGTCGTCGGTGAAGAAAAAAACAATGTTGGGCTTTTTGTTCATTAGTTAAAGATTCCTTTTGTTTTTGGAGGCTATTTATATTTGGCTTGATTCCCGGATGATAAGGCGCGCAGTGGTTATGGCCTCGAAATGGCTGGAAGCTTTTCCGCTTAATTGAGCTATAAGCTCTTCGGCGGCAACCCTGCCCATTTCGAAATGATTTGTGTCCACGCTCGAGATAGGCGGGTCGTAATATTCCGCCTCGCTCAAGTTGCTGAATCCGACAACTGAAAGGTTGTCCGGCGCTGCAAGCCCATGTTTTTTCAAAAGTTTTATAGCCTGCATTGCCACAATGTCGCTAAAGCAGAATATGGCGTCAATGTCGCTGTCCTGGCTTGCAAGTTGGTCTGTTATTTTTTGTTTTTCTTCATTTTTTTCCCATCCGGAATATGCGCGCGCTTGCAAGCCGTGGCTTTTCATGGCCTCAAGATAGCCTTTCCGGCGCTTTGCGGCCTGTTCCGAAGAAGTTGAAGGCTCAATATAAGCTATATTTTTGTGTCCTCGCTGAATGAGATGTTCAGTGGCCAGCCTTGCGCCTCCTTCGTTGTCGGCCTTTACACAATCAGCCTTAGGAGTATGCAGATTGCCGCCGATAATTATAATTTTCATATTAGGATTGAGGCTTTTTAATTCGTAATATTCCTCTTTTGAAGGCTGTCCCACAAGGAGCAAGCCGTCAACTTTTGTATGTCCGAGGAATTTTAGCAATTTTTCCATATGTCTTACGTTTCCGTCGTCGCTTCCGTTTATAAAATACAAGCGATGCTCTCTGCTGTTTACCTCACTCTCTACCCCAGCCAGAGTTCTGAACCATATTGAACTGTTGAGCCCTGGCAAATATAAAGCGATTTTCTTGTTTGACTCGCGTTCAGGCAAAACCTGAGCCACAAATATTCCTTTCTGGGGAATTTTGTAGAGCAATCCTTCTTCCACTAGCTTTTGTATTCCGCTTCGAACAGAAAGATACGCAATCCCGTAACGCTCCGCGAGCTTGCGCTCGGATTGAATGCCCTCGCCAGGCTTTAAGTCGCCGCAGCGGACAGCCTTGCGAATGGCCTCATTCATCCTGGCATGCGCAGGCAATCTGGAAAGTTTATTGTCTGATATATTTTTGCTCATATAATACTGCTCTTAATTGCTATGTTACTGCTATAATATATGGGCTTTTTGATTTTGTCAATATGAAAAAAATAGAATCATGAATCCAAAGTCTTAAAAAAGGCATGTTTTTACTTTTAAAAACCACTTTCAATGAGTGGTTGCTCAGAAAGTAATGCGACGGCTCCGCCAAAAGTCCGGGGAGCTGTAGCTGCAACAAAATAAAGCTTGTTGTCGCTTCGCGCCCCAACAAGCCGCAGGCTTTTATGCGCCAACAGCTTTCGGTTTTTATTCTGGCTTCAGCTGCTTTTTTATTTTTCAGGACTTTTGGCGGCCCCGCCTAATGCGTCAGTTTTTTTAAGATAGTTTCTCTATCCAGAAATTGATCTGTTTTCTGACTTCTTCAGGGCCTGTCCCTCCGAATATTTCCCGTTTGGAAATGCTGCTTTCCGGGGAAAATAATTCCAGGCAGCCTTCGTCTGCTTCAGGAATCGATATTTGCATTTCTTTAAGCGTCAAACAGTCAAGAGGGCGATTGTTTTCTCTAACCCATTTTACGATTGATCCCACCCGGTGGTGAGCGTTGCGGAACGGCATGCCGAGATCCACCAGTCTTTCGGCAAGATCCGTTGCCATAAGGAACGGATCGGACGCGGCTCTGAGCATGTTTTCCTTTTTCAATGTCATTGTGGCAATCATAGGCGGGTAGACTTTTAATATTTTTTCAACGGTGTCTATGGCGTCAAATATGGGCTCCTTGTCTTCCTGCAAATCGCGATTGTATGTGAGAGGCAAGCCTTTGCACAGCGTGAGCAGAGCTGTGAGGTCGCCATAAATCCGGGCTGTTTTTCCGCGCGATATTTCGGCTATGTCCGGGTTTTTCTTTTGCGGCATCAAGCTGGAGCCCGTGCAAAAGGCGTCGTCCAGCTCCACAAAGTTGAATTCCTGAGAACACCAAAGGATAATGTCCTCGGAAAGCCTTGATACATGCATGGCGAAGATAGACAAGGCGGCGAGAAGCTCGCAGGCGAAATCCCTGTCCGCCACTGCGTCCATGCTATTTCTGGAAATTGCTGGAAATCCCAAGATTTTTTGAGTTTCCTCCCTGTTTATTTTCAGCGTGGTTCCGGCGAGAGCTCCTGAACCCAAAGGCATCACATTCAACCTTTTTCGGCAATCTTCAAGTCTGCCTATGTCGCGGTCAAGCATTTCGACATATGCGAGCATGTGATGCGCAAACAGCACAGGCTGAGCGTGTTGAAGGTGCGTAAGTCCGGGCATGATGGCGTCGCTGTTGGCGTCGGCTTGTTCAACTAGGGCTTTTTGAAAATCGCTCATTCCGAGAGTGATGTTCTTTATTGCGTCGCGAAGATAGAGGCGGATGTCAAGAGCCACTTGATCGTTGCGGCTGCGAGCGGAATGGACGCGCGCGCCTTCATCGCCAAGTTCTTCAATAAGGGCGCTTTCAATGTGCATGTGAATATCTTCGAGCT
>Ga0075121_1002049_pt1 | contig 11953 bp, 6 predicted proteins | sample AntAceMetag02UKG_FD_69793 | JGI IMG/M metagenome (GOLD analysis project Ga0075121, IMG submission 69793) | Saline lake microbial communities from Ace Lake, Antarctica - Antarctic Ace Lake Metagenome 02UKG | ecosystem: Environmental > Aquatic > Non-marine Saline and Alkaline > Saline | place... | reverse complement strand
GGTAAGCTAAAACGACCAATATCCGTAAACACAAATAAAGAATCATAATAAAAATCACGCGTGAGAGCATTCGGAGGAAGATCCCTGTAGATACTATATTCAAGAGAATCGCCAGGCACAAAAACATAAGGGAATTCCGGAGTCCAGGGCATATGGAAGAAATAGACATCATGGTGAACTGTATAGGAGATATCATTGATAATTATTTCTGTTTGAGATATGTTTTTAAATTTTAAAGGCAGATACATCTCTTCACCCACCAGAAAAACCAGAGAATCGGGAGTGAAATCTATGTAGTCATCCTGCAGGAAAGGCTGCAATAGAAAATCAACATTTTCAGTAGTAACTCCGGCAATAACTTCAACGTTATCAATTGTCTGAGTTAAATAACCTTCCAGGGTAGCAGTGACGTTATATTGCGGAGCACCGGCACCAATTGTGATAAGATAATCCCCCTGGGCGTCCGGATGGACAGGTTTGCCTGCACCTACCAAAACATCTACAACGTTGCCATTACCATTTTCCAGAACAATATTACCGCTAATATATCCGGGGTTTGTGATAGTATCAGCTTCATAACAGCCTATATCTACAATTTGAGTAAGGTCACCATTACCGTCCTTTATTCTGTAACTACCCTCTAAATCATAATCAGGCAAGTTCAATCCTGTAGTGTCAGTAGTTCCGGCATCAATGCAGGCACTGGTCAGCGAAAGGTGATAATTCCCAACATCAGGATCAATAAAACCGGGGTTAAGCAAAGTATTTCCGCCCAGATCATGAATGTTAGAGGGGATATAATTTTCAATACAGCAGTTACGGAGATAAACTGTTGTATCGCTATAAAAATCAGCTCCGTTATCCCAGAAAATACAATTTGTTATAGTGGCTTCAACATCAGAATCACATTTAAAGGCAACACTGGTACTATTAACAAAAGAATTATTAAGAAACACCGCAGATGAAGAACCGCAATAAACAGCGCTTGAATTATTTTTAAACAGATTATTAATTATAATCCCCTGTCCAGTCGATATTCCTCTGAAATTTGCGGAGATAATATTATTTTTTATTATAATATCGCTACAATTCACAACCAGAATTCCATTTGAAGGAAAATAATTACTGCCTATAATCACGTTGTGATCAATAATAGGCTGACCGGACACTGCCATAATACCCCAATTGCTAATATTGTATCCAGGCACCGAAATATGATTATTATAAATGTATGGCGCAGAATCATCAAGTACATGAATACCACGAGAAGCATTCTGAATAGAATTATCCGCTATCCAGGGAGAGGAGTTACCTTCACATCTGATGCCAGCTCCTGTATGGACATTAATGGCATTATTAATGATCTGAGGTGAAGCAGAGTCACAGAGAATCCCGAATGACATATTTTGACCTTCTCCGATACTAAATCCTTTGATCATTGCCTCTTCTGTCTCATTATTTTCAAATATAACGATGTACTCCTGAGTACAGGAAATAATCGTCGAAGTAATATATGATTCATCTCCGGTTGTTAAGAACAAAGATCCTACTACTATATTTTTCCCGTCAAAATTGATCCTTCCATATTCTCCAGGATATACCAGAACAGTATCACCATCAGCCGCAGCATCAATGCCATCTTGAATAGTAGCGTAATCAGAGGGAATATTAATTATTAACCCGGATAAGTTATATACTATAATTATACATAAGGCAAAAAGTACTTTTTTCATTGTTCCTCCTATAAATTCATCTAAATTATTATTTACTTCTATAGAAATAATTTACATAATCTAAAATATTTTGTCAAGAAATATTAATCATAGCTGGTATCCTGCTGGATTTACATAAGAAGTTATACGTGAGAAGAATAGAACACTGATGCCACCATCCTACACCTACTCCGTCATTAAGTTAGGGAGCACTTACAGAAGGCTACGGCACGGCAGGCAGATTACACAGATCAACACGGAGCGGGAAATTGAAAATGTAAAATGTAAAATTAAATGTAATGTAAGAATTTTAGCAACGAGCAATTACGAACAAAACGAACTGAAGAAGTATAAGATGGATATTAGATGTTTTACTGTTTTTTAGTTCGTCTTGATCGTTTTGTCTTGATGAGCCGTAAGCTTGCTAAGACTATTAGTTGCTCATAATAATAGTGATCATCAGCGAAAGAATAAATGTAATGTAAGAGCTTGAAACCCTGACAGTACTGACAGGCACGAATAATGTAATATAATGTATTTTTTAAAAGAGCTATTTAATTTTTATTCTCTTTTATCCGTGTAGTCCGTGTAGTCTGTGGTTGAACTCTTCACTCTTCACTCTTCACTCTTTACTCATCTCAGTTTCGACTCACGACTCACTAATTCACCTATTCATACTTCAATGATTCAACCGGATTAGCATTTGCGGCTCTGTAAGTTTGGACAAAAACCGTTATAATTGCAATAATGAGAGCTGTGATGCCAGCTCCAGCAAAAGTTATCCAGGAAATTCCGGTTTTAAAGGCATAATTTTCCAGCCATTTATTCATCATAAACCAGGCAAGAGGCATGGCTATTATGTTAGAGATGATTACCCATTTAGTAAAATCCTTTATCAACAGTGTGATCAGTCCACTCACAGATGCACCCAGAACCTTGCGAATACCAATTTCCCTTGTCCTGCGTTCCACCACATAAGTAGCGAGTCCAAATAATCCGAGGCAAGATATAAAAAGCGTTAGCGCAGTGAAAATCTTAAAGAGATAGCCCATATTATCTTCAAACTCATAAAGCTGCTCAAAGGATTCATCTAAAAATGCGTAATCAAAGGGAAACTGAGTGACAAATGCTTTCCAGTTATCTTCAATTGAATCCATAATCTCACTTACATCACCATCGGCAGTCCTTATCAGGATATAATTGAGGTAACCAGGAAAATAGGTAAGTATCAAAGGATCAATTTTAAATGATTGATGCTTAAAATTGAAATCCTTAACCACGCCAATGATCTTTCCTTTTCTGCCCCACATATCAAACATCCTGCCTACCGCATTTTCATTTGTATAGCCGATCCGCTTTATGGCAGTTTCATTGAGAATATAGTTCTCTCCGTCATTAGCAAATTCCTCACTATAACCTCTCCCTGCCACAAATCCCATTTCACAGGTCTCAAAATAGTCATAATCAATACCTTCAAAACTGAAGATCGGATCGTCTTCCTCAGGCTTGCCTTCCCAGTCAAGACCACTGGCAACGTAGCCAATATCCGTGATTATACTTGAACAGCGTGAAACGTCAGTTATGCCGGATATTTTAAGAAGCTCTTCTTTAAATTCGGGAAATTTCTCTACCAGTTCACCTTTAATTGGCAGATATATCAGGTTGTCTTTATTGAATCCCAAATCTCTTTCCTTCATGAAATTCATTTGCTGGAAAACTATCAGCGTGCTTATCATCAGAGCAATTGAAAGAGAAAACTGGATGACTACCAGAATACTGCGCAATATTTTCCCTGTTTTTCCCTTGCTGAAAGCACCTTTCAATACAGTGATGGGTTTAAAAGACGAAAGGAATATTGCCGGGTAACTGCCTGCAAATAAACCAGTAAAAATTGTGATACCCAGCAGCTGCAGGGAAAAATTTAAATCCCAAAGCTGATTAAACGCGTCATTGATGGGAGCAAAACGATCTGCAGATGCAATAATGATGCGCGCAGTCAGTGCTGCAATTAACATGGCGATCACAGCGAGTAAAAGTGATTCACTGTAAAATTGCCTTACAAGCTCTCCTCGCTGAGCTCCCACAACCTTTCTGATGCCGACTTCTTTTGCCCGTAAAGATGAGCGCGCAGTTGAAAGGTTCATAAAATTGATGCTGGCAATGATCAGCACGATCAACCCCACTGCCAGAAAGATATAAATGTATTGGATTGCTCCATTGCCATCCAGATTATAAAGGTGTATTTTACTGAGTGGCTGCATCCAGAGATAGCATACTTCCTGATCGGGATTCAGGTCATTAGGCACACTCCATATCTTTTTTCCCAGATCATCAATATCTACGTTAGCGTCAGTCATGATCAATGTTTCCCCACTGATATTTCCCCACTGCCCCAAAAAACCCACATCAATTTCCTGAAAGAGATTAACTGACATAAAATAACCGAATTCGTAAGTAGCATTTGCCGGGAAATCACGAATTACGCCGGTAACAGTATAGTCTCGTACATCATTTCTGCGGATCACTTCCCCTACTGGATTTGCTTTACCAAAATATTTCTCTGCCACTGTTTCGGTCATCACGATGGCATAAGGATCATCAAGCATGGTATTTATATCACCATGAATTGCCTCAATTGAAAACATTTCCAGAAAATCGGGGTCTGTGTAAACGAGGTTGTTTTCCATAAAAGTTTTATCTTCATAAACCATCAATCCACTGGTTTGATAAATATGGCAATTGTGGGTAATTTCGGGAAACATTTCCTTCAATGTGGGACCCGTGGGCTCTGGTGATGATTGGTAACGCTCAGTTTCTGCTGATAGATGAAATTCCGTATTTACTCTATAAATCCTATCATAGTTTGGCAAATGACGATCATAACTTATCTCATAGATGCTTGATAACAATATGATGATGCAAACCGTCATGGCAATTGCCAATCCGGCAATATTAATAAAGGAAAATCCCTTATGATGCAAAATATTGCGCAAAGCTGTAACCAGGTAATTCTTGAACATTACTTACTCCCTTATCCAAACATTTCCCCAGAAACAAAAAATGATAAAAATAAATCACGATTTAAAGTCAAGCCCTATTATATTTATAGTCTTCAAATCTTTTTCAGGGAATTTTGCTACCAGTAGAGTAGAGACAGGTTCAGAATTTCCATTCCCTGTCCCCCTCATCAAACCGTGCATGCGGTTTTCCCGCACACGGCTTACCGACAAAGTTCGTTCCAAGCATTCACTTTTTCAGTCAACTTATTTCAGGACGGGTCAACTCTTCACTCTTCACAGATCACAGATCATCAGTCACTCTTCCCCCTCAATAGATATTTTTCATTGACACATAAAGGTGTGTAAAAAGGAATGTTGTTTCGCTGATAAAAAATAGTAAAAAAACATAAAGTATTAAAGGAGAAGAAGATGGAAAAGAAGCGAGTATATCTCTTTGGCGGAGGAGCTGCCGAGGGTAAGACTGAAATGAAAAACCTTCTTGGTGGAAAAGGAGCAAATTTAGCTGAGATGAATTTGATCGGTGTACCTGTTCCTGCCGGATTTACAATAACTACTGAAGTATGCACTGAATATAATAAATTAGGCCATAAAGAAGTGCAGAAGCTTTTATGGGATGAATTAGGAACTGGAATCAAACATATAGAAAAGATCATGGCCAAGAAATTTGGTGATAAAGCCAATCCTCTATTGATCTCAGTACGTTCCGGAGCTCGGGTATCAATGCCGGGAATGATGGATACAGTACTCAATCTGGGACTTAATGATGATGTAGTGGCAGGACTGGCAGCCAAAAGTGGAAATGAGCGTTTTGCCTGGGATAGCTATCGCAGATTCGTGCAGATGTATGGCGATGTGGTACTGGGAATGAAGCCGGATAATAAAAATGATATAGATCCTTTTGAACTTATAATTGAAGAGATGAAAGAAGCGAGAAAAGTGGAACTGGATACTGAATTGACCACAGAAGACCTGAAAATACTGGTTGACCAATTCAAAAAAGCAGTTAAAGCTAAGACAGGTCATGACTTCCCAACCGATCCCTGGGAACAGCTCTGGGGAGCAATCACAGCGGTATTTGACAGTTGGAATAATGACAGAGCTAAATTATTCCGTAATATGCATAAATTTTCCCATGACTGGGGAACAGCAGTAAATATCCAGGCTATGGTTTATGGCAATATGGGTAAAAACTCCGCAACTGGAGTAGCTTTTACACGTGATGCAGGGACTGGTGAAGACCTTTTTAATGGTGAATACCTGATAGATGCTCAAGGTGAAGATGTGGTAGCCGGAACCAGAACTCCCCAGGAGATTTCCCGGATAGGTAGTGAACGCTGGGCAGCCCTGGCAGCAGTATCAGAAGAAGAACGTGCAGCTAATTATCCTTCACTTGAAGAAACCATGCCAAGATTATATAAAGAACTTGTGGAAGTGGAAACCAAACTGGAAAATCATTATTCTGACATGCAGGATCTGGAATTCACAATCGAAGATGGACGCTTATGGTTACTGCAAACGCGTACTGGTAAGCGTACCGGTTCTGCAATGGTGCGCATGGCAATTGAAATGCTGGCTGAAGGTATGATCGATGAAAAAACAGCACTCATGCGTGTGGAGCCTAATAAACTTGATGAGCTTCTGCATCCTGTATTTGATCTGGACGCTTTGAAGAAGGCAAATATTATCGGTAAGGGTTTACCTGCCTCTCCTGGCGCAGCAACCGGACAGATAGTATTCATGGCAGAAGATGCAGTAGAATGGGCAGAAGCCGGTAAGAAAGTTATCCTTGTGCGTATAGAGACCTCACCGGAAGACCTGGCAGGGATGAATAAAGCAGAAGGGATTTTAACTGCCCGTGGCGGTATGACTTCTCATGCAGCCGTGGTAGCCAGAGGAGAAGGCAAATGCTGTGTATCCGGTGCCGGCAGTATAAAGATCAATTATAAAGCCAAAACAATGACCTGTAACGGCGTAGTATATAAAGAAGGCGACTGGATATCATTAAATGGCTCTAAGGGCGAGATATATGAAGGCAAGATACTAACCCGTATTCCTGAAGTAAGTGAAAATTTCAGCAAACTGATGAAAATGTGTAATAAATATACCCGCATGTATGTGCGGACAAATGCCGATACACCAAAGGACAGCAGAATTGCCAGAGAATATGGTGCACAGGGGATTGGACTTACCAGAACAGAGCACATGTTCTTTGAAGGCGAACGCATCATGGCAATGCGTGAAATGATACTTTCTGAAGATGTGGCAGGACGCCGTAAGGCACTGGCAAAACTTCTGCCCTACCAGCGAGAAGATTTTGAAGGGATATTTACTGCTATGGACGGTTTTGGGGTAACAATACGACTTCTGGATCCTCCCCTGCATGAATTTGTACCTCATGAAACTAAGAACCAGCAGGAACTGGCTGATAAGATGGGTATCAGTCTGGCAGATGTTCAGCAGAAAGTGCACGATCTGGCAGAATTTAATCCTATGCTGGGACATCGTGGCTGCCGTCTGGGAAATACCTATCCGGAAATTACTGAGATGCAGGCTCGTGGTATCATTGAAGCAGCAGTAAATGTGAAAGCAAAAGGCGTGGATGTTCATCCTGAGATCATGGTTCCTCTGATCGGCAAGATCGAGGAATTTGAGATGCAGGAAAAGATCATCCGTGCAACAGCTGAGAAAGTTTTTGCTGAAAAAGGTGTTCGGGTAGATTATCTTGTGGGAACTATGATTGAAATTCCCCGGGCAGCACTTACTGCTAACCTGATAGCTGAAAAAGCAGATTTCTTTAGCTTCGGAACAAATGATCTCACTCAGATGACTTTTGGATACAGTCGTGATGATGCCGGGAAATTCCTGAAGGTATATCTGGAAAATGGAATTTTAAAAGATGATCCGTTTGCTGTACTTGATCAGGAAGGTGTTGGTCAATTAGTGGAAATGGGAACTCGTTTAGGCAGAGCTGTCAATCCTGAATTGAAAGTGGGCATCTGTGGAGAGCATGGTGGAGAACCAGCCAGCGTGAAATTCTGTCATCGCGTGGGTATGAACTATGTGAGCTGTTCACCATTCCGCGTTCCAATAGCACGTCTGGCAGCAGCTCAGGCAGCCATTGAGGACATTAAGTAAACAAGAGAGTTACTCTTTTGAATAATATGAATATAAAAAGCTCTCTGATATCAGGGAGCTTTTTTTAATATGAAAGCTTTTATTCTGGCAGCAGGTAAGGGCACGCGACTTTTGCCACTTACTATGAAACTCCCTAAACCTTTGATCCCGGTAAATGGGATTCCTCTCTTATGCTATGCTCTTGCCAGATTGAAACAGGCTGGAATCAAAGAATTGATCATTAATACCTGCTATCTGGGTGAAATGATAGCAGATTTCTTGGATCATCATCATAATTTTGGCTTTGATATCTATTTATCTGAAGAAACCGAATTGCTGGGAACCGGGGGTGGTATCTCACAATGCCGGGACTTACTTAAAGAACCATTTTTACTAATAAATGCTGATATAATTTGCGATATTAATTTCTCTGATCTGATAAATTTTCATGAGCATAACAGGGATAATTCCATCCTGGCAGTATCTGCATCAGGTAAACCAACAGTAGCTGTAGAGAATGATCAGGTGATAGATTTCAGTAATTTAAGGTGTACTGGTTTGATTGATAGCTATGCCTATACAGGCAGTGCTCTGCTGACTCCGGAGATATTTCAGTATCTGCCTTCTGGATGTTCTTCTTTAGTAACTTCAGGATTTATCCCTCTTTCAGCCGCAGGGCATCTCAATGATTGGACACATAAAGGCTGGTGGCTGGATGTGGGTACGCAGCAGCGATTATTGGATGCAGAAAGATTTTTAGAGACAAAAAAAGATATATTTAAATTATTTACCAGCTTGAAAATTGATCCTGATCAGGGTTATCTGAACTGGATATTCCGAAATTCTTTGGAGGTATAATGTTTTATCATTTGTTTGATCCTCTATCAAACAGCGAGTTTTTTGGATTAAACCTTTTCAACGTTTTCAGATATATCACATTTAGATCAGTTATGGCGTTTATTACTGGACTTATTTATACTCTTACGGTTGGTCCCTTAATCATAAAAAAGATCAAAGAAAAGCAGGCTTTGGAAATTATCAGTGATTATCTCATGGATATTGGACACAGGGAAAAAGCTAATACACCTTCAATGGGCGGGATTATTTTTCTCAGCGGGGTACTAGTAACTTCTTTATTATGGAATAATCTCACAAATCACTATATACTGCTTATGTATCTGGTAACTATCTGGTTGGGAGGACTGGGATTTCTGGATGATTATCTTAAAAATATCAAAAAGGAAAAGCAGGGATTGATCGCCCGGTATAAATTTCTGGGACAGATCATACTGGGATTTTTTGTCGCTATGGTGCTTATCAGTAGTCCCGTCGATAAAAGCACAATTACAACTATCTGTATTCCTTTTTTTAAAAGCGTGAGTCTGAATATATTCTGGATTTTTATACCCTTCACTGTACTGATGATAGTGGGTACGTCCAATGGAACAAATTTAACTGACGGACTGGATGGACTTGCTACAGGAACAATATCTATTGCCTTACTTGGGCTGGGTACAATGTCATATATTAAGGGAAATTTTATCAATGCAGAATATCTTAATCTGGAATTCATCCCGCAGGCTGGAGAACTAACCGTTTTTATTTCTGCCCTGGTTGGCTCTTTACTGGGATTTTTGTGGTTTAATTGTAAACCAGCTCAGATATTTATGGGAGATACTGGTGCCCTTGCTTTAGGGGGTCAGCTTGCCGTTATTTCCATCATCCTTCGTGAAGAGATATTCTTTTTGATCATCGGTGGCATTTTCGTTGTGGAATCATTGTCATCTCTAATTCAGATCAGATATTTCCAGTACACCAGGAAAAAATATGGCAAAGGACGCTGGTTCTTCAAAATGGCTCCTTTGCATCATCATTATCAAAAGAAAGGTTTTTCCGAAGATAAGATAGTTGTCCGTTTCTGGATCATAGCTTTGCTGCTGCTGGCTATTGGACTTTCTACAATCAAACTTCGCTAGTTTTATTAACGCTTTCGGTTATACCAGTTCAATTTTAATATAATAAAATGTGCTATTGCTTGCCTTTCCAGAGTTTGTATAAATCCAGGAAATTGTGGGCATCAGTCATATCTTCTTTCACAGAAGTTTTTATATAGAAGTTCTTTACTTGAGAATCCCACGTATAAACTGGAATGGACTCGTCTTCGGTTACACTCTCGCCATCGATTTCTATTACCGTTTCACTTAAATCACCAGCATAATACATCATAGGAGCACAATTGCATTCATCATACTGGAAGAAATTTACATCGCTGTAATGTGTAAAAGTAAATTCTACCGTCGCACAAATTTGCCCATTTTCTTCATAGAGCTCTTTGCTGGTAACCTGATAGGCAGGATTATCGGTTTCAAACTGTTCACCTTGCAGATAGTCATTGATCAATTCCTGAAAATCAGCAAAAGATACATCTTTTTCATCGTCTTCTTCAGAGACCAGATTAATGAACTTAATCGAACCTGAGCCGGAACCATCGCTATTGATCGTAAATCGATATTCCTTGAACTCAGTTGTGAGACAGCCTGTGAGAAATAGACTGATAAACAAAACCATAAAGAATCTCATAAACATTTTTTTCATTTCTTACTCCTTAAATTCACTTATTTTTTTGAAGCAAAGAACAACTTAAAAATTAATTCAGGATCCAGTCTGTTTGGTGAACCCTTTCCCTCAAAAAAGCCATAATCTCTGATCATCTGAATATTTAAGGGACACCAGCTTATACTAATATTTTTATGAGGATCATGATATCTTACGAACCCTTTGGGTGAGGGTTTTTGACCACTAAATGGGCTGACTACTTTCCCCCGAAATGTCACATACTCAACTTGTGCCCCATTTTCTAGAGTAGTAAGACCATCATAACTCTCAAATGCCTGGTCTGTGATATCCTGCAATTTGTCAGCAATCTGTTCATTAGTGATACCTAATTTTTCCAGTAAACGTAGATCTTCGGCGATTATCTCATGATAATGCCTGTTATCATTGCCCAGAAAACCTTCCAGTGTTATCAATCCTGGCTGCATTTTCTTCTGGATTTTCTTCTCATCTGGTGTCTGTTTCATAATTTTAACCCTCTTCAAGCAGATTTACTGCTCATTAATTATCATCATCCTGAGGAATTGCTGTAGGGATTTTTAGAATAAATTCTACACCGTCATCCTTATTAGTCACACTCATCCTGCCATGATACTCATTTTCTATTATAAATCGGCAAATATGAAGACCTAATCCTGTGCCTGATCTTCCTCTGGTGGTAAAATAAGGTTCAAAAATTTTATCCAATAATTCATCAGGGATCGGCTCTCCATTGTTATGAACATTGATTCTTAGAAGTTCCTCATCACATTTTATTTTTATTATTATCTGCTGATCTTGGACACCATGCATTTTCATTGCCTCAAGTGCATTATTAATTAAATTAACTACCACTTGAGTTATTTCATTAGGATTTCCACTTAAATTACATTCATTACCACCAATAATACTGATCATGGCATTTTGATCTTTAAGCATATGATCAACCAGATTTATTGATCTCTCAACTGCTTTTTTTACACTGAAGCTGGATATATAATCAGTTTTAAAGAAATCACGAAAATCGTTTATCGTATCACTCATGTAATTGATTTGAGATAAGATCATACTTGTCTGCTTTGCTAAAAAACTGTCATCAAGTTCATCAAAGTTCCAGGCATCCTCTATTGATTGAGATAGCAACCCTATCACATTCAAAGGCTGTTTCCATTGATGTGCAATAGAAGACAGCATCTCCCCCATGACAGCCATACGAGATTGAGATGAAAGAAGATTATCTTGATTATTGATTCGCTCGACTGTTTCACTGAATTCCTGCTTGAGTTTGGTGTGAATTAAATGCAATTCCTCCAGAGAATTGTTTAGGTCATTGATCTGACTTTGCATAAGGCGGTTTTTTTTATCAAGTTCATCGTTTTTCAGCATGAATATCTGGGTTTTATACTCTGCTTCCAGCTCTTCAATCTTCTCATTATGCATATTTTTGTAATGTGTTTCCATAAGTTTTATGTGTTTTCGTAAACAATCATTGGATTTCTGAAGTTCACCTGTTTT
>Ga0075121_1002042_pt1 | contig 11961 bp, 10 predicted proteins | sample AntAceMetag02UKG_FD_69793 | JGI IMG/M metagenome (GOLD analysis project Ga0075121, IMG submission 69793) | Saline lake microbial communities from Ace Lake, Antarctica - Antarctic Ace Lake Metagenome 02UKG | ecosystem: Environmental > Aquatic > Non-marine Saline and Alkaline > Saline | place... | reverse complement strand
AAAGGAAAATTAGATTTATTCGAAAGGTTCTATAAGGCAAGGGATTTTTCAAAACATAGAAACCCTATGCGTAGAATTTTAAAATAAACGGTTATGGATAAGAAAAAAATAGAAAAAGCTGTAAGAGATATTTTAGCTGCTGTCGGGGATGATCCTGACAGAGAAGATCTTAAGAAGACCCCTCAGAGAGTGGCTCAGATGTATGAGGAGATTCTATCCGGCATAGGTAAGGATCCCGCTAAAGAGCTGGAGGTATTTTTAGAGCATAGCCATCAGGAGATAGTCCTGGTTAAGGACATTGCTCTCTATTCTATTTGCGAGCATCACTTGCTTCCTTTTGTGGGTAAAGCCCATGTCGCCTATATACCTAAAGGCAATCGGGTGACAGGTTTGAGTAAGATTGTAAGGGTAGTTGATATTCTTGCAAAACGTTTACAGGTTCAAGAGAGACTGACTACTCAGGTGGCTGAAGTAATAATGAAAAAACTTAAGCCCCAGGGCTGCATGGTAGTTATTGAAGCCGAACATCAATGTATGAGCATGAGAGGGGTTAAAAAGCCGGGAACTACAACTGTTACATCGGCTGTGCGGGGTATTTTTAAAGATAATCAGAAGACAAGGTCTGAGGCTTTGGATTTAATTTTAAGATGAAAGAATATTCTATTTTCCTATTAGAGCCTGATGCATTGCTCCGGGAAGCTTTCTTAGGAGTACTTGAAGATAAGGGTTATCCAGTATATTCGTTTGCAAATCCTTGGGAGTCATTCTCTTTTATAAAAAAGATAAAATTTCAGATAGCTGTTATTGATTCTGAATTACAGGGGTTCAATAGAGAAGAATTAATAAGAGAGATCAATAATGTACATCCTCTAGCATCAATAATAGTTTTAACTTCTGAGCCGGAAAGGGAAGAGTTGATCTCTTTTCTAAATCATGATGTTGCATCTATTCTCTTAAAGCCGGTAAACATGGCAGAGCTTGATGAGGCTTTGAGGAAGGCTGTAGTTAAGTTCAAGAAGAATAGCGAAGTTCAAGATCTGAAAGCAGAGCTAGAGAAAACAGAAGAAGAGAGGGAGCAGCTTGAGATATCTTTAAAGAACACAGCTTCTCGCCTTCCCTTTGCTCTGTTGTCCCGCTCTATGGTGCATGAATTTAAGAATATACTTACTACAATAAATATTTCAGCTAATTTCATAAAAAAGAGCATTGCGGCCAGTAGTGCAAAGATAGATAAACATTTTTCTCTTATTGAGAGTTCCATTCAGTCTGCTGACGGTCTATTACTTAGGCTTTTGGGTATAAGTAAAAAAAGAGAAGAGAGGTTTGATTTAAAAGATTTTGTTGATACGACCATTGAGATGTTAGATCCGGAGCTGAATAGATCAGGGGTAAGAGTAGTAAAAAACTTTGACTTAAGAATTCCGGATCTGATTTTAGACTCTTCTCAGCTTAGGCAGGTTATGATAAATATAATCCTCAACGCTAAAGAGGCAATGGTTGGCGGTGGGCAGCTGACTATAAAAGCGTATATAGAAGAAGATAAGAATAGTTCTGTGGTCATAGATATATCCGATACAGGCCCGGGTATTTCAGACTCTGAAATGGATAATCTGTTTTTGCTTAACTATACGACAAAAGAAGAAGGCAATGGTATAGGGTTATATATATCCAAGAAGATAATTAAAAGTATGGGCGGCAGCATTAAAGTGGAATCTGTTTTGGGTAAAGGTTGCAGCTTTAAAATTATATTACCCTTAAAAGAGAAGATAGAAGATATCTCAAAGGCTCTTAGATGAAGGTACCTAAAGGCAGAATCTTATTGGCAGATGATGACAGGGGGCTGCTGGATAGTATATCTGACTTCTTAAGTCTTGAAGATTTTGACGTTGAAACAGTTAATGAGGGTCAAAAAGCTCTTAGTGCTATCAAAGACGGTAATTTTGATCTTGTGATAACAGACATAAAGATGCCCGGCTTAAGCGGTTTAGAAGTTTTGAAAAAAGCCCGGGAGATAGATCCAGAGCTGCCTATTATGATAATGACAGGGTTCGCGTCCCTAGAGACAGCAATTGAAGCAGTGAGAGACGGGGCCTATGAATATATGACAAAGCCGTTTGATATGGAGAAGTTTTTAAATGTTGTGACCCGGGCTGTTAAGCAGAGAAAACTTGCTACAGAGAATAAAGAGCTGCTCAATAATCTGGTTGATTTGGATAGGCAGCTTGAATCCAGGCTTAATCAAATATTTGCTTTAGGAGAAGTGACCAAGGTTATCACTAATATCTCTGATTTGGATATAGCGCTTGAAGCTGTAGTTAATATGTCTTCTGAAATTACAGGAGCGAAAAATATAGCTTTACTTTTGCTGGATGACTCTACATCTGAGATGGTTGTGCAGATGTTTAAAGGCTTTGATGAAAAGGCTTTGAGTAGATTGAGGATAAAGAGCGGAGAAGGTGTCTTTGGTCTTGTAGCTCAAAAAAGAATCCCTTTAAGAAAGTCTGACCTTAAAGTAGAGAACATTGTCTTAAATAAAAAAGAGTTAGATATTCTTAATGACGGTGATTTTATCTGTCTGCCTATTAATTATAGAGAGAGCATTTTTGGGATATTGGTTTTAAGTAATTTTGCACCAGAGCATTTAGTCAGTGACGATGAGATTCGCATCTTATCTATTTTGAGCCATCAGGCTTCTATCGTAATCAATAATTCACTTCTGTACCAAAGGCTGCAGAGCAAGTACTTGGGAACACTTGAAGTTCTGGTGGCAGCTTTAGAGGCTAAATGCAAAAATACTAGGGGTCATTCTCAGCGGGTAAGTTTTTATGCGAGAGATTTTGCTAAGTTTTTAGGCTTACCCCAAAAAGAGATTATGGTTTTGGAGAAGGCCTGCTCTATTCACGATATAGGTAAGATTGTCATTCCCGAGAATATTTTAGCAAAACCTGATAAGTTAACAGAGGTAGAGATGAACCACATGAAGATGCATCCCGCTAAAGGCGTGGATATTTTAATACCTTTGGGCATAATGAAAGAGATGATACCAGTGGTGAAGTATCACCATGAAAAATATAATGGCAACGGCTATCCGAGTGCTCTTAGGTCTTTGGAGATACCGTTTGAAGCCCGCCTAGTCTCGATTGTAGATGCTTTTGATGCTATGACATCATTACGCTCTTATCGCGGTAGAATTTTCAGCAAGAGCGAGGCTTTAAACGAGATAGAGATTAATCTAAGCACTCAATTTGACCCTGAGTTGGGACATAAGTTTTTAAAATTCTCACCCGATACCTTAGATTGCTGTAATTATTAAGAGAGTTTGTTCTATATTTGCCGAGTATAGGATTGTCGACCTAATAGTGATGAGTCTTAAAAAATATATACTTACAGGGGTATTTTTATTTTTAGTGAGCAATGCTTTCTCCGCAACAGAGGAAGAGAGGTTCAAAGATTGGATTATAGGCTGCAATTATGACTATTTCAAATATGGCGTGGATGAGTTCAGCGGATTTCCCTACGATCATATATCAATTCAAAACGATAATTCTTTTAAATACGGTAAATATACCAGTCCTTCTATTATAGGTTTCTGGATGGTTCTTTTGGCCGATATTATAAAAGGAGATCTGGTTTTAAATAATTTTAGCAGGGAGGATGCCGGGAGAGCTCTTCTTAAAACAATAGTATCTATCAAGAAGGCTCCGAAATGGAAAGGGCTTCTATATTGGTATGATTTAAAAAAAGGGATAAAAGCGGCAGAGGATAGAGTTATATCAAGTTATGATAATGGTAATTTTACTCTAGCTCTTATGGTTGTCTCCGGAGCCTTTTCAGATTCTAAGAGTGCTTGGCAGAGAAGAATTAAAAAAGAAGTAGACTCTATGCTTTTAAGTCAGCGTGCTGGATGGGAGGAGTTATATGATAGAGAGACTGGACTTCTTTATGGAGTCTATAGATACGGTCCTCTGCCCTATCTCTGGTTGGATAGGTTCTATACTGAATCCAGAATCGCCGCTCTTGCTTCTTTAATCTTAACTGACCTACCTCAAGATCTATGGAATAATCTTTTAAGGAAGGAAAACTGTCCTAGGGGCAGCTACACTTTAAGCAATGGCCGGGAGGTTGAGTTTTTTAAACCTTGGCAAGGTGCTTTTCAAGCTTGGCTGCCGTTATTATTTATACCAGAGACGGAGCTCTCTTGCGGTTTAAAAGAAGCGCATTTCAATTATGCTGCTATTCAAATAGATTATGCTTTAAATTCTAAAGTGCCATTGCTCCGTTCTGCTGCAGCAGATCCTCAAGGCAAAGACGGAGAGTATTGCTATGAACCGGCCCTAGGTGTATTTGATGCAAGTGAAGGTTGGGTTAGATCTGACATAGCTGCTCCTCATGCTACAGCCTTACTTTATACTATAGATAAGAAGGCAAGTCTGGATTTATTTAAGAAAACCCTGGAAAAATTTCCTCAGATTTTAGGCCCTCTAGGTTTCTACGATTCAATATCTGAAGAAGGTAAAGTTGCAAAGGTCTATCTGGCTTTTGATCAGTTACAGCTGCTGCTCTCTTTTCTCTCCGAAGTGAATCAAGGTTATCTCTTATCATATTTAGAAGATGTTTCAGAAAGCGCTTTATTAAGACAGCTCTATTCTAATATTCAGTTCTAATATCATATTCCAAGAGCCATCTTTGCTCCCAGGAGCAAGAGTACTATTCCAAAAATCCTGCCCAGAGCTTCCTGAGGCATAGAGACTGCTATCTTAGCACCGATTAGTCCTCCGATTAAAAATCCAATGCATATTAGAGCTGCAACTTTAAGATCTACATGTCCGGATTTAAAATATGTCCAGGCTGCAAGCAGTCCAATAGGTAGAACCATAAGAGCAAGGGTTGTACCCTGAGCCAGATGTTGATTGAATTTCAGAAAATATATCAAGGCAGGGATGATAATCGTTGCACCTCCTATGCCTAAAACCCCGCTCAATATTCCGCCTCCTAAGCCGATCAAACTGCAGATTAAGAAAAGACCCATCAAACACCTCCTTATTTAGATGGTGAGATAAGATTGAAATTTAACTTAGTTTATTATATGCTATATCTATGCTGCTTAAAAGTTTAGAAATTTATGGATTTAAGTCTTTTGCAGAAAAAACCATTCTTGAGTTTGAACCAGGTGTTACTGCAATTGTAGGGCCCAATGGTTGCGGCAAATCTAATATAGTCGATGCTATGAAATGGGTCTTAGGTGAGCAGAGTGCAAAGGAGCTTAGAGGCGGCTCTATGGAAGATGTAATATTTAACGGGACTGAGCTTGCTGATAAGGTCAATTTTGCGGAAGTCTCCTTAAAGATATCAAATGAAAGCGGCAAACTTCCTATAGATTTTAGTGAAGTTACTATATCCAGAAGATTGTTTAGAACAGGCGATAGTGATTATCTGATTAATATGGCTCCTGTTAGATTAAAAGATGTCCAGGATCTTATTGCTGGCACTGGAATAGGTACAAAAGCCTATTCTCTTATGGAGCAGGGTAAGATGGATCTTATAGTAAGTTCAAAACCTGATGAGAGAAGGTATGTATTTGAAGAGGCAAGCGGGATAACACGCTTTAAGAATAAAAAGAAAGAAGCTTTACGTAAATTAGAACATACAGAGAACAATCTCTTGCGTGTCTCTGACATTATTTCAGAGATTAGACGTCAGATATCCTCTCTAGAGAGGCAGGCGCGTAAGGCAGAGAATTATAAAATTGTTTATGAGGATATAAAAAGCAAGGAGCTTATCTTAGCTGCGGCTAAAATAAAAGCTTATAAGGGTTCAATCTCTTCTTTTTCGTCCAAGAAAAATATGTTTAATGAAGACTCCAGCAAGATGCAGAGACTCTTGGAATCTAAAGAGTCTTTGGCGAAGGCATTGAGAGGCGATATATCTGAATCTTCTGAGAAGATAGCTCAAGAAGAGAATATATTAAGGGATGCTTCTTCTAGGCAGCAGAGAAACAAAGAGAGGATAGAATGGAATAATCAGGTTATAGAAGAGATTAAAGAGAGAATAGATATATTAAGGCAGGAGCTTGAAGATATTGTAGTCAGGATCAATCTCTCTCAGAGCAAGATGACAGAGTTAAGAGGAGAGAGGGATTCTTTTGACCAAGAAGGCGAGGTCCTAGATCGGGGTATAGGCGATAAGAAGAGAGAGGTTGAAAGCATAGCTATAGAAGAGAGCGAGATTAAGGAAGAGATAGAGGGGGTAAAGTCCAAGATATTAGAATACAATTATGAGTTTACACAAAAGAACAACCTGCTTCTAGAGCTTGAAAGTGAACTTAAATCTCTTAGAATACGCATTGAGAGATTAAAAGAGAATCGCAGTGGTATAATCCTTACTTTAGAGGAGCAGAACTTTAAGCTGGAGAAATTAGAGCTAGAGCTTAGAGATAAGGATCAAGAGCTCGGTATCTTGAAAAATGAATTGGACGGCATCTTTAATGATAAGACTACCATTGAGAGAGGGAGAGAATCTTTAACGGCTGATAAAGTTAATTTAGAGAAAAAATCTGCCAACTACGAAGCCAGGCTCGATAGCTGGCTTGAAATCTATTCTAAAGGTTTAGGCTATTCCGAAGGGACTAAGGCTGTGGCAAATAGATTTCCAGATCTGGTATTGGGCAGGGTATCTGATATTATAAGAGTGGCTCCGGAATATGTAGATAGGGTAGAGCTTGCTTTTGGTGAAAAATTAAAGTCTATAGTTGTAAATGCGAGAGAGTCTGCTGTTGATATATTGAAGTATTGCAAAAGTGAAGGTTTCTCCGATATAGAAGTCGTAGTTCTTTCAGAGCTAAAATTTAAAGACTCTGAATACATCGAAGGGACATTTCCCATAGCTTATTTTATAGAACTTGATGCTGATAAAAAAGCCATCCTTTCGTTAGTTGCTGATGTGTTATATGTCGAAGATTCTGAGCGGGCTAGAGAATTAAGTTTTAATTACCCGGTTTATAGGTTTTTAGCTCAAGGCCATCTGGCTTTTCAGGGCCCAACTCTAGGTATAGGATTTGACCCTACTAAGGATTTAGGATTATTAGATAGGGATGGTAAGATAGGCAGACTTAAAGAAGAGATTGAGATACTCAAAAAGAGTCTAGAAGAAGTATCAGTTCGCATAGTAGAGTCAGAAAAAAAATATTCTCAGGTAACTGATAAGCTCTCTGATTTTGAAGTCAGAAAATCCGGATTAAACGATCATCTTATCGGTCTAAAGAAAACCTTAGAGTCAGGGCAGGCTAATAGAGAGAGACTATCTCAAGAGCAGGAAGTATTAAATTTAGATATAGAGGATATAGAAGCTCAACTTAGCAGCGATGCATCGCGCAGGGATAGATTGAAAACAGAGCTTAATGAGTCCGGGGCTAAAATCAAAAAGGACGAGGAGAGGTTATTATCTTTGCAGGATAGTCAGGCTAAGCTTATTGATAGGAAGCATGAGCTTTCTATAGGACTGGCTCAACTTGAGACCAAAGAGGCATCTTACATAGAGAGAAAACAGAAATACGACGATATATACAAATCTGTTGAGATAGAACTGCAGAATTTAAATATAGATAAGCAGAAGAGAGAGAATGAGCAGGTAGAGATTGGTATTAAGATAGGTCAGTTAGAAGATGAGGTATCTCGCCTTAGAGGTGAGAACGAAGACTTAAAGGTCAAGTTAGAGGAGGGCGCTGGAAGATTGACTCAAGATAAAAGTAAATATGAAGATTTAAAGTCCCAGTTTGAGAGAGAAGAGGATGAGCTTATAAAGTTAAGAAATGAATATGCTGCTTATAAAGATGAAGCTCACAGTCTGGATTTGAACATGAACGAAGAAGAGTATAGGATTAAAAGCATAAGAGAGAGACTTAATCAGGTCTATGGTATAACTGATATTCCAGATGAAGTTGAAGGTGAAGTAGAGATAGGGGCTGTAGAGGAAGAGTTAAAAGATCTTCAGGGAAAATTGGAAAGAATGGGTGAGGTCAATCTTGTTGCTATAGAGGAACATAAGAGCCTAAAAGAGCGTTCGATATTTCTTGAGAATCAAGAGAGAGATCTCCTGGAAGCGAAAGAGTCTCTGCAGGCTGCCATTAGAAAGATAAATAAGACTACGCGTGATATGTTTTCGGGAACATTTCAGCAAGTTAGAGCATCTTTTAAAGAGATCTTCCCGCGTCTATTTGGCGGCGGAGATGCAGATCTTGTTTTAGAAGAAGGTATAGATTGTCTTGAGGCTGGAATTGAAATATTGGCTAGACCTCCAGGCAAGAAACTCCAAGGTGTTAGCTTGCTTTCAGGCGGAGAGAAAGCGCTTACTGCTCTGTCATTGTTGTTTGCTATTTTTCAGTCTAAGCCTTCTCCGTTTTGTATTCTTGATGAGGTTGATGCTCCGCTAGATGAATCGAATATCGACAGATATAGAAAGATGCTAGAAGAGTTCTCTCGACTATCCCAGTTCTTGGTCATAACCCATAATAAGCGTACTATCTCAACAGCTGATATCATCTATGGTATAACTATGGAGAATACTGGAATATCAAAGATCGTGTCTGTAAAGTTTCACAAAACAGAAGAGTCGGTGGCAAGCTGTTAAACGCTACATCTTGACGCAGTCTGCCTTATCTGTTATTATTTTTCAGAGAATAATCAAGGAGGAATACTGTGGAAGATAAAGAGATTCTGGATGTTGATAGAGAGATTGAAGAAGGCAGATTATTTGCGATCTTTGCTTATATATCCTTTCTCTGTTTTGTACCTCTCTTTTTAAAAAAAGATAATAGATTTGCATTTTTTCATGCTAAGCAAGGGCTGATCATATTTATTGGTGAAGTTTTGGCGGCTGTTCTCTCTGTTGTACCTTTCTTTGGTACTATAGTTCAATTTTTGGCTATCTTGGTCTTCAGTGTAGCCTCTGTAATCGGGATAATCCAAGTTCTTATGGGCCAGTATTGGAAGATGCCCTATATATATCCAGTGGCTGAGAAAATCAATATCTGATTTAATATGAGACATATAGCATTAATAACTTGGGTTGGGATTCTACTCTTTGCTGGTGCAATAATAGTAAAGTTTCGAACCGTAGCAGCCGGAGATTACGAGATCTGGTTAGAGTTTGCCAATACTCTTCTCTTGATTTCAATAGCCGTCTCTCTTATCCATCTCCTCAGAAAATCTCAGTAGTTGTTTTGATACTCATTTTTTAAATAGCTAATTTATTAGCAAGAATTATTCTTTAAGGAGGCTCCCTATCTATATGACAGCATCTAGTGAGAAAGAGATCTATACTGGTAAAGCAGATAGTAAATTAAAAAATTATGAAGATTAATAATTTAGAGATTGAATTTAGAAATGAAGACATCACTACTTTAAGGGTTGATGCTATTATCAATCCTGCAAATACAGAGTTAGTCATGGGTGGAGGATTGGCTCTTACTATCAAAAGAAAAGCTGGAAATGAAATAGAGAGAGAGGCTCTTAGACTGGCTCCTATTGGCCTGGGTGACTCTGTAGTAACATCCGGAGGTCGGCTAAAATCAGATTGGGTAATACATTCAGCAACTATGAAGATGGATTTTAAAACAGACCAGGACATTATAAGGAGATCTTTCAATAGTGCTTTAAATCTTGCAAAAGAGAGAAGCTTTAAGAGTATTGCAGTGCCTGCCCTAGGTTGCGGTACAGGAGGATTTCCGCTTAAAAAAGCTGCCAAGATAATGGTTAATGAAATTTTAAGTCATACTCAAAAATGTAGTTCACTTAAGAGGATTATTTTTTCGTTTAAAACTAAGTCGGCATACGTAGAATTTAAAGAGAGTTTTTTATCTTATTATGGTTATCAATTAAGAAAACTAGCTCAGATTCCAATACCTACAGCAGATGCAATCATTCTTATAGAGGGCAGCAAGATTCTTCTTATAGAGAGGGAGAACTCTCCCTATGGCCTTGCTCTTCCTGGAGGATTCCTAGAGTATGGCGAATCTCTTGAAGATTGTATTAGGCGTGAAGTCCAAGAGGAGACCTCTTTAAGAGTGGTAGAATTAAGGCAGTTCTACACCTATTCGGCCGCAGAGAGAGACCCTAGGTTTCATACTGTAACCACAGTCTTTATAGTAGAGGCGGAAGGTTTACCTAAAGCAGGCAGTGATGCCAAAGCTATAAAGCAGTGCTTGTTAGATGAGATCCCCCCTAAAGAAGATTTTGCTTTTGATCATTGGCAGATATTACAAGATTGGCTTAAAACTCAATAAGAACAGTCTTTGAATAATTACTATCTAAAAACTTGACAAAAGTATTTTTTATGTTATAATTATATTAGAAGAGTGAGGATATGAAAATGAAAGACAAAAAGACATTATCGGGCAACGAAAACTCAAACAGCAAGTTCGAAGAGTTTTTTGAAGATTTTCAGGAATATGAACGAGATATCCTTGCCCACGAGGCAGAAGATGCCTTCCTTGATGCCTTTTCACGCTGGTTGAAGACAAAAGCCTTAAATGATAAGCTGGAAGCAATAAGAAAAGGAATGAAGTTTGAGGCTCTCGATCCTCAGTTTTCATTAGCTCTTATATTTCCTCTTAAGTAGTCCTTTTAAATTCTATCTTTTTATGTGAAAACCTACAATTTTACTTGCCGCACTTCTCTACGTTATGTTATATTTACTCCTATTAGTTATATTAAATAGGTGTAATAAAGCAGTGTATAATAAAGTTTGTCAGCTAGGGAGGTCTTAGAGAAACCTCTTGAACCAAAAGTTCTTTTAAGAGTAGTTGCTGAGAATATAGTTTAATTTTTGTTCTCTCTGAGGTTAAGGAGATAGTCTAAGGCCAAGGATAATAATAGTAGTATTTTATCCCGGCCTTATTCTAGACCGGTTATTTTTTTATAAGGAGGTTGAGATGGATAAAAGGCTTGGATTTGTAGGGATTATTTTAGAGGATAGAGAAGTGCAGGCTCAATCTGTCAACCAGGTGCTATCTGAATTTGCCGAGGCTATTGTTGGGCGCATAGGGTTGCCCTATAAAGAGAAGAGATGCTCTGTTATAACACTTATTGTAGATGCCACCACTGATGAATTTGGCGCTATAACGGGAAAGCTTGGCAAAATAGAAGGGGTCTCTGTCAAGTCTGCCCTAAGCAAAGAAAAGAGCACATGAAGACTACACCTAAATCTCTAAGACTTCAGATCGGAATATTTGGCCGTATGAATGTTGGAAAATCAAGTTTTCTAAATATGGTTAGCGGCCAGGATGTATCTATAACATCTGATCTCCCTGGAACAACGACTGATGTTGTTGAGAAAACCATGGAGCTTCTTCCTGTTGGCCCAGTTGTATTTTTGGATACAGCAGGTTTAGATGACAGCTCTTCTTTGGGCGAGAAGAGAGTGAAGAAGACAGAGAAGATATTTGATCGCTCAGAGATAATAGTTCTACTGGTAGAGGCTGATATTTGGAGCGATTATGAGCAGAGAATAATCAAAGAGGCTAAAAAGAGATCCAGGCCTGTTATCATAGTTGTAAATAAAATAGATATCAAACCTCCAACAGAGAAGTTTCTAAATTTAATAGCGGCCAAACGTGAAGAGTATCAGCTTATTGTCAGCACAGATTTAAAGAGCCGTGATAGTTATGTCAATCTCTTTAAGGAAAAAATATTAGAGTTATCTCCGGAAGATTTTCGCAACCCATCGCCTATAATAAGCGATCTAATGCCTAAGGGTGGAATTGCAGTTTTGATAATCCCCATTGACCTAGAGGCTCCTAAGGGAAGAATTATATTGCCTCAGGTTCAAACAATAAGGGATGCTCTAGACGGAGATCAGGCGGTTGTGGTTGTTAAAGAGAGTGAATACAAGCAAGTTTTGAATAGCCTCAAGAGAAAGCCGGATATAGTTGTCTGTGACTCTCAGGTTGTAGATTTTATGATTGAA
>Ga0075121_1002039_pt1 | contig 11964 bp, 12 predicted proteins | sample AntAceMetag02UKG_FD_69793 | JGI IMG/M metagenome (GOLD analysis project Ga0075121, IMG submission 69793) | Saline lake microbial communities from Ace Lake, Antarctica - Antarctic Ace Lake Metagenome 02UKG | ecosystem: Environmental > Aquatic > Non-marine Saline and Alkaline > Saline | place... | reverse complement strand
AGGGTTGGATGGCATCTATTCCCTCAAACGGCTTTCTCAAAGCACTGGATAGTGGGACATAATTCGCCTGTCCCAATCTTTAATCCTAACAGGATTTTCGGGGCTATTCATGCACGCTTGCCGAAAGGACACGAACGGCCAACTACCCCAAGAATCCGGTTTTTCCTACAATGGGAGGTTAAGCCCCGTCCTCCACCCAAAGCCATCGGACCTCCAACAACCGTGGAACATCATATCGACTATTCCGTATCCCAAGTCCCCGCTTCTGATAACTGGCTATATGTCGATCTGGTCTATCCGGAGATTGTCCCTTCCTGATTTTTTTGAAAAGGTCGGGATCGATGGACTCCTATACCCGGATTCCTTCGGTTTCACGCCTTTTCGGCACAATCAAGTCCCAGGTGCTGTCTACACATCCACTCTCTTGCCAGACCCAGCTCCCCATTTGAGGCCCATGAAATCAAACCACAACATCCTGCGGTCAAAATGTTTCTTGACAAACAAGGCTATTTCCACTATACTCCCGCAAAAAAGGGACTTCTTAATCATCGATCATGAAACCCTCGGTGGCTATCTGCAGAATAAGCACGAAAGAGAAGGCTAACCGTTCATCCCTCTGAACGACTCTTTGCTCGAAAAGTCACCATATTACACCACAACTGTTGGGATCTCTGATAAGTCGGATAAACATGTGGAGAAAGCTTTAGAATCGCGAGTAACTCAAGGCTCAAACACTGTTGGTTATCAATCAGATCCACAAAAAATCATATCTATGGTTACGGCTCATGGTATTCCCTTTTATGCTCTTGCCGGGTTCGGTAAATATATGGAGACAGTTAGAATTGTGAAGCGGCCAGTCTAAAAAATTACTTTATGTGCGCTTGTTTTGAGTTATTTAGAGTTTTACGCTACGCTATAGCACTTCCGCATAAACTCAAGAAATCGTTCAGATGGTGACATATCAAGCAACATTTAAACCAATTAAGCGTAAGCAAATAAAGTACTTTCTGGAGAAAATTTGAGTGTATTCGTCAGCTCCATAGTTTTTTGGTTTCCCCGTTTCAAAAAGAGGCCATTTATTCGATTCATTTATGGCCATTCTGTGTGCACATAATATTCGTATTTAGAATGGCCGGTTCACAATTAAAGAACGAGAAGGCCAATATGCGGTCTATCCTGAAAGAAGATATTCCAGCTATATTCCAGTCACTCCAGCAACCGATGATATTAAGCTGGAGTATTTTATTGCTCTCGGATTGGCTTGTAAGACTATTGAACACGACTCTGGTTGGTACAGATTTAAAGGAAAAAAACTTCATGGCAGACGTTTGCTTTCGAGGTTCCTCTCTTGTGACTCAAATGCTCTTTCTGAAATCAAAACATTCTGGACAGACCCCTATAATCAGGAAGGTGTCGAAGGCATTATCAGAAAACTCTCTCATGCTAAAGAAATTGACGGAGTCAATGGTACCAAACAAACACTTGCTGAACTCGAAGAAAAATTCTTCTTACTCAAAGATAATGAACTTAGCCACCAGCGCTTCTCCCAATTAATAGAAGGATCTGAATAAAAAACAAATGTTAGAAAATCAGCTCGTGGATCCACATTATTTGACGACATACACTTTAAAAGTATATCTTTATTTTGTGGAGGGAGTTAGCTCAGAGTGAAAGTGCTGCCCTCCTATGCCGGGAGTAGTTAGTTCGAGTCCAGCACGGCTCACTACCCCACCTGCACCCCTATCGTCTAGCCTGACCTAGGACACAGTCCTTTCAATGGCGGTAGCACGGATTCAAATCCCGCCGGGGGCGACACAATGATTGGGGCAGGTCAATTAAGGGCAAGCTTACTGAGTAATAGCAAAACATGAGAGTTACCTCAATTATCGTCACGCGTGGCCGAGTCGACCTTCTCACTAGAGCAATACGCTCCCTGACCGCCCAGGTTGGCACAGCCATCGAACTTCGAGTCGTGATCGATGACTGCCAGACCACACTAGACTACCTCCAAGGATCCGCTAGAATCGCTGGCGCCGTCCGCTCGTTGGAGTGGCAATACCTGAATCGATACAAATCGGAGCGCAGTGGACCTATACGTGTCGCCACCCTGCGAGAAGCTGGCTTGGCCATTGTACAAACTCCTTACTGCGCGTTTCTTGACGACGATAACGAACTCGAACCGCACCACTACTCGCTGTTGGCAAGCTGCATTGCAGAATGGCGCTCGGTCGCCGCCCACAGTTGGCGCACCTTATGGACACGCCAGGGTGCTCCTTACCCACTTTCAGACTGCCATCCGTGGAGTCGAGATCTAGAAGTCGCACGCCAGATGTTTGATCACTATTGCCAGACGGGAATATATCAACCGAATAGCCAGGTCGTGCGGGACCAAGTCGTACCGCATTGTCGGGAAAAATCTATGGTAGATACTTCAGAGTGGTTGTTTGATACCTCGTTCCTGCGTGAGATCAAGTTCGCCAAGCAATACTCTCGAGACGACTGGCTTCTCTCTAGAGCCGAAGACAACAAACTCTTGGACTCTATCGTAGAGAGTGGGGTGATGATCCCATCAACGTGCAGACCGACCTTGCGGTATTATCTCGGTGGTTATTCAAATGACTGGGCTCAAGAAGCAGCTCAACTTGAGGGCTGGGTCTTACCACAAGAAGATTCGGAGCCCGGTCGTTAAGGCTGATCCCGCATAAGCTGACTCAACATTTAATGAGCCTCATGATGCCATCAAAAGTGCTAACAATAGCTGTTGTAATGACTGCCTTCAATCAATCACGATACACAATGTGTGCAATAGAATCGCTATGTCTCACCACACTCGACACGGATCGCTTTCGTTTCGAGTTCGCTGTTCTTGACGACTGCTCAACTGATGACACAGAAGCCGTCGTGCGTTCGTTCAGACAGAATAGATTGGCCTATTGGCGGTCTCCGCGAAACAGCGGCGTGACCTACCTGTGGAATGCAGCGTATCGTAGATATTCCCATTGTGACTACCTCGCGATTGTTAACAACGACGTCATATTCACGCCTAACTGGTGCTCTCTGATTCTCAATGCCCTGATAGAACGCAATTGTGTTCTGGGTGGTCCTCTCACTAACGGACCTGGTCATCAGCCAAACCAGGACGTTCGAAATTTCATCTCAGGCTACGCGCCTAGTGACGTTTATGAAGAACTGCTTAAAGTGTCTGAACAGCTCCAAGGTCACAAGCCATTCGAACTAGACTTCATAAACGGATTCTGCATGGTCTTCGATCTCAACTTCTTATTCAAAGCACAAAAGAATCGGCCGGGCGAACCTTTTGATCCGAGAAACCGCAACTTTGACAATGAAAACGAGATTCAGGAACGCCTGAAGCCCCATCCAATTGTCGTACCAGAGAGCTTCGTATTTCACTACAAGCGAGTCAGCATCACGGATGGTGAGAGAGATTACGTATGCTATCGGCCAACGAGCGATGACTAAAATACTCAGAGCGATACAATGATTTACATTGTCGCAGGAATGCACAGGAGCGGAACCTCCATGCTGGCTGGGTTGTTACATCAGAATGGAATTTCGATGGGTACGCATTTTCGTCAACCGCTACCTGAGAATCCGAAGGGCTTCTTCGAAGAAGAAGCATTTCGGCGAGTGAACGAACGAGTGCTCCGAAATTCGGGCTACGTTGTTAGTGAGTGGAGTCCTTCGTACCGCGGAGTGTCAATAACAGCAGAGGATTCAGAACAGGCAAGATCCTTAGTCACACGCTTCGACCTTCTCTCAGATTCATGGGGGTGGAAGGATCCACGAACGTGTCTGACACTGACAATGTGGCTTAACGCGCTCGTGGAACTCGACTTAATAGAGTCGACTAAGATCATTGTCATCAGACGCAATATCTGGTCTGTTGCACAAAGTTTGCTCAATCGTAGAAACGTGCATTCGCTGAATCATGGGGCAAAGATATGGAGGATGTACAATCGACATCTGCATCGCTCTCTTCTCGAGTGTGCAGTTTGCCCGTCAGTACTCGAAATTCGGTACGAGCGATTGATTCAACGGCTCGACATAGATCGGCTGGAGTTGTTCTGCGATAAGTGTTTGGACACTTCTTTCATCGATTCCGCTTTGGATCATTCAGGTGGGGAGAAGGTAAGGTGGCCGCTACCATAAGTGAGACTCCTTGTTTGCACAATGATCATGATCCATTACAACTTTCTAACGGCTCTTGTCTCCGGTCGCACACTTGTGACCATGGTGGCGAGGGTTTGCTAATTTCTCAGTGGCACCAGGAAAGAAGTGACTCTTGATGAACGGTGAGATATGCATCACAATGAATGTCGTCGATGAGTTCAACCTTGTTAAGGCATCGATGTCACAGATTCACAAAGCATATCCGAATTCCCTGATTGTGTTGTTCGTCGACTCTGAAAAGGGCGAAGTGTACAACCAGTGGCAACTTTTTGCCGATTCGAAAACTCAGGTCCGCCAGGCATTCGGAATCTATCAGATTGATCGCGGTGGGATCGTTGTTGGTGTGCATTTGAGTTCTTTTCTCGCTACAAATGCTGACTGGTGGATCAAGATTGATCCCGATACATTTGTGCGGCGTCCACTTGTTTCCGCGATGAAGCAAAACTGTTTTTTTGGCACTTTGCAGACGGGTCTTCCCCGTCCCTCGTTGCAGGGTGGGTGCATTGGGGGCGGACGGGCGGCAGCATCACGACTGCTAGACAGTAGCGTACTTTTCTCTCAAGATTTGCTTGACTACGAGCGGACATGGGCGGCGGGGAACGGAGTGCTGCTACGTCGAGCTCGTGAGCTCGGTCTTGTCAGTTTCGATTTTGTTCATGCCTGGGCATGCGAGCGTGTCGGCATACCGTTAGTAAACCACCCTGAGATCAAGTCGCAGTGGCTGCGGCCTCCCCGCCACAGTAAGCGATACGCAATTACGCATCCACATAAAAATCCAGACACGTTTGGGACCACCACTCCAGACGAGTCTGAAGAGCGCGCTCAGACGTTAACTCTTCAGGCTTTGTTAAGAACCATCCTACCGACAAAAAGCGTTATCGCATTAGTCAGTGAGTGCAAAAGTTTCGTTTTGGCAGACAAAGAAAAAATAGTTCAGTCGATTCTACTCAGAAGAGATCCCAATGCTCAGAGTCCGGAGCCAACGGACAGCGACGAAGCAATTCATCGAGTTCGGGTCGCATGCGAGCAGGGTGCGAAGTTTTTGGTTATTCCGGCGAGTTCGAGGTTGTTATTCAGCTATTACCGAGGATTTGCAAAGTATATCATAAATCATTATGAGGTCGTTTTTTGGCAAGACGACCTTGCTCTTATTTTTGACCTCGAGCGGCCTTCACTCCAAGGCCCACACATAGACTGGTTCTGGTAACTGATGCTACAGGAATGAAGTGCTCTTGGTGGAACCGCGCAACAGTGATCATGGGATCTCGCGGTCATACTGTATTAGATAACAAGAGCGCCTTTCAACGGAGTATTGTGTCATGCTAAAAAATGCTGGACCTCTGGCCGATGCTAGCGTCAAGAAGATTCGATTTGTCGTTTTCGCACAGGGTCGAACCGGCTCAACCCTTCTTGCCAGTCTACTATCTTCACATTCGGAGATTCAGTGCGATGGTGAAATCCTGGCAGAAAGAGTGCCTCACCCACTCGGTCACATTGAAAGCCACCAAGATGCATCGGAGAAGCCTGTATATGGCTTCAAAGTTAAAATTTATCAATTGAGCGAAACACAAAAACTCGTTCCTGCTGAATTTCTGCGTAACATGGTGAAGGTAGGCACAAAAATCATCTTCCTCAGTCGTCGGAACCTCTTGCGCCATGCACTGTCTAACTACGTTGCACGTGCTAATCGCTACCATTTCCGAATTGGAGAAAGAGTCAATGTGAAACCGGTCCATTTTGAGCCAGCGGAGCTTCTGGAAGTCATGAATAGGCGAGCTGAGCATCGCAGAAAAGAGGAGGCCGCTGTCGTGAACCTTGACGTTCATCGAATGGTGTACGAAGACGATTTAATAGATCCCGTAGCTCAACAGAGGTCTTTAAATGACTGTTTCAGGTTCATAGGAGTCCCACCCCAGCCAGTCTTCACAGACTTAATCCGAGGTGTCACTGGACTTTTGTCATCGTACTTCAGCAACTATTCGGAGGTTGCTGCAGCCCTAAAAAACACACAGTATGAACACTTCCTTTCTGACCCAGCGTACAGATAAAGAACCGAATAACGAACGAGTAACGAGGAAATCATAGCATGAATTGCCTTACTATTGATAAATCTGAAAAACTGACTATTGATGTTGTCGTGCCGTCCTTTCGTCCACGAGTCGAGTTCCTGGACGCTCTCACGTCACTCAAACAGCCCTCCGGCGGCGAGGTATTCTTCTTCATTATTGTGGACCATCCAGGCACCGATGTGCTTAAGCTCCGTCAAGCTTCGAGCGGGATTAAGAATATGGTAGTCGTGGTTAATGACACAAATGCTGGGGCAAGTGAATCTCGCAATCGAGGAATTGAGGCCGGGTGTAGCGAGTATATTCTTTTTCTTGATGACGATGTAGAGCCCCACGAGGATTTGTTGGTTGAATATGCGAATGCAATAAGAGCGGATACGATGAATCATCCCGGATTTGTTGGGATCGTGAATTTCCCCCTCCCTTGCAACAGTTTCACGAGAGGCGTTTTTGGTAGTGGCGTGCTCACTTTTTTCGGCCTCGCTGCGCAGAAGAGAGATATGCCCTGGGGTGTAACGGCTAACTTGTGTCTTCGACGACAATCGTTGGGCACCAATCGCTTCTCAACGCAATTCCCTCGCGGTGGAGGTGGCGAGGACATCGATCTCTGTCTACGAGTGAAGAAAAGCAGTGGGGGCAAAGAGTTCCTCAGTGTACCTGGGGCGGAGGTAGATCATCCTTGGTGGGGTGGGGGGACTCGGTGTTACGGACGATTCGTCCGGTGGGCCTTCGGAGACTCAAGGCTAGCTGCGCTTCATCCGCAGCACCGGTTTACCAATTGGCCGACGATGTGGGAGACTTGGATGGCTCTTCTGATACTCTGGGGATTCGTGCCTAAGGCGACAGGCATCGTCGCAGTGGGATTAATTGCATCAGTCACAAGCGAGTTCCTGGTCGACTTCGCGAAACTAAAGCGTCGAGGTGTTTGCCTTTCGTTTCTCGATTCTGTGGAGTCCGTGCTCATACGTCTGAGCATCGATCTTGGGCGTGTCCTCTGTAACATTTCTCGTCTTCGGCCGCGCGGCCTTATGGAGCATTTTGATTTTTTTTGCACTGGCCAACATATAGGTTACGAACGGCGAGTTGCTGCAATCAAGACGGCTATAGTGATAGGTGCGGTGATGGTAACGGCCATTTCTCACTTGTTCATTTAAAATCACTTGAGTTGATTTTACAGTAGATTCGGGACAAAGCATATTTCAGCTGCCCTTGAGTTTTTCAGAAATATTAAGAATGCTTGCCAATCTATGTTCTTCAATAATTTCTCCTGAGATTAAACTTTGTTCAATTCTTTTATCATCGAATAAATACTCCTGATAAACATCTTCCAGTTTTCCTTCCTGGAGAAGTGGGTACCAGCAACTATAACGAGATGAGCTCAATTTGTTTTTTCTTCTTCCGCTTCCTACGTGATCAACTTTTGATTTAAATTGCTTGAAAGAACGTATCGGATAATGAAAAGTTTCAATTTTCGGTAACAAACTAATGTTTTTAGCATATTTACTGGAGACATTGTGAGCTCCTCGGCCAATGATAACATCTGGAAATCCACGATGAATTGTTTTGGGCGTAATAGGTTTGCCCGATACCCATTCCAAGGATATTTTCTTTCTATAGGTCATCTCAATAGGTGGAGCTAGAATTTCTGGTCTTATAATGGGCACAAAATCATGTCGATTGACAACCAGTATATCTGTGTTATTGACTTGAGCAAGAGTATCCTTGATATTGCCAGACCTTGGTATAAAGAATTCGTCAGCGTCTCCATTGATAACCCAGTCCGCGTTATAATCTGAGTAGGCACGTCGTGCCATTTCAGTCACCCATATATCTTGTAAATAGTTCCTGGAAGGTTCATGAAAAATTTTTATCTTTCCCGTTCCTTCGAAACTCTTTAGCACATCGGTTGTTCCATCAATTGATCCATTATCTGTTGCTAAAATTAAATCCACCCCCATTTTCGAGTGATATTTTAGAAAAGAAAGAATAATATCTACTTCATCACGAACTAATAAAGTCATTACAATTTTGAGGGTTGATTTTTTTCTGTTTCCAGCCCCGCGCACCTTTGGAGGTAAATATTTTAATGAATCCATGGAACTCATCAATTATCCTGCTTCTATTGAACGAAATTCAAGTTGTTGATCAACCCAAATTCCAACTCCGGGGAATCCAATAATTTCTTAAGCGATTCTATTTTTCTCATAGGCTACTCCTTCGGCAAGAGGACCTAGGAAATCCCGAACGTGCGCCCCCCTGGTATCCGGTGACCACATAAAAATCATCCGCTCCGGCCTCTACGGCAGAGCGAATGGCCCGCTCGATAAACGGCACACCAAGCAGTGGTATAAGGGGCTTGCTATCGCCCAACTGCCGCAGTCGGCTACCTTTCCCCGCTGCGATGATTAGACATTTCATTTTGCTGTTCTCTATAAGTACCGTTGATGAAGGCTTCGGTCATGCGATGGGCCTCGTCATCGGTGTACTGGCGTGGGGGGTGTTTGCAGAAGTAGGCCGATGGCGAGTAAAGAATCCCGCCTTCTTTACGGTTCAGGGCCAGTTTGGCACAACGGATAGCATCCACAACCACACCGGCAGAATTGGGGGAGTCCTCCACTGAGAGGCGCAGCTCCAGATTCATGGGCACATCGCCGAACAACTTTCCCTCCATCCGGATAAAGCCGATCTTGTTGTCTTTTTGCCATGCCACCCAGTCACTGGGACCTATGTGAATATTCTCTTTATTTAATCGTTCATCGCCCAGTTGAGACTGGACGGATTCCGTTTTGGACTTTTTTTTGGATTTCAGACGGCTGCGGTCAAACATGTTCAGAAAATCTGTGTTACCCCCCGTGTTCAGCTGATAGGTTCGCTCCAGTTTCACGCCCCTGTTCATGAAAAGATTAGACAGAACCCTGTGTACGATAGTGGCCCCAAGCTGTGATTTAATATCATCCCCGATAAGCGGCAGGTTCCTCTCTTCGAACCGGGCCGCCCAGGTCGGGTCGCTAGCAATGAAAACTGGGATGTTATTGATAAAACCGATGCCCGCCCCTAAGGCACAGTCGGCGTAAAACCGCGTGGCATCTTCAGAACCCACCGGCAGGTAGTTTACAAGTATTTCAGCGCGAGACTCCTTTAATAATCTGACTACATCCTCTCTGGATGGCTCAGGCTCGTTGCTGGGCACTAGGGTGTATTTTTCATCGTAATCTTTCATATGTTCAGCGAAGCCATCCATTATCCGCCCCATATGAACCTTGATCCCGTTGGAGGGGACATCATTGCAGAAAACCGTCGTACAATTAGGGGGTGCGAAGATGGCTTCGGCCAAATCCTTCCCCACTTTCCGTTTGTCGATATCAAAGGCCGCCACCACTCCAATATCCTGGGGTTTATAACCCCCCAGATCGTAGTGCATCAGCCCGATGTGTTTCTCGTCTTCTTGGTGGCGGTAGTATTCAATGCCCTGAATTAGCGAACTGGCACAGTTTCCGACCCCAACAACAGCGACTTTGATCTTGATCATAAATCCACCTCCCTGTTCAGATTACATTTTTCCATAACTTTTGGTTATTCAATAACGTGGGTATGCAGTTCGCTCCAGCACCCCCTATATGTTGTATTCTCTGTATGGGTTTCGGTACGTTTCATGATGAATAATTTAACGTATTGAGATTAAAAGGATAATAGGAATAGCGCCGTAAATATTCGTTCCTTCCCCCCTTTAAGCTACCGCTGCATCCGGCCTGTCGGCGTGGACACGTGCCAGCCGCATCAGTTCATCCGAATTCTCAAGTCGTTCCAGTTCGTAAGGGTTTCACCCGATTTGAGGGCGCTGCTGAAAGCGGAAACCATGGACCCGGCCCATGCTTCCACATGGAGCATATGTCCGAAAACCATGGCCGGGTTCTGGATCGCCTGAGTGATGTGGTTGAAGACATCATAATAGGTATCTGTCTCTGCAAACGGGACCTCCTTTGGCAGCGGCAGGCTCTTCCCGGCTGTCTTCCGAAACGCTTTGAACAGGGGAGTTCGGTTGCTCCCGATGGCATGTTGGGTCATCCACCGCAAAGTCGAAACGATATCTTCGGCTTTCCCCTGATCCAGGGCAATCTGCTTGATCTGATCGCGCAGATAGATCTCGTTCACCGGAGGTTTAAAAAAACGGGAGTAGTCGGCCACCAGATCGTTTGCTTTCGCGCCGTTCCTGCACACCAGGCGGAAAAGGAAAGCCCCGGCGTTAAGGGAATGCCTCTCAGAAAAGACATCGTAGTTTGAAAATTCTACCCCAAATTGAAAAAAGTCACCGGGAACAGGGTCCTTCTTCAACTCAAAGAGCCGGACCACCCGGAGTTCCGCTGCGCCCATGCGTACCTCGTGGGCCCCCTCCGCACCAAAGGCGTCGGCAAAGGCTTCCAGAAACGACAAATGCTGAATAGGTGCGAAATCCCCTTCGGTGACATTAAGGAGCGTATGGTTCGATGGATCGCCCCAGCAGGTCACGGTTTGGGTTTTCCGCTCCTGCATCATGCGATTGATGTTCTGGACCGCCAGGTCCCTCGGGCAGGTTTTTAGCGCAAATGAGGGGGGAATGTCCAGCTTTCCCAGCAGGCTGCGGGCGGAAAGGGCCGTTAAGTCATAGGGCTGATCATCCACCACAAATTTTCCATCCTCTTCCATGCGGCATTTCTCAAAGGGAACATGCTGCTGCGCCAGGGTCCCCCTTTGAAAACCTCGGAAAGGGTTTCGGAAATCACCTCGATATTGACTTCCTTCACCTTTTTGAAAATCTTTGGGAGATCGTCATCTTCCTGGCTGAGCCAGACGGGCACCTTTCTGTTCATGTTGTTTGCATCAGAAAACCAGACGGCCATGCGCCTTCTTTCTTTGCCTGTGTTCTCCACTTCTGTGCTTTCTTCTTTTTTGGCCTCTGGAAAGAGCTTCTCAAAGTCTGCGGGGGTCGAAGGTTGTTCAAGGTCCTTATCTCCTTTGAACAGGGAACTCCAGTAGCGGGCATAAATTTTTTCAAGGGACGTCAGAGGCTGTGACTTTTCTCTCTGCTTCTTGGGCTGATACCATGTCTTGACAGCAGGATACTCGCCACACTCTTCGCAGACCTCAAGGTGCGGGTTGAACGTAACGCCATAGCCACGGAAACGGCGCTTCTGTTCGTTGAGGCCATCGATGAGACCCTTTTCTTTCGCTTCCTTCAGCGTAGCCGCAGCAGCAATTTCCGAATACTGAAATTCCAGCATGGGCAGCATGGTGGAAACGATTTTGATGATTTCATCCCGCGCAGTTTCCGCCCTGCCTTTCTCTTCGAACCGGGCGGTGAATTTCCCTCCCCCGGCCACAAGGACATCTCCGCCATTGTCTTCAGTGATTTTAGGAAGTTCCAGCTCGTTCATCACCGAAAGGATCTGGCTGATCCCGGCGATGGACCAGAGCCGGTCATGCCGAAGGGCCGTCTTCTGAATGGCCGAGTACTGCAACGAAAAATAGTGGTAGGTTTCACTCATAAAAGCCTCCTTGAAGGTCTCCCTTGGGAGTCATAATGTTTGGCCGGTTTCTTTGCCTAACATGGTTGCCAACCGGCTCACCTCGTTGGGACTAAGCACCTTGTAAAAGGTGAGCAGCCACCGCTGTTTGAAATACTCCACGGCGCCGTTCTTCTTGTGGATCAGAAATTCACCCGCATTCACCG